>Ga0247843_1007648_pt1 | contig 13129 bp, 6 predicted proteins | sample LaCruzMarch2017__FD_192420 | JGI IMG/M metagenome (GOLD analysis project Ga0247843, IMG submission 192420) | Freshwater microbial communities from meromictic Lake La Cruz, Castile-La Mancha, Spain - LaCruzMarch2017_8m | ecosystem: Environmental > Aquatic > Freshwater > Lake | place: Spain...
CCGCTGCGATATCATTGCTGCAATTTTGGATTGGGTGGCATTATGTTCTAATTGTGTCATGCGTGTTTGTATAGTAATTTTAGTATTGTGTATTTGAAAAAGTGCCATATCTATTACTGATGATGATGATGATGACAACGATGACGACTTTTTTTCGCTTGGTGGTTCGGTAGCAGCATTATTATCGGTTGTTGTTGGTGGTGGTCGTGGTATGCCATGTGGGTATATAGTAATAACATCACCATTCTCACCACCATGCACTAACGCATAATTAGATTCGATTAATGTTTGTACTATTAATTCCAAATCTACATCCTGTGATATGTTCGATAGGATAGTACTACTACTACCTTGTGATTTTGCTGCCCGTAAACACAATGAACCAAATGAGGAACTACCCCATCCTGCTCTATGTAGCATTATCCGTTGCTGTGAATTGTCTTTACATCCACTACTCCTTGGGATGAAGAATTTGTCCCCGTTGCTGCTATTGCTCCTCAATTCGTCGTCCAATGATGAGATGAGTTGGTGTATATATGTCAATATAGAACGACATGTCGTTGCCAAGGTAATTACATCAATAACTGTGTCAGTATCACATATCTCAACCTCGACAGAAGTTTGATCACCTTCACCAACATTATTATCATCATCACAATCTACTTTAACATTATTTGGCATATTTGAACTTTCAGTGGCCAGTAGTAACTTCTTGACATTGTTAACATCATCCTCCTCATTCTCATCATCACCTCTCTTTCCCACTGCAACGGCTGCATGATTAGTAGAACTACTATCCTCCAAGTAGCGCATTTCATCATCAGCGGCACTGCTTCCATCCAATGTTGCCAGGGCCACGTCAATTATACGATTAACTTTTTGTGTCATGGATTCATACCATCGTCCGACCCCGGCTCCCGACCCCCTCGATTTACCAATCGCGGTAGTATCGTCTGAAGAGGAAGAGGTGGTATTATCATCATTTGCCATGGCAGCATTGCCACGTCGTCCCACGAGTTGTATTGCCGATAATCGTGCCACGGTCTTCATTTGTCGTTCATTCCCGATCCCCCCGACCGAATGATAATCGTCGGTCCCTCGGTGCGAAGAGGAGGGCGGGAGGCAGAATGCGGTACCGAATCGGAAATCGGCGGCTTCATCATCATTAGATGATGATGATGACGATGAAACTATGGATCCATCGACGCGTATTCGTGCACAGCCACGACGTTTCGAAGCATCGTCGTCATCGCCCTCGATCGTTGTCGACGAAGAAGACTTTGCATCGTCACACATTGTTCGTAAGAAGAGCGACCGCCCCTGTCGATGATCATCATCCCGTTGCATTGTTGTTGTATCTTCAGTGTGGTAGGTATTATTTGTCATTAGAATTTAGAGCGAGCCCGCCCAAAAGATGGTGATGATGATGTTTATCATTAGGAGAAGCTGTCATCCAAGCTAGAGGAGTAAAACATAATACATTATGACGACAAACAGCTGCTGTGCCGATTGCGGCGTTGAGGGAGGCGCTGGTCTCAAGATATGCAAGTCGTGTATGCACGTCAAGTATTGTAACGCCGAGTGCCAGAGGAATCATTGGGCAACACACAAAGCCTGCATGTAAAATACAAGCCGCCAAGATACGCGACGAGGCATTGTTCAAGGACCCTCCGCCGAAGGAGGACTGTCCCATTTTCTTTTTACCGATGCCGTCGAGATTGATATATTGTATGTCGCTCCCACCCGCGACGATTACGTCCGTGCCTATCAACGACTTTGCGGCTGCGAATGAGGAGTTGGCAAGTACGGTTATGGAGCAATATTATTCATGTTGTGGAAAGGAAATTTGTCGAGGTTGCGTCATCTCCTTCTGTAAGTCTGGAAACACTAGAAAGTGTCCGTTTTGCAATGCGGACCTAGCTAACAAAACTGAAGAAGAGGAGGTTGAAGATATATTGAAACGGGTGGCAGTAAATGACCCTGTTTCGATTTGTGTGCTGGCAGATTCTTATTACAAGGGATTGAACGGTGTTCAACAGGATCGTACGAGGGCAATGGAACTGTACGCTAGGTCAGCAGAACTTGGATTTAATAAGGCACATTATCATTTAGGTCACATCTATCGTGACGGGGGAGATATGAAGAAGGCCAAGTTCCACATTGAGGCCGCAGCTAAGGCAGGACACGAAGTGGCACGATTTATTCTTGGAATGATTGAGTATAAGTCTGGAAACATGGAACGAGCTGTTAAACATTGGACGATTGCGGCATCAGCTGGGGATTATCATGCCATGAATCATGTGAGAAAATACTTTGAGTTAGGCGTTATTAGGGAATCAATCGACTCAACTTTGGCAGCTTACAATGCTTCTTGCGCTGAGATGAGAAGTGAGGCGAGAGACACTTTCATCCGTGGATATATCAGTCACATCAGTGCATAATGAAGAGAAAGCAATGAATAAGAACTATCTTAGTTTTGTCAATTACATTATTCAAAAAAGGTTTTGTCAGTAGAGAATCAGTCGACTCAACTTTTACAGCATACAATGAATCTTGTGCTGAGATGAGAAACAAAGCAAGAGACGCGTATATCCTAATCATGCTAGAAACAGACTAAAAATAACATTTATCTTACTTATTCAATTGGACTGCCACTAATCATCTTCAACAGGATCACTCAAAGGCAATGGAACTTTATGTCAGGGCAGCAGATCTCAGTTATCGCCACAGTTGCTTGAGTACCGAACTGGTCTGGAAAACTATTCTGAGCAGGCCACTGCTGATCATTGTGATAGGCAAAAGACGATACCGTTCCAGGGGCGTGTGTGGGATGGTACAGTGGAGCACATGTCTTCGATGCCAATAGGTTCCTCAGCTTGGCATTCTCAGCACCCAGCGTGAGGCACATATCTCTGTATGAGTTTCGTTGTTCCTTCATCGTTGCAAACTCTTCAGTTTCAGGGTTAATATGGACTGAGGATATTGTCGTTGCTCCATCCTTTGAATGCTCAACAGTTCGAGCTCTTGGTATAACATTACAATGACTTGCGTCGTCATTACCATCTAGACCTCCTTCACTCCTAGCACATGCCAAGTCTAGATGAAGCACTCTGGGCATTGCTGACCTGCTCTTTGATAGACTAGGAAAATCTGGCCCTGGTGTATCATTTACATTTTGCATTGATTTTGCACCACTTCTTGTCGTTTTAATGCTCCTTGTGCTCTTCGTCAAGTTTGGATGGGCATCGTCGCGAAGAATTTGTTTCCCATCAAATGACTTCATACTTGATAATTTTCTGGAAACAGACTGCGCCGCCACAACATTTCTATAGCTCAACAGTGCATCAACTTGCCGATGCCCCATATTTTGATGGTCATCTGTATCACGGCGTTTTGATTTTCGCCATTCACCGATTGAGCGGATATCATCCCGTGACTGTTCTTTTAATCCCATCACTGGATTTTGAGGGAAGTCGAATTCCTCCCTTAACTTTCCTAAATCGGCAAGAGACACAAGTATAGGAGATAGTTGAGGTGGAGGCGTAGGCGGTGCCGATGGTGTTGGAGACATAGGAGACTCAGAATCCGATCGAACATCAGCACTGGCTCTGGATGCTTGATCAGCGCAAAATTCATTGAATGGTGACACAAGACAATCATCATCAATTTCATGGACTGAGTCTTCTAAATCTTCTCTTGACGATGCGATAGATGCGGCAGTGGAAGAGGCCAAATAAATTTGATCACGTTCGGACGCTGCGTCGATATTGTTAAGGAGGTCTGTGAAAATACTGGTATCTTTTTGTTTTTGACAAGCAACTCCATTCCAGGACTCGAGTGAGCCAGACATACAGAGTGGTGCGCCGTCGAATATGGAAGTCTGGTAATGGCAGGCTTGAGGAAATAACTGAGAGTCAAATGATAGCCAATTAAGGTCACCGTTGCCAGACTGGGTTCGTGTAGGTTGATAGATTTTGTTGGGATACATAGGCGGTTTCCTGTCCACCACTGAGCCATCTCCTAATGACGTGGATCTCTTCTGTTTTGATCTCTCCTCTTGTCGAACAGTTCGTCTGGATCTTGACCCACAGAATTGATTAATGGCAGAATCAATTGTAGTACCCTTGCAACCTACATCCGCTGCTGCCACTTCGAGATCATCTTCACTAAATGTCTTGCGCACAGATGGAATCTTGCTACGAGACTTAACCGTCACTGCGTCTGTAAAGTCATCAAATTCATCATCCTGTACGCCCAACCGTGTGTAAACATCGTGAATAATGTCATCCAGAACTATCAACACGGTAATTTTATCGCTTTGTGGAGAAAGGTTGGTTACAATGGCATCACAATAATCAGAATCAGAAACAAGCCCAGACGGTGTGTTATGGGGCAGAATGACTTCAATATGGAGATCGTCATCAGATATCTGCCTCTCTTCTGCCTGATCATCCTCGACGTGTCGAGTCCAACTAGCGGTGACCACCTTCTTCTTCAGACGCTTCTTTTTCTTCTTATTCACACACGGTTTTGTTGATCCGGTTGCTACCATTGATTTAACTAACGATCGTTCAGCTTCACGTGCCAGACCCTCTTGTAGATGTTCGAGTATTATTGTTTTAATGATGCCCGTTGGAGTATTCCACTCAAGCAACGGGGATGCCGCGAATCCATCCAATCGTCTGTACACACACGGCAATAAATTGCCACATTCGTTCCATTGAAACATTTTACATATTATATTGTCCTTGAAAGAATTCAAGTCATTAAAAGAATCCGATGTAGCAAACTGTTTCATTTCATTTCTCAGGCCAACACTAGCCGCATAGCACAGGACACGGTTGACAGCATCCCCATCAAGATTTGTCACAGATTGCACAAGACTATCCTTCTCACTCGAGTGGTCAATTATAATCTTCATATACTTCCGTTGCGAGTAAGCATCCCAAAGCGATGCCTCAAATCTACTTGCCAAATACATGGGCAATGTGAACCACTGCTCAGTGGGATCAAACCAGGGAGCTTGGTAGCGTTGACTTTGTTTCCCAGAATTTGTCAAGAATTTGCCACGAGATGACACATGTAGGGAATGAAGAATCGACTTCTTTCGCTGCTGTTCATTTTTCGATGCGTCATCACATCTAAGCCTGCATGTCGGCAATATTGGGGTTTCATCAAGTGAAAGTGATTTGTCTCGAACCAACACCGTCCATAGAAGAATTGACCGATCAGCAGTTTGTTGTTCAACTGTACTGCCTCTGCCCAAAACCAAACCATCATCAGTTACACCATGATAGGACTCTAATGTAAAGAAAGTTGACATGGGAGGAAGATTGGTTTTGGTCATGTTCGATTGGCAATCTGCAAGTGACTCAAACTCCTTATCGATTTCATCAACTTCATTAAATGTTTCGAGCAAGGCTGACGTTGACCGTTTCACTCCTGCTAATGCAAGCACATCCAACAACTCCGACGGTATGCTTATAGCTCCCATTGATGACAAATTGTTTCCATCCTCGACTAGACGAGTTTTTGCTTCGTCCGAAGATTCTTTTGTATCATCATGGTCATCACTGATCCAACGAAATAAAGTTGGGACATCCAACCTGGCATTAATGTATTGTCGCCACTCATGGCAGAATTCCAACTGCCTAAAACCATTAAAATCCAACCCTTTGTCTGGTGTTTGATATGATGACATGGCAATCAAAAGATCAAATTCGTGGGAACCAGAATCCTCAACTAATCGATGATTATGCAAATTATTACTTCTCTGACGAGATACATCCTTCATAGCATTGGTCTGATAGAATGTAATTTCGAGCGCCTCTACTAGAGATTCGTAGTTTAATGACTGTATCCATTGATTCATACCATTTAGATCGCGTCGTTCGTCGTCAACCTCGTCATGCTCCACGGGACGATCGACATAAACATCCTTTTCATCAACACGTTTTGTCTTTCGACCGCCGGCATCATATTTATTTCGTTTCGATTTGTGCTTCATTGCTGCTAATCAACGTCGTCGTACAATCACCACTGCAATGTTTGCGGCCGCGACGAATCAGGCAGATAAATAGAGGTTTATGTAGGGAGCTTTGGGAAGTGAAAGGGATCCAAGGGAATGACACATGAACATAGTTTTGTCGCAACGACGGTGCGAAGGTCGGTGTGGACAATCGCGGACAAGAGCCCATTCAACCCCTCTGTCATTCCCTTGCTTTGACATGCGACGCCTCGACGACATGATGCCCAGGCTCATCATGGCGGTGGTACTCTCGGTCGTCGTGGATCATTCTGCCACAGCATTTGGATTGTTTGCCGATCCATCGCGGATGAAAGTGTCTTCATTGTTGTTGTCATCATCCGTCGACGACAATCACGAGCATACCACACTTTCTATTTCCTCTTCAACTTCATCTCAACGCCGTCGTATCCTCCAATCGACGGCCACCATTACTATGGCACCTTGGTTGCCGAACGCATGGGCAGTAGACGACATAACAACTGCGACGGAGGATGTAGTAGTACCGATGAAACTTTTCATGGATACGGCCAACCCATCTCTTTTTACAATCAATGTTCCACAACGATTCTTTGCAATACGACGATCTAATAAGGGTGATTTACCAGATGTTAGAACCGGCCAAGGACGACGAGGTGGGACTATATTTACAGCAGGGGATATGTCAAAAGCAATTGTTGTTGCCGTGGAACGTTTTCCCATACGCAACTTGTTAGAAGAGGAGGGATATGCCCCAACTGGAGATTTGTCAACCTTTTCATCGATTGGGGACCCGATTGCAATAGCTACACTTTTATTACGACGACGGGAGAAGGATAAACCAGGTACACAGAATACGGCCGTGCTGAATAAGGACAGTGTATCATTATCGTCCGATGGAAAAACATTGTCCTTCTCATTAAGGCAGGAAATTAGTGTACAAAAGCCTGAATTATTAATGGAAGAGATGGGAGTATCAGAATTATTCCGCACAACGCTGGGGAAGGCTACGCTAGCGTCGAATGATGGCCAACTAATGGCTGTGTTTGCGAGTGCTTTAGATCAAGATTTTAATGGACCAGATGGTTTAGCATTGCGGAAAACGATCGATTCATTCTTGGCAACAGATCAGTCTACAAAATAAATTGTACTAATCAATGCTTTAAAACATAATAATCAATCAATGCTTTAAAAACATAACTAATAAAAAACATTAAATTTGGTTCATCTAATAACTACAATAGTCTCTTCGGCAGGTTTGTGCAGTATCATATAGGCTTGGCTTCGACCCAATGTAAAAGAGACCGAGTCGCGTGGAAACGAACAAGCTCAAATCCGCTTTGAGTGAAGAGTTCCTTCCATTGACTTGGTGTACGCTCTTGAGCTGCTCCGAAAAATACCATCATTTGGACATCAATATTATACATCGCCGGGGGAACGCCAACTGTATCGTGATCTGGCAACGCACATTCTCCAATAAGAAGGAGTGAATTGGAGTTACCCATTGCACCACGCACATTCCTCAGGATTGTGAGTACCTCCTCAATTTGCCAATCATGCAGGATGTACCGCATCAAGTATACATCGCCGTCCATACCCTTCGGTATGTCCATGGCATGGAAGAAGCTACCCTCCTTCAGTTCCACACGATTCGCTGCTGCGGCAAATTCGCCACCCTCTGCCCAAGCTTTCTTCGCAAGATTGATTACCGCAGGGCGATCAACTACGACACCCTTTAGATCTGGATTCGCCTCAAGAAGCTTGTGCGTGAAGTGGCCACGCCCACCGCCCACATCAATAACGCGACTGAAGCGTGCAAATGGCCCATCTTCTACCATTGAATTAGTTCCAAGTGTATCCATTGCGCTCATGGCACGTGTAAATTGTTCCTCTCTTGTTGGATTTTGTTCATAGAAGTCCCACAGCCCAGCACTATTCTTTCCATTGGGGTAATCAGGGTTGGCCATCTCCCAGCCAACAGGACCAGTAGGGTTGGCTACGAAATCCGCAAGCTTCCCCCAGGCAGGCCAAGCATCCTCGGCCATGTGTCCCGCTGCACCAGCCATGCTGTTTGGATGGTCACGACGCAAGACAGCAGATAAAGCAGTGTTAACGAATCGATGTCCCTGCTGGTCTGGTGTAGGCATTGCCAGTTTGAATAGTCCATTCGCGGCACATGCGTACATAATTCTTTCGATGAATGATGTCTCACTACCAATCTTCGTAGCAATCTCTGCAGCCGTTAGTGGTCCATCAACAAGTAAATCTGGAATCTTAAATTTTTGCGCAACATACACCAGTTGAGTTTGATGTGCCCCGAAGATCATATCGAGTATTTTGAATGGAGGCGGAGTAAGAGCGTCAGCTGCAGCACGGAGTGCACCAGCAAGGACATTCACCGCGATAAAGATGGGCCATGGCGGTGGGGTACTCCAGTCGGTAAGTAGTGCCTCCTCATTGTGCGGCTGCATCTTCGACATGCCTATGATCATCGCCACAGCAACAACTGCCAAGCCAAACTGTTTGGCCAACATAATATTGTAGTATGCTTTGTTTGTCCTTCACAAATTTATACCGTAGGAATAGGAGTACTGTAGTATTGATGCGTTGCAATTTATGACACCACTATCATCAACAACTGTTCTCTCATCCAAGATCGTTGCGATAGCAATATTGCAAGCGTTATTCTCCTCGCAAGTTGAACCTCCCCCATCCCGCCAACCCCCCCTCCTTCCCCCTCGGTGTGTAGAATCAGATAGGAGAGAGAGGAAGCTACAACGATGTCACCACCATTGACAACGACGCAAAAACTTCTGCTAGTTGGGATGATAGAATCATTATTGACGTGAGGCTGACGACGACGGCGATGGCCTCGCTCTTGGAACTGTGAAGTTTAAGCTACGAATGTACTTCCCGGTCGGTGCACTTCGAACAGACAAAACAAATACGTAATATCGTACAATCAAGGGAATATTATCAATACATAACAAGAATTGAAATAATTGGCTTGCTTGGTTCGATGCCAAACATAATCAACCGTGCCCCTCAGGTCCCTCGGAATATTCGTGATCTCCGCCCAAAGCGCCAACTTGCACGAAACGGTGAGAAGAAGGAGGAGCAAAAGGATGAAGATTGGTGGTACCGTGCGAATAATTCTGGAGGAAGCGGGCCAGCTAATCTTCGAGTGACGGCGGCATCGACGTTGAATAATCGATCCGCGAATAGTTCGGAGACAAATGCAGACATTTCCAACAGTCAGGAAAAAGACACTGTCCCACGCAATGGTATATTCTGCATATTTCACACAATATTCTGTATCTTCCGAACATTGATACAGATCCTGATGAAGATCAGATCTGTTCCTCGACAAAAAAGACGAAAGCGGTTTGTATTTGCTATTATAATGCTTGTGGTGTGGAGAGTTCTATATTCCTTCGACCTTAGCAAATATTCCTATTCGTCCAATGTGTTTGGCAACAACGACGTCAATAAATTTGGCAGAAACAACCCACTTATGACTATTAAATCAATGAACGCTGAATCAGACGATGCGCTACCATTCATGCTTGGTGATCCAAAGCCACAAACAAATTTTGCATCTCAAAACACTGACACGAATCTCCTTCGAGGATCTGGTAACTCTGCAGTGGGTATGAAATTCATGAGCCGCATCGTTGATGAAGATTCCCAGAAAATGTCCAAGTCCATGGGTGATTCGATATTGATTGGTGCAAATATTGCTGTTGCATCTCATGCTCATGATAGCTTGCAGTCTCAAACATATGGTTTTGAATCGACAAAAGTACCCAAAATCGAAAGAGAGCAATCCTCAATGTCACGGACTGTTCCACAAAACCATGCAATCGATTGGTCTCAGAGTCTACGCGCCCAAAATTCGCTCGGCGACTCGCAAACAATCCTCGAGAATGGGCATAACAGTGACATGATTGAGTCGCCAGTAGATCATCTATCAAATGGAAGTCGCAACGCAAATGATAACGAGGATACGCCTATTCAAGACGCATCAAAACGGTTTACCTCCACACAACATGAATTGAGTATTGAGGCAAACAGTCAATCTTTCAACGCTCCGAAGCGAATGAGTGACTACGTGAATGATCTTACACCAAAACAAAACAGTAGTCCGCAGTTGATAGCGTCTGGATCTGATTCTGGACTCGATTGTTCAGCTCTTGGTGGGCCACTCGACAAAACCGAATTTACTGAAATTGCATATTGGCGTGACATACCGACAGATGCCACATTCACAAGTCCATACTATAATCCAAAGTCTCAGGAGGCATCAGGCTCATTCAATCTTTTCTTAAGCACCACCAGCAAATATCTTACTTTTGAAATGGATGATGCTGCTTGGAATAATATTAGGCTAGTTCTAGAGAATGCAATGCTGCTGGCACACTCTATGGGAAGGACGTTGGTGATACCTCCTAGACAACAAATTTTACAAACTGGGGGGAACAAAAGTGGCAAGAGACAAGTGGCATTTACCGACTTCTTTGACATTGAGGCTATTGCTGCGAGACAAAAGGGCTTACACATTATCTCAATGGATCAATTCTTAGAACGCGAAGGCCTACAGGGTAATTTGAGGTCTTACAGCGATGGTTCAAGCGAGGTCGTGTATCCTCCAAACAATCGAATCTATTGGGACAATCAACCATTAGACTCACTGTGGGCGTACCTCAGAAATGTTTCGAAGTCTTTTAGTTCTTGGAATCCAAATGAATGCTTACTTGCGTTTGCTGCTGCGAACACCGATGAGCAGCATCTATTCTCAATGATGGCTGATGTCTTGATTGAAAAGGATGGCAGACCTTTCCCCCATTACGGTGAATATCAAGGACGGCCTGTAAATGTGGATGCACCTATTATTGAGCGCTTTAGAGAGGTTTTGGCCGGAAGGCGTAAGCTATGCATGTATGACCAAACAATTCATGATGACAATGCTGTAGTGCATTTCAGGGCCGACCAAGGTGATGGATCTCGGTTGATGACTCAATTCTACGCATTTATGTGGTTCGAGGATTGGAGGCATGATTTGTGGTCTAAGCGATTCATTCGAGACGGTGTTAGATACCGTGATGAAGTCATGTGTCTAGCAGCTCGTATCATGAGTGCCTTGAGACTGAAAGCAAGGAATGTTGATCCAAGAAATGTTAGAGGTGACTACGATGCCATTCACATACAAAGGGGTGAATTTCAGCAACAGTACCCTACGACAGACATCAACGCGATTGCAATATTGACGGAGATGAAGGAAGTCATAGTACCTGGTAGCACTGTTTTCATCACAACAAATGAGAATGATTTATCATTCTTTGCTCCAATTCAAGAAGTTTACTATGTCATCTTTCTCAGCGATTTTGGTGATGTTGTCTCTGGAATCAACCCCAATTATTTTCCATTAGTCGAGCAGATTGTTGCAAGTCATGGTAGCATTTTCATAGGAACACATCTGTCCACATTTTCAGCTTACATCGCTCGATTGAGGGGGTATTATGGTGCCAAGGAAATGCAAGATGGCTACATGACTGGTGGGCTTCAAAACACGTATTTATTACCCAGTAAATGGAAGAAAGAATTTCGACTATATCAAGCTGCACACAAGCCATTCTTTGGAAGAGAGTTCCCGATTGCTTGGAGAGACATTGACAGGTTAGATTTTCCTACAACATCTCTACAATAATTACAGTTTTTCTATATTTCGATCTTATCTGTACAAAGAAGTCTTTTTAAGAGTCACAACGTTCGCTTACGAGATCGTGATAGCGGTAGAGATCACTACTTCCCACTACAAGTCCATTCGCGAAATCGTCAAGTAGTTGTCGCTTGTCTATCTTCCGAGCCTTTTCTAAATTCGCCGCATGTACTGCCTTCACACTTCTTTGGGCCTGAAGTGCATCCGCGATCCATTCGTCTCCACCCACACCCCAAATCTCAATACAATCAACATCAAAGTAATTGAGACTATTTCTGCACATTCCTAAAAGGAGACAACCATCATCAAACAAGTGATCATACTCCATAGCTCTGCACTCCTCTAGAGATTCAGTAATGTGCAATCGAGGTTGAGACACATAACCTCCGATGCCCATGCCATGGACAGACCCATTTGTTCTACTCGGTACATCTTTCACTCTCTTACTACTTGCTGCAATATATGATGGGTGACAATACATGTACTTCCTGTCAAGCGTAGACGTGGATGATTGCGGCATAGACTTAGGACGTATAAAATGCACATCGTCTCTGTCTAGCGAGAATAAGAAACAATCGCCGGACGCACCAAAGTAGTCAGATGACTCAATCCAAGAGTCAGTTGTGAAAAATCCCAACGACACTCTATCATCGTCGTGAATTCGCCCCAAAACCTTGGAAGCCGACGGCATCCCACCAATCAATAGCACAGTGGGCCCATCATAACCGCGAATTTTGTAACACACATTCCGAAATGACAATCCATCCCCATCCGATGAAGAATAAAGACGCATCCATTTTGTTCCTAGAATTTCTGGATCACCTTCCACAAGCTTCTGTAAAAGTGGGTTTACACTACCGGCCAAATCAAGATTAATATCGCCGTCAATATCCATAACATCGTCATGAAGAACGGTGGGGAAGAAGACTGAGCTTTTACCGCCTAAATCTGGATACGAGGTCACCTTCACCCATCCATCATCATCGTTCTTCTCATCCTCCCGCTTCGTTGTTTTATAATATCGACGGCGTTGCAGTGCAGTCATTAAATGTACATTCCCATCCTCCGTTAATGAAGAATCCCTTATTTTCTTTGCGTCTTGTCTCGTTTTCCCTGTCGCAAATTGAGCCTCCTGCCATGCTTGTAATTCTTCGGCGGTTGGTTCTTCAAGCGAACTCTCACTTTCGTCATCATCTGGGACATAATTGCTATTATTTCCTTGCATGAAGCCAGTCACATCCAAATCACCGAATTGAGCCTGTAGACGAGCGAGGAGCTCGAGTTCGTCCTCTTTGCTGACCGACATGGTACAGCTTTTATTGGTCAATTTGTGATGATGTTTCACGCCGCGCCAAATCACGCATAGTCGTTCCAGCATGTTAAATGCACATGTGGACGACAACATC
>Ga0247843_1007651_pt1 | contig 13125 bp, 11 predicted proteins | sample LaCruzMarch2017__FD_192420 | JGI IMG/M metagenome (GOLD analysis project Ga0247843, IMG submission 192420) | Freshwater microbial communities from meromictic Lake La Cruz, Castile-La Mancha, Spain - LaCruzMarch2017_8m | ecosystem: Environmental > Aquatic > Freshwater > Lake | place: Spain...
CAACGCGCAAGTAATATATATGTATATATATATATATATAACAAAACATACATATTTTACGAAGCTTTTACAACGCCCACCTCCGCACTACGAATGACACGATCATTTAACATGAAACCGACTTTCACGACCTGTCCAATGTGACCCGGCGGCGGACTGCCGGTGGCAGTCGTACCGCCGGACGAGTCGTCGTCGTCGTCGTCGATATGATATTCGAATAATGCCATGTGCAAATTCGGATCGAACTTATCGCCGACGTTGCCGAATTTCACGAGCCCGACTCGATTGAACGCCCTGTTCAAATTGATTTCCGTCATGACGATGCCCTCGTACAGGTTGGCCAATATCGGATGATTCGCGCGATCGGTTCGCGATTCGATAGGCACGGCCGCGAGCGCGCGCGCGAGATCGTCGGACGTGTCGAGCAAACCTTTGGCGAAGGCGGAGATGGCGTACGACCTCGCATCGGCCACGTCGCGCGCGGCGATGCGTCGGATATTCTCCTGCTCGGCGAGCGAGCGCAGGAGATTGTCCCTCAGGCCCTTGATCTGCGCCTCGAGGCGGGCGATCGTTATTTTCCGAGTTTCGCCACGATCCACGCCTTCGTCGTCGCCGGCGTCGTCGTCGACGCTCCTCCCTTCTTTTGCGTCCTTCGTCGAAGAAGCGCCGTCGATATCTGCGTCGGCGGTCGATGGGTCGGTGTTTGGTGGATTCGCACTATAAAGGCGTTGATGATGATAGTCCGACGCAGATCTTGCAGTCGTGCTACGCGGCGACCGAGAATGAACAGCAATGACGAGTGGTCGATGCTGCCGCCATGATGCCGCGGAGACACATCGCCGTTGGTGAGAAGCGGACTGGAGCTGGAGCTCTCTGGTCGTGAGAGTCCTGGCTAACCGAAGCCCTCGACGGAACGACATATTCTAACTGACCAGTATTGGGGCGTTCCCTTACTACAGCGAGTTTAGTGTCGACCTCTCGTGTGTGTTTCTAATTTGGCGGGCTCGAAATAATATAATGTTGCTGACGACATCATCCCTACTATTACGGCGACGATCACTCATGACGTCGACGACGGGGCCCGTCGGCAAGGCCATCGAGTCGAAACTAATCGCGGCATTCTCGCCCATACATCACATGGAGGTCCGGAATGAATCGTACATGCATAATGTACCGACGGGATCGGAAACGCATTTCAGGGTGATCGTAGTTTCCGACAAATTTAGCAGTCTCGCGAACATGGGACGACATCGACTCGTTAATGATGTATTAAAGGACGATGAGAGTGGAAAATTGCCAGTACATGCATTAAGTATCGTGGCCATGACACCTGATAAATGGCAAGAGAGGTTGAGCAAGGAGGGTAGTGGGAATAATAATAGTAGTGACGCTGTGGTGGTGGTAGGTCCATCGCCTAATTGTCGAGGTGGGGATGGATCTTTACCAAAGAAGAAGAATGTGTGAATGTGTAGTAGTAGTAGTAGTACTAAACAAGCTGTTTTATTTGTGTGTGCGTGTGTGATACATTCACACATGTGATGTTTAATAATAAATAATAGATACTTTTGTTGGAAATGGGACGAGTATTCACGCGTAGGAGGAGCTCATAAAATAGGATCATATCGGGGGGAGCCATCTGTAGGGGATCACATCCGAGTATCGGCGGTGAAAGACCACGACGATTCTTCAATACAACCACTGATGAGTGTGCTGGTGTGTCGTCATTTAATGAGTGGATGACATGTCAAACATTTTATTACTATAATAATTTAGACTCGGGCGCGCATCGCTCCTCCAAAAGTGAATCCCGTCCTCCGTGTTTTCCCTCTCGCTTTTTACAAATCCATGAACGGTGCAAGTCGCCGAACGTCTACCACCTCATCGATCGGGTCATCCACTAATCGCTATGACGGAAACAATAAAATGGGATTGGCAAAGTCGGACCCGGCTCTTGTGTTTGACAAGGAGGTCGATGATCTGCGTGAGCGAATGTTGCTATTGCAGCAAGAACGACGAGCGAATATTGACAAACTCGAAGCCAACAAGGTTGCGAATGACACCGAGATCCGATCATTGAAGGAGGACAATACCAAGATGAAAATGAAACTGTCAAGTTTGCAGAAAAGTGCGGCATTAGACAATGATGGGAATAATCGTAGTGATGTAGACAGTCTTAAGAAGCTGGTATTGCAGAAACGCTACGAGTATGATGCGCATAAATCTGCCGTTCTCAAGCTTAGCACCAAGCTTACGAAATTGGAGGATGAGGCTCGATGTCTTGTGAAAGAACAGAGACCGAATCTAGAAGGACCGCTAGCGAGACAGATTCGATCGTTGGAAGATCGACTCGACAAGGCCATGATACAGTACAACGAGGCTCATGGTATTTGTAGTACGTATGAACACATTGTGAAGCGTCTTGTGGAGGAGAAGGAAAGCTTTAACAACCAACTAACGGCACTCGAGCGAACACTCGAGTCAAAGCATCATGACCTCGAGGAGTTGACGCTCCTATCTGCCGATGCGAATCACGCCAGGGAAATGGCACAGCAAAACTTACAAAAGGCAAAAGTGGCCTTGGAGGATGGCAAGAGTCGACGCTTACGAGAGGTTCGTGATCGTCAACAACATGTTAGGATTCGTAAGCAAATGATAGCGAAGCATGAACGAAGTGAAGATGAGAAACGAAAAGTTCTCGGTTCCGCCAACAACAACAACAACAACAACAACAACAACAACAAAAATAATGACCTCGACTTGATGACGATGCCAGTACCCATTGGAGGCAATAGATATTCAAATAATATGCAGTCAACGGTCGATCAAGAGCATGCTTTGAATGTTTACGAGGCTGCATTCCGAAAAATCAAGGACGCTACCGGTGTGAATAATGTCGAAAATGTGATTCGGAAAGTATTAGGCCAATCATCGACGACGGACAATCTCAAGTCAGTGACTTTGCAGAATCAAGTAAAGTTGGAAAATCTACGACAGTTACAAGCGTTCCTCATCCTCGACGTTGACAAGATGAAACACATTAGTGATGTGTCGGGATCATCCCAAAGCTCGAAAGCGATTGATGAGCACCACGAGCTGCTATATTTTAGAACCAGTTTGTCCGAACGGACTAAAAGTCGATTGGATTGTGTATCTTTGTTGATAATGTCAATCAAAGCCGGTGTCGAACATCTTCGCGAGAAATTCACCAACCTTCGTGGATTTGCCGAATTCGATGTTGTTAGTGGTCATGGGACATTGTTGGAAGACCAATTGTCTGCTGTCATTCGATCGAGTGGAGACTTGTTGGTGGACGTGCTTCGAAAGACGGAAGATAATGAGTTGCAGCAGTTGGTAGAACCATCACCACCACCCGTCTCGAATCAACAACAACATGCCGCCAAGAATCTCCAAAATCGTCGACCAACGACTACTCAGGGTGTCAATGGAGGAGACAGACCATTCAATCAACGTATTACTCTCCCCTCCGCGAAAGAAACATCGGCATTTGATCACGATTTCAGTGAAACGGAAGAATTTGGCACCTCAAGTGATTTTGATGCCGAAGAAGAAATATCACGTGATGGTGTGAAAAAGGCCTCGTCTATTGTTATTGCCATGGAGGACCGAAGAACCGTCGGGTGATTATTTTTACTATCAATTTAGACGATTTTTTCTTCTTCTATCGGTCCCCCGCGTGTCTCATTTTTTTCCCGCCTTCCATAAGCAAAAGATAAAAGATCTTCAAACACTGAAGGTGTTGCCCCCTCGTGCACCAACACCGTCAAAAACACAACCACATTCATCATGCATATGCCAGGACATGGCGAGAATCGCAAGGCGATTAAAAATCTCGCAAGGAAGTTAGGTGATGTCACACTCCGCGGCGGCTCTGCCGCGGGGAATAAGATCGCCACAATCTTCGACGATGTGTTCACCCCCACGACGCGTATTGTCGAATTCGAAGGCACGACACATCAACATAAGCGCGACGCCAGTCACGCCGAACAAACCAAGGTGGCACAGAAGGGCACACGGCACTTTCAGGGTATATTTGCCAAACCGGTCAAACATGAAATTAGTTTCATGGCACCGACATATCCGAAGAATGAGGCTGATAATGCCTTAATTGATGAGGCATTAGAACGTAACTTTGTATTCGACACCCTGCCGAAGGAGAAACGAAAGGTACTTATTGATGCATTCGAGCCTATCATGGTCAAGGCAGGCACGACCATTATTAATCAGGGTGACACTGGCGATTACTTTTACGTATTGGGCGTAGGTGAAATTGAATGTCAGATCGATGGAAATGTCGTCGGACATGTCGAGAAGGGGGGATCATTCGGTGAACTTGCATTGCTCTATGATGCACCTCGTGCAGCAACATGCATTGCCGAGGGTCAGTGTGGACTATTCCGGCTTGATCAGGCGACCTTCAAAAGGATCCTTGCTCAACAGATACAGGAATCACACAATGAGGTCATTCAGATATTGAAGGGAGTAATGTACTTTCAAGACTTGGAGGATAAGTATCTCGAAAAGATTACAAGCAATCTCAAAATGCAAAGTTACACTGATGGAGAGGTCATAGTGTCAAGGACACTCGGAACACCTAAACGATTTTACATCATCAAGGAGGGCAAGATCGACATCACTAGTATCCAAGCGGATAATAAGAGTTCGATGGATATGAAAAGTGATCTAAAGGGTGCCGGACCGGGTTTTTTCTTTGGTGAGTATGCTGTGACGGAAGGGAAGTACGCGTTTGAAACAGCCACTGCCAGGGGACATGTTGTGTGCTTACAGCTGGAACGTGATGACTTCATCAAGGCGGTGGGGAACGATATTGGACAGCTAATCCAAAAGGGTGCAGACATGAAAAAATTCGTAAGTTATTTCGTATGTATTGATTTGTTGTGTGCTCCTCTCTCTTACTTTACCCCACCAAACGTCCGTAACTTTCTATTCAGGCATACATCCCTTTCGGAAACACGAAAGTTAAAATCGAAGACCACAACGAACTCTCCTCGCTTGCCAATGCAGTAAAAGAAATGAAGTATAAGAAAGGCCACGTTTTCTTAGAAGAGGGTGATCTTTGTTTCGCTGCAGTATACTTTGTGCGTGAGGGGAGTGTCCAGATCCATTCATCGAAAAATCTCGATCTAAATGAGACATTAGGATTCAGTCTTAGCAAGAAAGCTGACAAGATCATCGAACGTCACGGATACTTTGGCAATGATATGATGACTGAGGGTGAAAGTGGTGATTTTTTCACTGCACAGTACACCGTTACGGCACTCGAGGACGTCGTGATGGGAGTGCTCGACTTGGCAAGGATCCAATCTGTCATCGAGGCACGAAAGCAAGTCAAGATAACGATGGTCGATTTGAAGCTAATCCGAATCCTCGGGGCTGGGACTTTTGGCAAGGTTTGGCTTGTCCAACATAATGATACGACTGAAACATATGCGTTGAAGATTCAGAATAAGAAAAACATTGTTGACCTCAACCAGACCGAGGGTGTGATCCGTGAGAAGAATATCATGACAAAGCTTGATCATCCATTCTTGATTAAGATGATAAGTTACTGGAAAGATACAGACAAGCTGTACATGTGCATGAAAATGTACCAGGGGGGTGAATTACAGACCATCATCCATACGGAGTCGAGAGACGGTGTGCCTGAGTGGGCCGCGAAGTTTTATGCAGCCAACATCCTCGAAGGTCTAAGCTACATGCATGAACGCAACATTGTGTACCGTGATTTGAAGCCTGCAAATGTCTTGTTGGATAACGAAGGCTACACTGTAATTGTGGACTTTGGATTTGCGAAGATAATCAAGGATAATAAGACTTTCACATTCTGTGGGACACCGTTGTACCTGTCTCCAGAGATTATTACTCAAAAGGGTCATAATGCAGGTGCCGATCACTGGTCGTGGGGTGTCATGTTGTATGAAATGATCGTGGGTATGACCCCATTCTACGACGGCACGCAGGATCAGATGGGCTTGTTCAAAAACATTGTCAAATGTAATATGGCCTGGCCAAACGACGTTGATAACTTTATGTCCAAGTCTGCACAGGACTTGATCACACGGATGTTAACAGTCAACCCTGCTGATAGATTGGGTGGTTTTGCTGGAGGTGATAAGGATATTAAATCCCATCCATTCTTCGAGAGTATCAATTGGCAAGATCTACTGTCAAAGAAAGTCGAGGTTCCATTCAAACCCAAGGTTTCTGATCCTCTTGATGGATCAAACTTTGACGACTACAGCAAGCTAGAAGCAAAGGTGAAGAAAGAAATTCTGGTTCCGCTAACTGGGGCAGAACAAAAATTGTTCGATGATTTTTAGGATATGTGATGACTGGTGCAGAACTCCATGATGATCAAATTGTGTGTTATAGTCTATGCTAGCGATTGAAAAAGGCGTTCTTTTTTTCATTGTATTCGTTGCATAGTGAAGCGTTTGGATAACAAGTCTAATGTTTATATTATCCTTAGTCTATTATCAGCTTCAATCACTTCTTCATTACTTTTGAAGCTATTTTGGCTACTGCGAGTGCTGTTTCCATCTTTCCTACAGCTTTTGCACCCCCAACTGCTCCTGCTGCAGCAGTCGCTGCTTCCGTTTTTCCGCCACCTCCTCCAACTGCATTCACTGCCGCAGTCGCAATTGCAGCAACCGTGCCACCAACCCCTCCAGCATTGCCAGTTTCCACATCAGGTTCCGGTCTTAAACATACAGGCCCGCCTCCACGTTCAATATCACATGCAAACAGTGCAGCGGCGATAGCATTGGTCAATGGGAACACCACGCTGCCAGCAATTGGTATACTTTCTAAAAATCCACAAGCAAAACCAAACCTAGCATAATCGTTATCAGCATCGTAAGTGGATGAGTAACATAAGGCCGCGCAGTCTGACTTTTCACGTCCAAACACTTCGATCCTTTGTCGATCACTTGGTAATTGTATAGCATCAAAGTATCGATCCATATAATCCCATCCAGTAAAGGTAGCATTAATAGCAGAATATATGACCCCACCAATGAAAGGGATGATTTGTATAGGCAAGGTAATGATTCGTACAACAAATGCTTTCTTGATAAGATTCAAGTCTTTAATCGTCGATTGACGTCGCATTTCACCTTCTCGCCATACCCCCTCTTGACGCATTGTGGCAACGAATAACTTCGTTTGTGCCTTGGATTGTGATACGCACAGGAGTAGCGTGGCACAAATTGCCGACTCGAGTAGTACGAGGAATACACCCAGTAGCCACGCCCACCATTCCAAATTGGAGCTAATTGCCGTAGCCTGCGGCTTCAATGTGATAGCCAGGAGGATGATAAGGATGAATAGTGAAATGGCGCACCCCCAACATGCCACACAAAGGACGATGCGGAACATTTCTGGGTGGGAGAGTGCATAGTGAATCGATTTCATTGGATAATGCAGCGGATCATGACCGTATTTGTTGTTTAGTTTTATGACAGATGGTCGGGGAGCCATGGTGATTGCGCCGTACATCAACCACCTTGGTTGCAACTGTGGTAGGGTGTCTCCACCCTAAACCTCACGATATCCATGTGGAGAATGAGACTTCGGGTTGGGTAGGTGTTGCCTTCAAAACAGATCTTGGGAAAAAGGGGGGAAGGTTCCTTCTTCCCCCCCCCCAGCCGTCCGTACATTCGGGAAGAGGAGAAGCGATAAGAGGAGAAGTATTTATCCCATGCCTACGTCCACCACCGCCGTAGCTGCCATTGCGGTTGGCTGCTCCCTCTTTGCCTATCGTCATATCACTGCTAATTATTATTCATCAAAGAAGACATCATCCATTGACCTCGATGAGCTCGACGACGACATCGACCTTGTGAACGACTTCGATTGTATTACACCCGACATTGTCATTGCGGTATTCGACAAGCTTTTCATGTCAATGCAGGCAGTGGTTATGCAACTATCCCAGCAGGTCCAACAAATTCAAATGTCGGGACAGGTCATACCGGAGCGACAGCTACGTCAGCTTCTCAAGGCAGAGTTTGAACGTGCATTACTTGCATGTCAGGGGCAGGTGTATGAGGATAATGATGTTGATGCTGACTGCCTCGAGGAGGCAACGTGGGAATTTATGGACAGTCCAGAGGAATATCCAAAGGTTAAGCGTGCAGTTGAGAGATTTCAGAAGCTATATGAAAGTATAAGTGGAGAGGACGTTGTGGGATGGACGCCTAAAAGCGGCCACAAGGCCGGGGGAGGAGTAGGCGTAGGAGGGTCTGCTCAGGATTGCAAAGTCAGGAAGGAATTAACTCCCGATGAACTCATGACAGCCGCGGCCGTGTACTTTAATGCCATTACCAAGAGCATGATAGAACTTGCTAAGGCATGGCGTGCTGACGGTAAGAATTTCGATGACCCTAACGTGGTGACGGAATTCCAATTGGAGGCATCGACTGATGCAAATGAGGCCGGGGAGGGGCAACTCGAGAGCGAGTTAGGGATAAGCATGGGTGACTTTCGTAGTGCGATTGATCGACATTCAAGGATCCCGAGTGTCGGGCAGACGTTGGGGCTATTGCAAATGAAGCAACAGCAGGAGCTGATGGCTGCGGGAGTGCCAATGTAACGGGATGATTAATGACAAGTGTGCCATAGGGGGTCGAAGTGATGTTTTACTAATGGCAGTTTTTATTCTTTAATTTAATCAATGCTATCCGTTCTATTGTTTTCCCTCTTGTCTAACAAAATTGAGTTGCAATATTTACATCTCTCTAATCGCTTTCTGCTGTAACTATATCTACTTGCTCTTCTTGAGACAAACGGGCCCACCACTCCTTTCAATATCACAAGCAAATAAGGCCGCCGCGATGGCGTTTGTGAGAGAGAAGACGGTGACCCCAACAATAGGGATCGATTCCAATAAGCCTGCCATAAACCCAAGTCTAGCATAGTCGTTATTAATATCATAAGTGGACGGATGGATTAATGCGAACTTATCCATATGCTCTTCACCGAAGACTTCTGAACGTTGACGTTTTGATGACAACTTAACAGCCTTGAAATAATTGCGCATCAAATCCCATCCGTTGAATGTGGCATTGATGGCAGAGAATGCAATCCCCCCAAACAAGGGAACGAGTTGTATGGGAGTTGTAACAAATTTAACAACATCCTCTTTCCCAACGGTGGGCAATGCCAAGTCTGCGATAGAAGATTGTGAGACCATATCTTCCTTCCACATTTCCTCCTCCCGCATTGTTGCGACGAAGAGTTTTTTCTGAGCCCTAGACTTTGAATTGAGTAGTATAAGTCCAGCACAGATGGTCGATTCAAATAGTACCATACATCCGGCAATCGGCCATGACCACCAATAAAGATTGGAACTGATCCAACGTGCCTGTGGCTTAAGTGTTGTGCCTAGTAGCACTACGAAGCTGACGAGTGCCAGAGTGCATCCCTTCCATGCTACATCAAGAACTATCTTTAACAAAGAGGGATGAGAGACTGTATATGCTATTGCCTTGATAGGGTAGTGCAGAGGGTCGTGGCCGTATTTGTTTGAAAGTTTTATAATCGACGGCCGGTCCTTCATGATGATAGTTCATGAAGAAGTTCAGCAATGATGAGATCTCAGATGAGATCTCAGATCTCAAATCTCACATACAAAGCGGAGCCCCTAACAACCGCCGCCTCAAAGCAACACAGCAGAGAAGAAGAGCAGAGAGCAGCGCCGAGCCGAGCAGCAACGGGGAGGCATTGTGGGTTTAATCGAATGACATCATGCGTTTCCCAACAGCTCCGAGTAGTCCTCCAATCGGTAATGGTGGTCGTGCCATTCCATCGGCGCCATCATCCGCGATTGCTCCTGGAGAGCCCTCGAAAGCGCGTCGTGAACGACTCAAACAGTACGAAAAACCACCAATTGAGTTATCCAACCTTTGCCCCATTGACAGATACTATGCATCCGCTGATTTAGTCTTGTCACAATTTAGATCGCATTTAGCAGAAGGTGAATTAGACGATGCATTCGTCATCGGGAGGAGATTTGCTCTCTTCTCTACAATCTCCCTCCCAAATCATGATTATTACACCTCCCCCAACACAAGATTGGTGCAGCTGCGTATTAAGAATCAGAAAGATGCACTTTGGGTTACTAGGGGACTTGAACGGATCGTCGAGGTCATGGATAAGGAAGAAATAGAGAAACTTCAACTCGAGGCCGAGAGATTGGTAAAAGAAAATGAAGAGAAGGAAAGAGAACAATTAGAATGGGAGAAGCATATGAAACGACGGTTAGGATCAAGAGTCTCATCGAATAGTTTCAAATTAGACATTAATGATGACACTGCTTTTGATGTGAAGTCAAAGTTGGAATTACTGAATCTTGCCTTTCCAAAAGAAGATGATGAACACATCATTTCTCATGAATCACTGCTCCCTCCTCTGCCACCACCAATTGCACCTCCACAACAAAAGGATCACCGTAGTATATCTACATCGGCGGTACAACAATTGAAGTCCAATGGAGCAACACCCATGTTTCCTGAGTCACCACCTGCATATAATGATTTATTTCTAGAGAGTCTGCGTACTGCAACAACGAGTACTACTTTATCGGCCACAGACGAAGCAGAATTGGCCAACTTAAATATTATGCTCCCAACTAAACCAAAACCAGTTCCACCACCACGAGTACCAATTCGAACAATGCAACGAAATTGTGAACGACATGTACACACTTTGAGAAATTCAAAGCAAATAGAAACTTATAAGCTAGGGACATACCAAGGTCGACTAAGCTCCTCGGGTCCAAAGTATGACTCTACGAATGGTTGTGCAGTAATATCGCCCTTGGTAGTTGCTGCACATATATCAACATCGAATAAGGAATATGGTATATCCAACAGTGCAATTAATGATATCATCGACAAAGTTGCTCCTCCAATATTGTCAAAGGTACGGTCGAAACTTGGATTAAGTCAACATGCACTTATTATACCCAGTGATGTTCATGATTATTTAATGGATGAACATCTACTACCCCAAAGTAACTTCGTTGGTGTATGTGGAGGAGATGTATTAAACGATGACCATATAGGTAAGTTAATTTCGATGCTCGTTAATGGGAAAGATGATGACAACCCTCCACGAGACGTGATGGTGAATGGTCCAACGGACGAACAGTATGGCAACCGTCCACAAAAGGTCGGAGCGGCACTGTTCTTTTTAGAGCATGTTATCAGTATAATACAAATACCACTTAGAAATGGAGCATGTTACTACGATCTTATAGATTCACTTCCATCCTCCTCTGTGGGTGGGATGTCCACACGTACACGGTGTAAGGATCTGGCAGCGTTAGAGGCATTACTACGATGGTACGCCTGTTCCAAATTTAAAGAATCTCAGTTTATTTTTATTGATGATAATTTTTGGAATGAGGGGATATGTGACTTTGATCCACGAACATTTCAAGGATTTGTTTGGCGTGGTAATACTTAGAAAAATATATGATAATAAAAACAATGTTCCTACTCATCCTTCATTTTAAGTCACTGGCTACGAAAGAAATTGTGTTTTCCAACCCTCCAACAACTCCAAATTGACACCGCTACCGCCGCACACCTCTACAATTATGACACCATCCTCATCGTGACGTAACTTCTCGAGTAACTTTACGCGCAGTCTTTCCGAGTACAATGGTGCCAATGCCGCACCACATGCTGGCTCGACTAACATACGATGATCTGCCGCGAATTGAATACATGCATCCACGGCCTCACCGTCGGTACAAACGTATGACAAAACATCCTCGCCACTACTACTACTACCACCTTCATCTACTTTCCCTCGTTCCTGGTGTCGATGAGCTCTTCGAATGACCTCGGGAGTGACCTCCAGTGCCCCCAATGAGGTAGCGATGGATGTTATACCGCTCAATCGTACCGTTGTCACTTCCTTCTTCCCCCCTCCTTCAACGGTAGTAGTAGTAGCAGCAGTAGCAGCTTCTGCGGAAGAAGCAACAAAGGAAGCGGCAAACGATGCCGCGCCCTCCGTTTCGCATGCAACTACCTTACATCCACGAATGATATTCGATTCGTTGTTGTTATCATCATCACTCTTACCGAGGTTACGTTCGATCCCCTCGAATATACCGCAGAGCAAACCGCCGCCGCCCACGCTCGCGAGTATGGCGCCAATTTTCACACGTCGTCGTGATGAAGACGATGACGATGACGATGACGACGATGACGACGACGACGACGAGGAGGAAGAGTCATCAAATTCGAGTAATAATTGATGAATAATTTCATCGATCACGGTAGAATGTCCGGTCCATAACAAGTGATTATCGTACGGACTAACGTACACTGCCGTCCCATTGGATTCATCAACAACTAATCGTCGTGCCAATGCATCGGCATTATTCCAATTGGTACCGTGGACCGTCACGTCCGCACCGAGCGAACGTAGTTTGGCAATGACCAATGGCTCGGTCGTTCGGGGTACTATTACGGCAACGTCTATCGTCGCGTCCTTGGGCATTAACGATGCTACCGTCGTGATGGCGAGGCCGGCGTTGCCGCCGCTCGACGATATTAGCCTCAACCTCGACGATGACGACGCGGTGGTCGCGTGGGCCTTGTAAGCCGATGCGCATAAATGGGCCATCCCACGATCTTTGAAACTGCCGCTCCGCTGCAGACAGTCGAGTTTGAGATATACCGGGCGATTACGGCATAGTTTGGACAATGGCGCCGAATGGATGAGTGGGGTATTGGAGAAGAGCTCGAGCGCTCGTGCCTCGTGGGCAACGTCGTCGCGTGACGAACTAGCGCTCATCGCGACCTATGACGTTTTTTCGACAACGCCTTGCTTTGCACACGTTGACGACTGCAGCAGATGGAGGAACGACGACGAAGGACTGTGAACAAATGATGCTGATAATGCGACGATGAGAACTGCTATTCCTAGTAGTGAGAGGGTGCTCCTTTCCTCTCCATTCCCTTCATTTCACCCTTCCCCACGAGCGCCATTTTCATCTTCCGTTCAACATCTTCCTCATGTCGTCTTCTACTTCTTCAGCGTCGTCTTTGGCCGCGAATGTCGGCGTAGGCG
>Ga0247843_1007652_pt1 | contig 13125 bp, 11 predicted proteins | sample LaCruzMarch2017__FD_192420 | JGI IMG/M metagenome (GOLD analysis project Ga0247843, IMG submission 192420) | Freshwater microbial communities from meromictic Lake La Cruz, Castile-La Mancha, Spain - LaCruzMarch2017_8m | ecosystem: Environmental > Aquatic > Freshwater > Lake | place: Spain...
GGAACTAGCAATTCCCTAATAGTTTATTTTTAATTATTAGACCACCCAAAATTTACATGGACTGCTGTATCCAACCTTGAAAATAAAGATTCTAAAACCGGCGTTTTAAATCTTCAAGGGTGTAAACAAATAAAACATCAGACACTTTTTACTTTTTTCCTATCTAGACATAGATAGGAAAAAATTCTAATTTATTATAATAATTCTCTGCATAAAGGACATGATGAACTCTCAAAATTTCTCTTTATTATATTTATAATACATTTTCTACAAACATTATGATTACATTTGGTATTTATTATATTGTATTCAAAACACACACAGCAATTCTCCAATGCTTTATTTTCTATCAACTTTAATCTGGCCATTCTTCTTCGTTCACCATCTTTTTTTAAATCATTCGAAACTATTTCATCTATAATTTTTGAATAACAAAATTTTTTTCTGAAATCATATAAAAGAAATTTTAAAATGGAAATTATTATATGTTCTATATCAGAACCATAAAATTCTTTTGTAAATAAAGTTACATTTCTTTGCAATAGAACACCATTTATCAATGATTGAATATCATAAACATAACAGTTTATAAAAAAGTTATAATTTTCTTCTAAATCTTTTTCATTATCAAAATATATTACTATATCTATCGGTATTCCATCAAAATTATATCCTGATAAATCGTAATGATCAAAATCACTATTAAATGAATCTAAAATATTATTTTTGTATATTTCAAGACATTCTTCATCCGAAATAATATCTAATGATTCTTCCATCTTATTTTTTGTTTTGAAGTTATATTGTTTTTAAGTTCTATTAAACATAATTTGTTATGAAAAATGACCATGCAGCTGCACATAAAAATGCGGTTAATCCTAGACTTATGAGTCTGCAAGAAAATGAATCCATACCACTCATGAAACTCAATGAATCATATTGACCATAAAATTTGTCATCACAGTAATAGAATGACGCTATCAAAAATAAGAAAATTATAATAAAAATTGTTTGTTCATCCATTTATTTTATATAAAAAAAAATCAAAATATTATAATTTTTTTAAATAAATTTTTTATTTAAAAAATAAGGTTTGGATAATAAATGTCAAATTTTCAAAAAAAATTAAGAGGGAATTATGGATTAGGTGCTTATTTTTGTAGTTGGAGTTCGAATTGGAGTGCAACAGCTTCCTCTTCCGATTTATGTAATATCGATCCTAATATAAACATTGTCTATTTAAGTTTTGTCACACCAGCATGTTCTTACGAAAAAAACTCAAAAAAATGGGTTGGGACTGGATTAGATTTTTCATCAGAATTTCAGATTATCAAGGAAGCTATTGAAAAATTAAAAGAACGTGGTGTTATCGTTATGCTCTCTATTGGTGGAGCTACATTCACTTTCGATGTTTTCAATCCAGTAAATATTTCCAATTTAGTAATAGATTTAGGATGCGATGGCGTCGATTTAGATTGGGAAGACGTCCAAGGTTTTACTGCTTCATCAAAACTTGGAAAAATAATTCAAGATATGAAAGAAAATTTACCAAATGAGTCATTATTATCACTAGCTGCATTTTCAACAGGGGCTTACGGTTTCGAAGAATTTGAAAATGCATTACCAAAAAGCCAAAACACAGGAATGTGTATTGAAGGAATTCAAAAAAGTGGTCATTTATTGGATTGGGTGAATATAATGAGTTATGATGCCGGAAATAACTATGATCCATTGATCGCTTTCAGAGCATATCGAAAATATTTTAAAGGTCCTTTAATGTTAGGCACTGAAGTTCCTCCAGAAGCATGGGGAGGTCATATGATTACTTTAGATGAAATCGAAAAATATGTGAATTGTATTCTCGATGATGAACAAAACAATAATGGGATATTTGTTTGGAGTTGTAAAAAAACTGGATCGCCTTCGTGTTCAAATATAATAAACGAATGTCTAAATGTTTTTAAATCAAATCCTTTAAAAGTTGTAACAGGATGGGAATCCGGAATAACATATGAAACTGGGACAACAGTATTTTATAAAGGTGAAAAGTATATATGTAATACAACCCATCCATCAAATTCATTTACATCACCAGGTGTAAATTTATGGGTTACTAAAAAGAATATCGAAGAAAATAAATGAAAGAAAAACCAGTTTGGGTGTTAATATAAAAATTTCAACCAAAATCTTGCATATCTTATTATATCTTCTTTCTTTACTTTCAACGATTTAAAATAATCTATTGGAGAAACACCGTTTGTCTGTTTTTTTAATAGAAATTCAAATTTATTTGTATCTATATTTTTACCTTGTAAAATTAAGAACCCTGCTACTAATGCCGCAGGATTTAAGTTTTTAATTTGATTTTCACTGAATTTATCTTCAATTTTTTCATTTATAAGGTTATGGTCGTTTTTTATATTATATCTTCTTAACATTGGAATATCTTTATCAAAATACTCATCGAATAATGTAGTGCAAACAATTGAAACGCTATTTGTCATTTGTTCCAACGGTGTTCTATTTCGTCTTTCTCTTTTTTTCAAATTTTGTTCAGTGTTTCTAATCATTGTTCTTTTTTTCGAATGTATTTCTTGATGCATTTTATTTTTACCGATTTTATTTTAAATTTTAAATTAAAAAAAAAATATACATTTACTTCTTATGAAAAAAACGAATATATAGGTGGAACTGGTTTACTAAATCCTTTTCTTCTTAAATTTTCTATAGCTTTTGCCGCCGCTTTTTGTTCTGAATCCGCTTTCAATGACGCCATTCCTTCTCCTAAAATTTCTTTTTTTCTTCCAAATTCTTGGGTTATTGTTGAACATGTAATTTTTTCTTCAATATTTTTTACAGAATCATATTTCAATATCCCTAAAACATCCGCCCCATAGAAATCAAACAATTCTTTTAATCGTGTTTTAGCATCATATAAATCTTCATATTTCAATGATATATGAATTTTATCAAATAGACTTTCCAATATATTATAAACAACTGAATACCCAACACATTCACGGATTTTGGTATCTATTAAATATTCAGTTGCTCCGATAAAAGCTTCAAATGTGTCTTCTAAAAGGGGCTTTTTGCATCGACTTCTTTCTTCTTCCGACGCGGTTATAAAGTTCCAGAACCCTAAATTTTCTGCGATGGATGAAAAAGATTGCTTCGCGCCGTAGTTGATTCTTAATCTTGCGACAACTTTAACACCTTGCGAACACATTAGTTTTGGAAAACGTCTATGCATATACCATACTAAAAATTTATTAGCGGAAATATCACCCAATTGCTCAAAAACTTCATAGTTATTTTCGATATCTGCAGTGTCGGAAGTGAAAGCTTTGCTATAGAAAGCCATACTATCATCATCAAGTAATATATTGATATAATGCATTTTTAATTTAGCTTCTTTCAGCAAATTAAAAATTAGCTCCTTAAAGTCAGATCCCCTAGACCCATTATAAATTATAACTTCATCCGAACCAGTTGATCTTATTGACATTTTATTAAACTTGATTTTTATTGAGGAAAAAATTTTTTTTTTTCAATTTTTTTTACAATTATTATCAGATTTTATTTTTTATATATTATTAAATAAAAAACAAATGAGTAATAACAATATAAAGGATGAAATTTTATCTGGTTTGGATGATTTAATTTCAAAAAGTAAAAATCACCAATTTGAATTAGAGAAAATATTAACTTCATCTAGTCAATTACAAAATGAAATTCGTGGGAAAGTAAACGAGTTGTCTGATAAAAAAGGTGAAATTGAACAATTGAAACAAGAACTATTAAAGCTTAGAACAGCAGGTGCTAGTGAAGACGACGCAAAACAGACTTTAGAAAAATTAGTGAAAGAAAATACTGAATTAGAGAGAGAAAAGAAAGAATTAGAAGCACAATTAGAAAAAATTACCGAAGCTTCAAACAACATTTTAGATGCAGTTAAACAAACAAAAATACAAAATGATGCTGAATTAAAAATAATTTTAGATAAAGTTAAATCAACAGCAAATGAAAATCAAAAAACAACAGATGCAATTAAGTCTGTCAGCAAATCATTGAATTTAGTTGATGGTTATAGAAAAAGATCTCGTCATCATGCTATTAAAAAGAGTGCTAAGAGAAGTATCAAAAGAAGACGTAGTAATAAAAGAAGTGTCAGAAGAAGACGTAGTAATAAAAGAAGTATCAGAAGAAGACGTAGTAATAAAAGAAGTGTCAAAAGAAGACGTAGTAATAAAAGAAGTGTCAAAAGAAAGTAAACAAATTAAAAGTATTTCTAATTCAAACTGATGCGAACAGTTTGAATTATATAAAAAAATAAAAATAATATTGAACAATAAATAAAAATGAATGTTACAACTGCAAATAATATTTTAAAAATACGACAAAATCATGATGAAACATTAAAATATTTACGTGATATAAATTTGAATTATGAACAAATGAAAAATAAATTAGGTTTATCAAATGATAATAAAAGCTCTATCAACACAATAGATGATATTACTGTAAATATTCCTGAAAAAAAACAAGAAGAAGCACCTAAAACACAAGAAGTAGCAGCTAAAAAGCAAGAAGTAGCAGCTAAAAAGCAAGAAGTAGCAGCTAAAAAGCAAGAAGTGATACCTAAAATACAAGAAGAAGCACCTAAAACACAAGAAGTTGTACCTAAAAATCAAGACGTAAATGCCATCATTTTAAATAAAAAACAAGTTGCATTTACTAATATGAATACAAATGATAGTTCTGTAATATCAAAAAATATTATGGATCATATTTTTAATCTTTACAACGGTAATGTGTTTATTGAAAAATATTTAAAACCAGAAACAGAAGTAGAAGGATTGAAGAGTTTAATCTATTGTATGTCAAATCTTTTTAAATTAATTAGGATTTTAAATCAAGATTTTTTCATGAGATTATTAACAATTTTATCTGAAAAGGAGGATTTCGATGAAATGTTTGAGTTAATAAACGCAGACTTTGAAGATAAAGATAAAAGGAAACAATTTTTGATTGATAGCTTATTTATAAAATTTAATGAAACGACTTATGCTAATACTATAAAAATAATTTACGAAGGAAAAGATACCCAACTTACACAAAAAATGAATAGAGACTCTATAATTTACTGTACATATTATCCTGGAAATTATAAAATTATGTTAATGAATCAGTTCTTATATGATTTTATTCAATTAAATAATGAAACGGCTCTTAAAAAACTACTTGTGAATACAAAAAGAGGAAATGGTGTGGTTGATATATTAACGGATTTAATAGATAATGTATTAAAATTAAAAGAACTATATGATAATTATAAAGATAAGATCGATACAATAAATGATTTTTATAAAAAAATCGTTGATAAACATAGTAGAATTTTTTCATATGTAAAGTATAGACAAGATACAGCTACTGTAAACCCAAGATATTCTGTGTATTATGATGAAAATAACTATCTATATTTAAGATATTGTAATATCGATGGAAGAATAGGTTTTACAGATGATAATGATGATACATCATATGATTATGATTCAGCCGTAGAGTTTATCAATTTAAATGTGTCAAAAAATGAATATTACACATTTGGTCCTTTTCATGGAATCTATTCGAATGAAGACAAGTATAATACAAATGATAAGATTGCTCAAGAATTTTCTGTAAAAATTTTACAAAAACTAATTGATGAAAAACAGAATGTATGCATACTTCCTATAGGGCAAAGTGGTTCTGGTAAGACGAGTTCAGTTATATATTTTTCAGTATACGATCCTAAAAAAAAAACAATGACGAAAATGGATGGTGTGATGGTTGAAGTTTGCAATTTAGATAGATTTACAGATCATTTTGACAAAATTGAAATGAAAATGAAGAATATTTATTTACAACATGGTCCAAATGATTATAAAGTAGTAGAATTAGGAATCACTTATAAAAACGAAGGTGAAGATAAAAAGAATAATGAACCTAAATTTATATTTAAAGATGGACATTGGGTTTTTGAAGAAGATAATAGTATATGGATGTCTGAATCAATCAATAATGCGTTTGAGAATAGAGAAGTTGAACCAACCCCAAACAACGAAAATAGTTCACGTAGTCATGTAATTGTTTGTTTAAAACTTTTTGTTAGAAATAATAGTTCAGAATTTGTAAATTTCATTGTTTGTGATTTAGCAGGTGCTGAAAATAAATTTCAAATTGATTCATTGCGTGAAATAAAAAAGTTTGACGAACGATACAAAATAAGCAATAAATATAAGGAGGGGAAGGGACTTATAAAATTTGATAATTACTACAGAACTGACAACGAAAACTCAGCAAAATATAGTTCTTATGATGAATATAAAAAATATAATGATTCAAAAACAAATTTACAAAAGCAATACAAAAAATATATTGATCTTATTAAAACCACTTCAAAAAATGATGGAGCTTTTGTTGATTTTGATGATGATTCAGTTTTGTCTGATAAATTTTTAAAAAAAAATGAATTAGAAAAATGCAATAATAGTTTGAATAATTTTAAAAGTGATGACTATAAACAAAATACTAATGAATATATTCAAACACTTGAAAAACAAATCGATAAATTATATAAGGAAACAGAATTTTCTAAAAAAGAAAGTGAGTTATATGATATAATGAATGAATATAGAGATAGTTTAAGAATTTATGATATTAAAGGTTTTAAATCAAAAGTGCAAGGTGATGCAAAAGCCATTGAAGGTCCAGATACAAATATAAATATTATAAAGAAATTTATAGATTTCTTTGATATAGGATTAAATTTTAATAAAATTGATACTATTTCATTATCCATACCTAATAAAATATTTATTGGATCAAAATCTGAAAGGGAATATTCTTTAGAAGGAGGAGAAACAACTAGTTTCAAATATTATGTAGAAAATAATCGTCTAATAAATTATTTTGATTTTGTGATATATTTAAAATCTAAGAAATTATTAGATGCACCTGTTACATTTTCTAATTATGAAAATTTCAATGCAACAAATACTATAGAAACATATAAAATATTTTTGGGATGTGAAAAATCAATATCAAGTAATATTACTGAAACTTTAAAAGACAACTATAATAGTAAAAAAAAAGAGTATCTTTCTACTATATGTCAACTTGGGAGACTTTTAAAAATATATTATAATGGTATGTTGCGAGTTAATGAAGGTGTTATGATAAATAAATCATTGAAAGAACTTAAAGATGATGTGAAGTTATTAGTTTTAAAATCATTTATTAACCCCGAAACAAACACTTTACCATTTATTTTTGATAAAGAAGTCTTTCCTTATTGTAGAAATCTGTATTCGGATGAAAATATCTATGAGAAATTTTATAATACCCCTGATAAAGATAATACTAAATCAGGTCAAATTATTAAAGTTATCAAAGATTTTGGAGTTGATGTTTCAAAATTAAATTTCGCTGTTTTTACGGTTATTAATTTATCGGATTATTTTCGTGAAAAAAATAAAGTTACGAATAATCCGCCGAATCCACCATATATAAATATAAATAATCTTATATATTTAACAAATGTTCAAAAAATTTTTCCAAATGGTGATAAATTAAAATCTGAAATAAATGATACAATCAATAAATTGAATAATTATGATTTTTATAAAAATCAAGATAGTTTTACTAAATTTAAAGAGAAATATGAGATTTCAAAGTCAGAAGCATCTTCAAATACCATTATAGATTTCACAAATTCTTTAATTAATTTAATACAGCCAAATAATTCTGCGACACTTATAGGAACAGTGGCCGATTCAGTTTCGATTCAAACTATTACACTTGCTGATCAAATTCCATGCGCTGAAAATAATCAATTATTTGAAGAAAGACAAAATTTTCCATCTGAATTTAATTTAGTGGTAACTGAAAAACCATCGCAATTTTACAAACCAACACAAGCTAAACCACCACAAGCTAAAGCTCCAACATCTGATAAAGCAACACAAGGTAAAGCACCACAAGCTAAAGCAACAACATCAGCTGGTAAAAAGTCACCTGGTAAAGGACCTAAAAGAGGAGATGGAAAAAGGAAAAAATCAAAAATCCATAGTAAAAGACGATATAATAAAATCTAATTAGTTTTTATAACAACATATATAATGTTATAAAAAATCACTTCATTCTTGTTAGTTTAGTTTATCAAGTTTATCAATGATTTGACTCAGTTTATCACTTTCTTTTTTGAGAGTATTAATTTTTTCTAATATTTCTTCAGAAACTTTTGATTCATCTATTATGTCTTGGAGTTTTTTATTATCGTCTTGAAGTTTTATAATTTTTTTTTTTAAAACATCATGTCTTTCCCCTTTAAGTTTTTTAATTATTTCATCTTTGTTTTTTATTTCTTCCATCAATGTTTGTGTGCGTTTTTCAACTTCATGATTTTCATATGCGTCATCATCACCCAAAGATATACCAAAAGCAATGTCAAATAAAGGATCATTGCCATCTCCTTTTCTATTTTTTTTCTTCATAATTTTTTTATTTATTTATATATATTATTTTCGAAAAATAATTGTAAGAAATATTTCCAGAAATAAAGCAAAACTTCTCACTGAAATAAATAAAAATGAAAAATATAATATATTTTATAATAAATAAAAATAATGCCTACAAATAATCCAGGTGCATGTTCTAATTGTAATATTCAAAATTCAAACCCAAGTATAACTGATAATACAAGTACTAACACTTCTGTTGATTCAAATAAAGCTGCTTCACAAAAAAGATACAATCCAGGCGCTTTGTTAAATGCAAATGTGAATACTAACAGTGTGATTGCTTCTGTTCAAACTATCGGCGCACAAAGCAGATTTGATCAAGGTGCATCATCTCAACAAAAGAAAGCAACTCAAACGGCTAATCAAACAACTTTAAATATTCTTAAAAATGTAATTGATGTCCAGACAGAAATAGTTAATGCCGATAAAAGTTCTCAAAAAATGAGAAAAACTGCGAGACAATCTTCATCGAAAAGTTTAAATACATCTCCAACAACAAACACAGCTCAAACAGTTTTGACCAGTTTAAAAGCGACAGGTAGAACTGAAAAAGTTATAACCAAAGACCAAACACAGAAAAAAAAGCAAAACAACAATCAAAAAAATAGAACTCGAAACAAAAAAGCCAAGTCGGTTGGTACAGATCTGGCTTCGTCTGTGTCATTTAAAGCGAAATTCGCGGTTCTTTTACAACAAAATATTGCAACTGAAAACCCAACTATTGATTATGAAATACCATCAAAATTTGATGGAAGAAAAGTTTGGGCTGATTATATTTCGGATGCAAGAAGTCAAGGTGTGTGCGGTTCGTGCTGGGCATTTTCGAGCATTTTTGCATTAGCTACGAGATTGTCCATTTATTCTAAAGGGAAATATAACTATATTTTTTCGCCAGCAAAAATGGTATTCTGCGGGTTATCTTCTTTCGAACAAAATAATGACGACTTTCTAAACAGCGTCAAATCAAATTTGGAAAAAGGGTTATTTTACGATTTTAAGACTTCTGAAAAAAAAAATAATATCGTTTATGGATGCTCTGGTGAAAATTTAATAAATGCTTGGCAATTTTTATTCAGACATGGTGTTCCAGAAAATGATTGTTTTCAATATGGAGATGAGTCTAATAATGACGGGAAATATGGAGATGAATCTAATAATGACGGTAAATATTTCGACTTAACAAACGATGAAGATTTACCATTTTCTTGCGGAGATTTATCGTCACTTACATTTGATATTTGTCCGACAACAAAAAAAAGAATGGTTTCTCATAGAGCCGGAGGATTTTACTTAGTTCCTGGAACTAAATCTGATGATAAAACAAAACCACAAGGAAGTGAATATAATATACGAAAAGAAATATATAAATGGGGACCTTGCACTTCAGGTGTAATGGTTTATCAAGATTTCATAGATTGGGATGGAAAAGGAATTTATCAATACGACGGAATTTCCCCTAAGATTGGAGGTCATGCCATAGTTTTAATGGGATGGGGTGAAGAAAATGGGAAAAAATATTGGATCGTTAGAAATTCATGGGGAGTTCAATGGGGTGATAACGGGTATTTTAAAATTTTGAGGGGATCAAATCATTGTGAAATTGAAGAAAATGTAATTGTTGGATTTCCAAATATTCCATCTATTAGATTATTTCTAGATTATCCTCTTTTATACCAAAAAGAAGATTTTATAATTCAAAACTTATGGCAAATTCGCGATACTGGAATCAAAGAGACAACATTAGAGCAATTGGCATTAGGCAAAATAGATGATATTGATATATTAAAAAGCAATTCTTATTCGGTTTCATATTTTCCGAATTTTTACAAATTTATTGCAGGTAAAATTTCAAAAGAAAATTACAAAAACAATAAACATTGGGGGAAAAAATTGCAAAATAATAAAACTTTTAAATTTTTTTTACTTGTATTTTTATTTATTATTTTATATTTTTTATAAATAAAAAAGTGTAATGAGAAGTAAAAAACGTAGTCAAAAACAAAAACGAAGTAAACGCAAAATGAAAAATAAAATGGACGGAGGAGGAGAATCGAATAATTTTATGGTTGTGTCTTTAAAGGGTTGTCCTTTCTGTGAATCAGCAAAAAAACTAATTACTAAAGATCCAAACTCAACAATGACAAATTTAGATTTGAATATGAATGACAAAGTTCAAAAAGATTTTTGGAATAAATTTGTTAAAACTCAATTTAACAAAACACATAACACGTTTCCAAAAATTTTCAGAAAAGGTAAATTTATATGCGGATATTCTGAATTAGAACCTGAATTACAACAAATAATTTAAGTATTTAAAGATTTAATGGAAAGAAAAAAAAATGTCAAACGTTACAATATACAAATTGAATAATATAAAACAATTAATTGATTTGAATAAGGATAAGAAAAATTTCGAATTAGATTTTCAGGTTGAATCATCGGATGGTAAGCATTTCGATGCATTAGTTGTAACCCAAGAAATGTTGGATTCTGAAACACCATTGGAATATCAAAAAGCTGAAGGTTTTATATCTGGTAAAATAGTTGCCGACAAAGACATATATCAAAATTATTTTTTATTGTTAAAATCAAATGAACCAGTTGAGTGTAAAGTAATGGTCAATGTAAAAGATATACTTCCAAATTTACAACAACAACAACAAGTTCCTCAGCAAAAAAATGATAATTTTCAGCAACAAAAATTCAGAGAAAGAGATGATTTATCTTTAAAAAAACCTAAAAAAAACCTAGGGAAAAAGTTGTTCACATTAAAAAATTTAATATTTGTAGGATTGATTTTATTAGGAGCAGCATTAATATGGTACTTTTATTTTTATAAAAAGACAGATTTGAAAAACGATACTCCGTTAGCTTTGCAACAAACTTTAAATACAACTGATATTACTGACGAAATTAATGCCAAATTTGATAAGATGTCAGGAGAGATATCCGATGGATTGAATTCGAAACTTTCTAAGAATTTATTGACTATAAATGATAATATTAGTAATAAAATGTCTGAAATAGGTGATGGAATCTCAGCAAGAGTTTCGGATGGTTTGAATAGTCGGGTGGATAATTTAAATAATCGAGTAGTTGATAATTTAAATAATCTTGTTCCAAAATTAACAGATGGTTTAAATAGTAAATTTGATAATATCAGTAATAAAGTTGATGGTATTGGTCCAAGAATTTCAGATGGTATAAATACTAAATTCGATAATATTAGTAGTAAAGTTGATGGTATTGGTCCTAGAATTTCAGATGGTATAAATACTAAATTTGATTCTTTGGCTCCAAAAATTACAGATGGTATAAATAATAAAATATCTGAACTAAAGAATGGGTTAACTGATGGTATATCAAATAAAATGTCTGAATTAAAGGATGGTATATCATCAAAATTTTCAGATAATATTGGAGAAATAAAAACACAGATTGAAAAAATAAAAATTCAATCTAAAAATGATATAGGTGGTAGTCGAAACGATGCTGTTTTAAAAAAGATCAAGGATTTTAAAATACCTGAATAAAAAACATTTTTGCATCATTTTTTAAATACATTGTATTTAAAAAAAAACTGATATTTTTCACACAATAAACTTAAAGAAAAAAACTGTATAATTAAAATGAACAATGGTAATAAAAAAAGAAATCCTATACCCTGTTTTCTTAGAATGTTTAAAATTTATTAGTGATGCTTTTTGGGAAAATATTTTCGAAGATTTAGCTTATGGAAAAACTCCGTATGGAACATATATAAATAAGGAGTTTTTATGTTGTAATTATAAGGATAAAGAATTTAGTTATAAAATTGAAAAAAAAGACCCAGAAACATTATACAATGATATTTATTCTCTTTTGGGGAAAAAACTTGGAATATTATCGATTCGTGACAAGACAAATCGCCAAATTGATTTTCAGAATATTGAAAATGAATTGAAAGAATGCAGGAAAACTTGGTCAAACATTCGAAAAAAGAATATAAAAGATCTCTTAATAGAAAGGTATGTTTTAAACATGAAAACTAGATATTCGCTTTCTTATAAACAAGCTCAAACTCTATTATCAACCATATTCATAGGATTGGTTTTTAAGGTAATTTCTGTTAAAGATATTAAATATAGCGATGGGAATATAACAGAAATTGAAGGTATAAGTTTTACAAATAAAGAATTTAAATTTGAAAAAAATATATATGGGAATGATATTGAATTTAGAAAATGTATTTTACTAGATAAAAATTCAATGAGCGACAATTGGGAAAAATTTTTAACAAATCTCAAAAAACTTACTTAATTTTTCTAACTGAATTGATTTAGAAAAATATCCCATTCAGCTGATAAAAATTGAATTTATTCTGTAAAAAAATTTAAATTTTTAAATGGAAGAAGTTTTCTTGATAGACAATTTCTTCCATTTTAAATGCCCAAATTGCACAGAACAAATTATCGTTTTACACCCTTGAAGATTTAAAACGCCGGTTTTAGAATCTTTATTTTCAAAGTTGGATACAGCAGTCCATGTAAATTTTGGGTGGTCTAATAATTAAAAATAAACT
>Ga0247843_1007654_pt1 | contig 13124 bp, 7 predicted proteins | sample LaCruzMarch2017__FD_192420 | JGI IMG/M metagenome (GOLD analysis project Ga0247843, IMG submission 192420) | Freshwater microbial communities from meromictic Lake La Cruz, Castile-La Mancha, Spain - LaCruzMarch2017_8m | ecosystem: Environmental > Aquatic > Freshwater > Lake | place: Spain...
AGAGGACAAGCCAAGCTCACACTCGGAAGACTACATTATGTGAGGGCGACAAGGGAAGAAGCGGCAAGTGTGAGCAAATCACATCACAGCGACAACAGGTGGACACCAAGCCAACGGGGAAGATCATTGTGGTTCAACGACCATTCAGCGGAGGGATATACAACTTTTGAACAATTTAGGAATGGACAATACTACAGCATGCCTCACTAGTAGGGACTAGGGGAGGCTAGGAGCAATGACGTATGATAAGACGACTGGAAACACACAATATTATACTTATGTAGATACTAAATTAAGTGACAATATATATATAAGGTATGCAAAAAAGGTACGAAACTATGATATTATGTTTTGACCACCCGCCTCTGGACACAACCTTATAAAGCTTAGTTCAGCAATAGTACATACCATAATGTCAGCTGGACTCCGTCCTCGTGGTGACTGGTGACTCAGAGTTTTGTTTTGGCGCGATGTTTGATAGAGGCTTCCTCTCTCTTAAAGGTTTGTTAGGGAATCGAAATCACTAATGCATTAATGATGCTCTACTGATACCATCATCTGCGAGTAAAAAAAAATGCTAACGTAGCGTGAGTGTATTTTAAAGTCTCCAATCCAGTCATTCATGCTTTGACAGGGCAGGTCATCATTGTCATGCCATCATTTGACTTCGACGCAAGTCGATTATGACCTTTTCAATGAGCTCATCTTGCGTCATACAAAGAGAATCGTTAACATCAGAGCCCATGCTGCCTTCGTCGTCGTCATCGTCATCATCTGTGCATGCCGAATCTCCGGAACTATTGTGACCACCATGATCATCATCGTCTACCTCTGATTCAAGTTCGTCATCATTTTCATCTATAGTATCAACCCAAAACGCACGTCTTCTACTATTATTCGTTGTATCGTCATCCGCATTGAATAGATGCCCGGAACCATTCAAGTATGACCCGAAAACACTAAACATCTTCATCATTTCTGGTTGAAGGTATTGATTACCACCCGTTATGCCCGTGCCAGAACAGAGAGAAGTTGGTCGTATCATATTGGTAGTACTATGTATCGCAATGGGCTGGAACCACATGAAGTTTGGTAAATAGAGAGTGTATTCAGCAGTACTTAAACTTGTACGACTAGTAGTACAAGATCCAGCCACCGTCGCAGACTTCTTTCGTTGCCACGACGATTTTGATTGCATAAGCATTATTTGAATCTCTTGTAAAGCCAAAGCGAGAGCATCACGATCCTCTTTTACATTGGATGTAACCTTGCTGGAAAAAGAGGATCGTGACGATTGCGATTTTTCCAGATTCATAGCCAGTGCCATGTTTTTCTCCTTGGAATGTGACATGGTGCTTCTACGTCTAACTTTACGACGAACACTTGGAGGGTCACCAATGGCTGATTCTAGTGCAATCATTTGAAAGCCAATGTTCGAGTGAAGTTTCTTTAATGGAGGAAACGTCTGCGTAGTGTTGATAGTAGCAACCATATGTATTTTTGAAGGGATGAAGAGGTGAAAGAATATGAAGTAAGATAAGAAAGTTAAATACAAACAACAACAAGCCAATAACGGCCGGCAGACAAATATTCTTACTTCATCAACAGAAAGGAACGGTGCCTCAAGTCCCATCGCCAATGTTGACTTATTTACACTTGTCATTAGGTCATTTGCTTCTTTTACTACATCAGCCTGTGTTACATCCATGACGTAATATGATCGTCCGTACGAATCTTCGTCGGGAGAGTCGTCATCGTCGACATGGTAATAATTATCTCTGATAACAGAAGAATCATTCATTATACTTGAAATATCTATCACCTGTTGTTTCAATATAATACTTGCTGACCGGAAAGAGCTGCCAATCCCCCATACTTTCCCACCACCACCACCACCACGTGAAGTAGAGGAGGTGGTGGAAGAATTAATTGCATTATCAATATTACTGGACATAAATGAATTTCCACATCCATCCCCATAATTATCAATTGGTGTCGATGATATTGACATGGAGGCACCAGCAGACGACATCACGGAGGTTGTACTACTTTTCCTACTATGAAAGTTAAATGTGGAGGATAGAGACTTTAATGATTGTTTCCTCCCCCATCCGACATTATTATTATTGTTCGATCTGTCTACTACTGTTAGCCTACCATTCATTGGAGGTGATGAGGTATGTAATACACCAGAATGTACGGACGATGCAATAGATGACATATCATCATCATATTCATCATCCATTATTAGACTAATTCCATCATTGTACAATTCACTATCAACTTTAGTCACATTTGTATGTTTATTATTATTATTATTATGATAATCATCTTCATCCCCCCCTCCACCCCCTCCTCCTCCTAATCCAGCATGAAGACTCCAACTATTATCACCCTCTACCGAGGATGTATCATAGCTCTTGGATGGGAAAATAGTACTATGATCATACTGTTGTTGTTGTAATTGATGATGACGATTATGATAGTCCTCCTTCTCCTTGTTGTTGTTGTTGTTGTTGTTATCATCATCATCATCTACTATTGTCATCTTCGTCTTCGGTGAAAAGATTCGATCTGCCTCTGAATTATCAATGGATGTTGTCGATATTATCATACTCCCATCATCATCATAATAGTCTGACAATAATATAGGATCATTTTTTTTGGTCGATGATAGACGCAGTAATTCATTCTGATGAAGTGTGGTAACAATAGATGGTGCTGCTGCTACTGCTATTGCTGCTACTTGTTGCTTAGGGGTATTATTCTGCATATTGCTATTATCATTATCATCTGGGTCATTATTTGTTCTTGTTGATGATAGACGCAGTAATTCATTCCGATGAAGTGTAGTGATGATAGTATTATTAATACTGGGTGCTTTTGTTGTTGTTACTGCTACTTGTTGATTATAATATTGCTTGTACTCATCATCATCATCATCATTGGAAAGACGTCTAGCTTGATTATATCGCTTACAATTATAATCATCATCCTCATCATCATCATCATCATCATCAGTCTCGTTTGACTCTTGAATTGTAGACGAATAATTCATATTCTTAGTAATACCATGTAATAACATCTTCGTTTTATCGTTCTCTTCCTCTACTTCTTCGTCCTCGTCATCTTCATGTGTATCATCATATTTGGTCGAGGCACATGACGAACGTGAATTAAGATCCCACCATCCAGTGCGTCGTTTTAAAGCATTATTATCATTGTCGGCATAATGTTGTTTGTTGATAAAATCGACAATGACATTATCGTGCTCATTCTCATCCCGTCGTTGAAATAATGGTGCATCAGCAGCAGCAGTATTATTATCATCATCATCGTTTAGTGACATGTCTACCGATGCTGCTGCTGCATTTGCTTCCGCTGCTGCTGCTACCGTTTCTGCTCGTACTTTAACTTCTTCTCGGTGGTTCGTCAAAGTAGTAATAGCGGTGCTGATATTATTATTATTGTCATTAGCATTCTTCCCAATGGAGACGCCGAGGAGCGAACGACGCCACCAATTATTGTCATTCTCCTTCTTTACAGCAACAACAGCAACAACGGGCGTATTAGTCGTCGTCTTCGCGATGATCCCTCCTTCTTTATTATTCTTGCTCTCATCGCCACCACCATTGATCATGACGTCTTCTTCAATATCCACCTCCACTTCTTTTGGATGTACGGTCATTGGTTGGGTTTTTTGGTTACTATAATAATTACTACACACTCAGGATGAGAGAAATTTGAGTGGTCGTTCATGGACACGATGGAGTACACGATGGAGTACACGCGATCCAACAGAATTATTAAGCGTCCACCGACCTGGCGAATAACATCGTGTTAATAGCGCGTTCTCCCCTCTCAAACCGGAGAAATTCATACACAATGGGAGAAGAGGCTTCGAGAATATCCTAATGAATGACCAATGACCTAGTATGTTTGGACGTATTTGTCAATTCTGAAACGGAAGGATTTCAAAAGGCCGTTGCCACTTTAACGCGGTGTGGTATAATTAAAGGGGTGGCTATATTATCAACAAAACCTGCATGGCCCGTTGCGATGGAAGAACGAGAGGAGGCATGCGAATCCGCCGGCGTTAGTTTTGGTGTTGGTGGGAGGGGCGAAAATAATAGTAGCGTTGTGGTCGATAAGAGTAATATTATGAAGAACAATGACGATGACAATGACAATGATGATTCACGAATAATGGATATTCGTGGCAATGCTGCAATGGCCGAGAATGACGTTAATGACGACAATGTCGAACATGACAACGACGAGGCGCCGTTGGCGGGAGTGCGATTATATTACGTCGACGAAGAAATCGCGGCAGCAACACCCACTGCACAAACTACTACAACTGCTCCCTCCTCTGGATACAGCTTTCCATACCCACACTCGTCATCGTCGTCCGACTCGGAAGACAACGATGATGGCAGTACATCGACCGTGGTACATAACGATTGTCCCCCCCCGCCCATCAATGCAACGAAGGATGAAATTAATAAATTATATTGGGAATGGTGTTATGGACCTCTATCATCCTCGTCGTCATCGTCGTCGTATTCATCGACAGCAACGACGACGACGATTCCAACGGTAGTAGTCATCAAAGACTCGGAGGGGGGAACGATTGGCGTCGTTACCACCGGATCGTCATATTCGGGTAGTAGGAGAGAGGGATTACTTCCCGGCAAGAGTTGTCTATCGACATCGCGCAAGGATGATATCATGCCAACGGCGACGAAGAAATCAATTTCCAGAGAAGATTCCATGACACCCCGTCGACTACATCTGCATCATCATCATTCGCCACCGCTAAATGTTGATGACGAGGAGTATCGTGGTGGTGGTAGTAATAGTAGTGCAGCAGTCGTAGTAACGACGAATAACTTCTCGACGCCGCCCGATGATGACAATAATGGCAGCAATGCCGCCGCTGCTAGCACTCATACTACAACGACTGCTACTTCTACACAACAACGACAACGACAAGTTGTGAAGCAACAACGTCAATCGGCTGTCAAATTCGGTACCAATACGGCGGCGATGTTCGATTCCCAATTACCGATCACATACTGCATGACGCCTATACCGTATGATGACGTACAACGTATATTCCCAATGATTGATAATAATCAACGAGCAGCAACAACATCGACTAATGATGATGGTGGTGGCGATGCGACTACTGCTGCTGATGATGGTCGTGAAACCGCGAGGAATATAAAACTGTTGGCCGAATGGGACGATGATTTCGATAATTATACCATCGAAGAAGATGATGATATATATTATAATAATTTTGACGATGATGATGATGATGATGGAAATACTGATACCGGTGTCGAGAATAATTGCAATGGTAGTAGCAGTAATCTTCGTACACAACGAACGACAAAGGATATAGTGGGATTATCCACACCCGGCGGACGTACGATGAAACGTGGACGCAAACGCACGCCCTCGACGCGTAAGCAGCAACAACAACAACAACAACGTTTATCATCGGCGAGTAGACGAAAAAGTTCAATATTCGGTTCGGGAGGAGGGAAGCACCAACAACGTCGTGGTCTTATTGATTTTGATAATGAAAGTGATGATGGTGAATGTGGTTTGCTACCATTTGCCGTTACTATCAACCCCGACGAGTATGTATCACCCACCTCTACCTCCACATCTACTACAACTACTGCCACTATTACTACAGCCACTACAAATCAAGCTACTAGTATATCATTGGTGGGGATTATGACCCCTGCTGGCACTGCAACCAATCCACCGCCGATGCTCGACAATGATGACAAGGAGGTGTTGTTATCAGCAATGACAACGAGAGACTCACTTGAGTCTGTGTACGTGTCTCCTGGAAGTTTCAAGTCATCAGCATCATCAACAATAATGACATTTGACATTGTGCGTGGGGGTAACGACGAGGGATGTTACTACCGCCACCATGCAGTCAATAGTAAGGATACACAGCAGCAGCAACAACCGCAGCAGCAACAATGGGAAAGAGAAAGTTTCGATTCCTCCTTCAGTATTAGTAGTGGCAGTAATGCCGCCTCCGGCACTCCAAGTAGTGCCCGTACTAGCTCATCAACATTGCTACGTGCAGTACATGCCTCGGGAGCACTACTTCATGGCAGTAACAACAAGGATGGACATCATCATGATGATACCAATAATGATAGCAACAACGTCTTCAACAATGACAATAGCAGGATACGACCGAATCAACTAAAGTACAGTCCTCGTAGTAGTATTGGTAGTTGTTCAAGTAGTAGTAGTAGTGGTGGAACATTATTGGGCGAAACTTTTACTTCTCCATCGGACAAATCTGGTAGTGGGTGTAATAGTCTATCATCTGACATTATGAGTCTTTTTACTCACCAATTCATTGGCGATGACACTACTACTACTACTACTATTGACCAACAGTATAGTCCAACGAATTGTACTACCACAACAACAGATCAAGAACAACAACCCCCCTACCTCACATTGGATAAACAACTTTTAATATTAAGTAATCATCCCATGCAGTCATTTCATACTAGTATATTTGACCTAATACAGTGGAGTTGTAGTAGTACATATGTTGATACGGATATAATGACATTTCTGATGAATGTATTGTCAATGAAAGGTGGGTTGAGTCCATCAACGATATTTGATATCATTGTTTATGGGATTGAACAATTCCGGTTGCTATTTAGTGGTAAAAGCTTTGGAACTATCCTTATGGAAGAAATCGAAACTATGACGATGAAGACGAGTACAAGCTGCCTTCATCCTACAGCGACTACTGAACATGATAGATTGAAACATAACGATGCAGATTGTCAAACCATCTCTTCATCTATTCAGAAATATTACCAGTCGGCTTGTTTGGATTGGTCAAGGTTGGAGATGGAAATTACCGATCGTGCCTTGATCCGACTGCGATCGTGGGCAGAATCGATTGAAATGCATATTCAGGAATTTGACAATGTCCTTTCCACTACAACAGCATCTTACACACAATTGATGAACGCAGATTCTATGACTGAATCGTCGATACTCCCAAGATCACGACGTGGAAAGAAGAAGAGCCAAATAACACAAGCAAGAATTGATACTTTGCGTTCAAATGTCGCATCACTTGAGGATGAGTTGGCCATGGAAGTCAATCGGTTAGACCAATTGATACGTACGAAGCAACTTTTCGACGCACGTTGGGATGTGGAACGATGGAGTCCAATATCGGCACTATATGTTGAAATACGCACGTCCATTCTCCTACCATCGCCTATCGCCGTTGGTCATGGGATGACTCAATTTAGCTTTCAATTGTTAAACGGCTCGGCAGAAATTGTTATGGAAATTCTTTCCGACGGTGACGTTAAAATTAGCAATAACGACGACGACGATGATGACGTCTCTGTATTTAGTGGCAATAGTGACACGAGCAAGTCAATGACGGCAAAGGTATCACAGCTTGGATATTTCATTAAGGATGGTGGAGCATCGATGAAACTTCTTAAGGCCATACTTATGGGTAATGATTCAGATGAAACAATGAGGGTGGATAATTCTTTCTTCGGCCCGTACCCATTACGCACAAGCTTGTCATCTTTCATTATCGGTGAAGCAGGATCATCCAATTTTTTCAGAGATGAGATATTGCATCATTCATCACTCATCTTTTCTAGAATTGATACCCTTGTTCGATCAGTGAGGGAAGTAGAAGTTGATTGTTATATGTTGTGTGTCGATGTTGACAGCAGTGGGACAGATGTTTCTCTTTCAATTTCATTATCTCATGAGTCTGACATTGAATTGGTGTTACAAATCAATTTCTTGTTCGACAATTTGCTCCACGATTCATGGTGTATAATGAGTTTGGCCCCTACCAATGTCCATGTGTCTATCATTTCTAACTCTAATGATAAAGTATCACAATCATCACTGTTGCTTGGTAACCAAATGCAAGAGAGAGCACAGCGTATGATACATGCCAAGTCAAGTAGCAGTAGCTCGACCAGCGATCCCATTTTGTTGAGAATGATTTGCGTGGAAATGAAAGGAATGTTTTATACAATGAAGTAAATTTTGACAACATTATATACTTTCCACAGAACATTAAAATACACACTGACATCAAAAACAATGTATTATTCTTTAGTATTGAGAGGATTTATTTCATCGTAAGTTTAACCGTTGTCATTCTTGCATGCAACTTATCAGGAGCAGCAAAGTATTTGGGTCGGTACCACAACAGAAAGGATCTTTGTAATATGCATAAACAAATAATCAGGACCACATCTTTAAACATCAGATTTATCTCACAGGGGCTTTAGGCATCCTCGGTCACAATAGGCATGATGAAATGGCCACTGAGCCCAACTCCGTCATTGTTGTTGTCAAAGTCCGTAGTAACTTCGGTCATGGCCTCGTTCTCCCATGGAGTAGGACACAATCCTGAAGAACCACACGTTTTATAACAATTATTACATGCGGTCGAACAGTCACTTAACCAGGCATTATTCGAGAGACAGTTATAGCCTGGCGGCATCCCATACCCGCAACAGGCATCCCAAGCTGTCCTGCAATTAGATGTACACATCTTGTCCTTCTGAGCTGGTGTTTCAAGAAGAAGACAAAGCGTGAGATGTTAAGTTGGGAAGTACGCATTTACATCAAACGTCATTCATCTTCATCATAACAGATGGATTGATCACTAGGTAATAAGCAAACGTACCATTGGCAACAAACGTCTCCTCGTTTAACGCGACTGCAAAGGAGGATTGATTCGTAATTAAGGTGTCATCCAGGACAGGCTTGATGGGGTTGTCACGGAGCCTGGCTCCTTCATTTCCAATGTCCATAGTAACAGTAGGGGCCTTGTCATCAGCACGAGGACACGCACTACGACAGGAATACATTGCGGAATTGCAGTTGTTATACCAGGTATGATCTCCTTGCTTATATTTCAGAACGCAGTTGTCTGCTGTATTTGCAATCTTGCAGCAGATATCAAGTCCTGTATCGCAATTTTCAATACACTGATAATCCTGAGATGGACCACTGGCATCTGCCATGACAGGTTTGATGAGATGGCCACGTAGGAGCCCAGTTTCATCTTTGTCATTGTCGAATTCAGTAGTAACTTCATTAGTTGCCTCGTCCTCCTCAGCCGGAGGGCACGCCATAATACATGTTGCTTTTGCGGCGTTGCATCTGTTCAACAAGGTACGATCCCCTAAACTTGCTTTCGTTAAGCAGTCAGAGTATATCCCGCAGCAGCACATAAATTTTCCGCTGCACTTTCCCATACAATCAAGCCTATTCTGGGCTGGAAGAGACGAAGAATAAGAAGATATTATTAGCTGGTAGTGTAATGGAAAGTGGGGGCACGCGCTGTGGAGCAAAAAATCATTACCACTGGCCAAATAAACAAACTTACCAATGGCAACAGTCGAATGATGAATCTCCTCGTTCAATGCGACTGCCAAGGAGTATTGAATCATAATAAAGTCATCGGCCACGATGGGCTTATTCCCGGCTCCTTCATTGTCATTGTCGAAGTCCGTAGTAACCTTGGTAGTGACCCCGTCATATGGAGGACACTTTCCTGCACATGTATAATATTCGTTAGCACATTTGTCATACAAGGAATGATCCCCTGACCTCTTTAGCCTATTGCAGTTGTCATCCTTGGAACTTGGTCCGCAGCAGATACCCCATTCTGTGCCGCAATTATCAATACAATGCGCCCAATCCTGGGATGCTGAAATATTCAAGAAGAAATAGACGAAGCGTCGGATGTTACTTTGGTGAGCAGACGGTATCGGCCATGTCATATCATAAAGCAATGACGAATGATCACCAGACAATATAAGACATACTTACCGATGGCAACAGTCGGATGATGAATCTTCTTATTTGTTACGACTGTCAAGGAGGATGGATTCGTAATTAAAGCATCCTCCTCCATGACATTGTCATAGTCAAGGTCATCATACCAGTCATCATACATAGGGTTAGGGTTAGGGCAATTTTCACTTTCACATGTATAAAATTGTTGAACGCATTTGTCAAACAAGGTACCTCTATATCCACAACTGATCCCACAGCAGGCATCCCATGCTTTATAGCACGGGTCAAAACATGGCGCCGCATTCAGACCTGAAAGAATGACAAGAAGAGTAGAATATTAGTGAACAAACATGCAATGCTTGTTTTGACAAAAAAAGATATCGGCCATGACATCATCATCGTAACAGATGAATAAACACTAAGCAATAGACAACTCTACATACCGTTAACAGCCAAGGATGATGGATTTTTAATTACGGCATCCTCCTCCATGACGGACTTGATGAGATAATGGCCACGCAGCCCAGCTCCTTGATTGTCATTGTCGACGTCAACAATAGCTTCAGTAGTAATCTTGTCATTGGCAAAAGAACAAGCCTTAATACAATTTTTTTTGTTGGTGAAGCACGTTCCCAAGTTAAGATCTTTACAAAAGTTTGTCTTGCAGCAGGTTTTATATGCTACACTACACTCAGCGATGCACTGAGAATACTCTCCCTGAGCTGGAAGATTCAAGAAGAAGAAGACGAGAAGCGTAGGGTGTTGGTTTGGTGAACGAACGTGCAATGCTTGTTTTTGACAAAAGTGTGATCGGTGATGTCATCCTGATATTAACAGATGAACGATCACTTCACCGAAATAATACACAACTTTACATACCGTTGGCAACATCAAGAGTCGTCACTGCCATTACAAGCAAGAGAGACGCTGCTTTCGTATAGAGCTTCATGACTATCTAGACGCAACGTGAGCAGCGCGGAGATGGAGAATGGTGCATGCACAACTTTCTGGGACCATTTATGTAGAATATTACCTAGGTAGAGAATGTATGAGACGTATGTAGGTAGGTCCCGGCACAGTGCGGTTTTAAGAGTGTTCAATTAGCTTTAATGAGGTTGTGGCAGTCGTACCAATACCTCTAGAGACAATATCCAACACACAGGAGGAGATGCAAACAAACAAAGGTCGTAGTGTATGCTCAGAAATCGATTGCATTGTAGACAGCTCCATCGTAGTTGAATCCTTCGATCCCGACTAACTTAGCGCTCTCCGCCAATACTTTTTGATAAGACTTCCACTGATCGCGATCTTCCACGGTGTTGAAATAGCTACCCAGAGTGGCCATATTCATCGTCCTCGTCGTCGTTGCGACGCCAATCGATGTAGAAATCATACCGTAACCCTTGGACTGAATATGGTCCTTACCGGTCAGGAGGAATGGGAGGTGGCCCTTCATCAAGTTGCGTAGCTGGAAGTCGCCGACTATGCCGTGGTAAAATGTGCCCGCCCAAAGGAGCATCGATAGATCCTTGAGGTCGGTGTTTTTCAGTGCCGCATCACCCTTGATATCCCTGCAAATGACGTCGACGGTTACTTGTGCCGCCGTCCAGGCATTGAGGCACGCCTCCTTCCATCCCTCGGATCCGGACATGGCCAGTTCGTTCACGACTTCGTCCGGTTCGTACGCGAACCACTCGTCGTAAATATCGCGATTTAGATCCACGAAGGATGCGTTGGTCAAGGACATCGCACGACCCACGAGAGAACCGTTCGGGCCGAGGAGTAGCTTGATTTTGTAATTGATAGTATTCGCGGCTTCCGGGGTGAGTGCCTTCATCAGCAGCTCCGGGCTACCGTTGTTGCCTTGGCTCCATAGGGCCCGGTAGGCCGATTCGCGATTTGACGTCAAACGCATGTTGTACTTCTGGTAGATGGCCAAGTGGCCAATGAGTGCGTGCTTGACCATGACTACGTGGACCGCGAATGAGGACAGGAACACGTTCAACTTGAAATGAAACTCTGGGTCATTCTTCTGAACGCCTGAAATCTCATAGATGGCTCCGTTCTTCATTTTAGCGACCCCACCGTAGCGAGATGGTGTCTCCTCCGTCACTTCGTATTTATTCAGGTAATCTAGGTCGCATACGCTGACCGTTCCATCGTCGGGGTCGGGAGTACAGAAGGCGGGAGAATTTTTGAGGAAGCACTCCAGGGGCGATTCGACCACCATCATATTCTCCCCCGTCATGATATGATTACCGATCAAACTATCATAGTCATCGTCCGTCATTAGAATTGTTTCGTCAATCACCACAGGAGGTGTCGCCAGAAGCTCGCCGTAGAGGTAATCTCCAATACCAACTTCGTCTAATCCACCAGGACTCTTCACCATGTACCACATGTACTCCGGCTGTACTGGAAGATCGTTGGAGAAGGTGATATTTTTTTGGATATCGACAATATGCTCCACCTTGGTGTCCTTTCCTAACTGGTGAAGTACGGCGAAGAGTTCTTCATTAGGGAATTTATTGTCCTTGGCCAGCGCCGCCGTCTCGATGTCCACGACCAAAGAGAGCAGTTTCTGTCCGATTATACTCTCAGTTTTGTGTACAATCGAGGTAAGATGATGTAGACGATCGATAGCGTCACTCGCCGATTCCATCGACTCGTACGCTCGAATATCATCCCCGACGCTTGGATCGGGGAGATTATTCGATACGAGATCGAGTATTTTGTCGATCTCTGGATTTGGACGGGATGCGCTGTTGGATATCGCCTTGACATCGGACAAGGATTTTGCGCCACGGAGGACAGGAATGTCATGAGCAGACGACAATTGCCGTAGAAGACCTATAATTATTAGATTTAGTGATTTGAACATACTGAGTGATTTTGAGAATTGTGATGTTTTTGTTACGAGCGATGTGCAGTCTCATCATCTTGTTGTTTTGTTGGCGCATAGAACCAAGACCGTCGCCGCCGAGCGACGGTCTTGGTTCGTCCTGTGTCATCCGAGGAGGAGAGGGATCGGGGAATTGTGCGCCAATTGAATTAGCAATAGTGAATCCCTATTAGTCCCTTCAAGTTTCTCTGTAACACATTAAGATGCTTTCAGTCGCACTTGTTTTTTCTTTCCTTCGGTGATGTCTTGAAAAAATTGAAGAGAGAGGTATCTTTTCGTCGATAAATACATAAGTAAATTCGAATGTACTATTACGTCTACAATCTGGTTGGGATTTTAGCCAATTTATTTGCCAAAGCTA
>Ga0247843_1007659_pt1 | contig 13112 bp, 16 predicted proteins | sample LaCruzMarch2017__FD_192420 | JGI IMG/M metagenome (GOLD analysis project Ga0247843, IMG submission 192420) | Freshwater microbial communities from meromictic Lake La Cruz, Castile-La Mancha, Spain - LaCruzMarch2017_8m | ecosystem: Environmental > Aquatic > Freshwater > Lake | place: Spain...
GTCCTTTGTTTATGTCCGACGGACGTTCTAATTGCTTACTTTCCTCTCGTCTTTATAGTTCAACCGTATGATCTATTGGGTCTGATAAACCGTAAATAATCCGTCAGTAACGAATAACAATATATATATTACGATGAGGAAGAGGTAAGGTGTAATAACAACAATGTCTATATAACATTAATTAATAAACAAAAGATCCAAGATCCAAAACCTAGATGATGGGGGCTTCAACCTACTGTCATATTTCTAACGAGAAAAAAAGAAAAGGAAAAAAGGAATGGAAAGCGGAAACGCTAAGACAAAAAAACGCTGTAGTTTCTTTTTGGTTCTATTGTTGTGGGTCCAATCATCGTCCTCAAGTTCATAATCACCAAGAGTGATGGTACCGAGTTCTGCCACAATATCTAAGTCAATATTTTTGTCCACTAAAGGCACAGACATTGCCTTGGAACGTGCAATGCCCCTGGGGGTAATGGCATACAAGTGCTGCATAGCAACTCGATCAGTGTTACGCAAATAAACCTCAAAGCAATTACTTATCCATCTAAGGCGTAACTTGATAAAGTACATTGGCCTACCAGCCTCTGCCAAGAGGACACACGCTGTCACTCGTATCGAATGAGACGAAATCAGTGACAGCATTTCTGCCGTGATAGTAGGATGAACCCTCTGGGTAACTCCGGTAGTAAGATGTAAGATGTCACATCGGTATCCGTTAGGTACACCACCTTATTATTCTTGATAAAGACACACAAAGGATCAGAGGGTGATTGGCCCAGCTGGACAGCCCTTCGAACCAAGCTTAAAGCTCGCATGACTGGACAATAATCCGAATTGTTAATGTCCCTGTGGTACCACAAAACCCGGCCGTTTCTTCTGTTCTTTTGTATGTCGAGCAAGTGCCAACCTGCACTACTGACTCAGGTGAGTCCGTTCGCAACGTAATGCTTGTTAATCTCCTTAAGATATTCCGTAACAGTTTTAGCTTCTATAAATTTTGTAGTGCAACCGAATCCACTTATTATGTAGACAATGTATCGACTGATAATCTTGTCTACCACAATTGGGTTCGTCGTCAGGTAAGTAGCAGTAAGATCATTGCGCTTGATAAAGTCTAGGAAATTACTGAGCCGAGACTCTCTGGTTTTAATTGCCTTAGCATCAGTATTGTCGGAGAGTCGTTTCAACAATATCCCCCAAAGCATCGAAAGAAGGAGCTCCGACGGCTGGAATCGGCGACATGATTGTAATGAAGGGTGATTGGTGAGAAGCGCAGAAAAATCATAAGTATCACTGTCAGACAAACGTTTATGACGTGATATGGCATCGGCAACCACGTTATCGTGCGTCGAAAGCCAGGTCGTACTCAGCCCCAAAGTTGATCCCATCAATAATCCGGCCTAATGCTCTACCAATCAGACTTTCTTTGCATCGAGTGTTGACCCAGCTGCAAGCTGATGTATTATCGCACCAATTATTTATTGTTGGGGCAAGGGTCAAGTCCATGCCATCCAGCCAGCAGATATGGAGGGCTGCCGCATAATTAATCAAAACACAGAGCATCTCCAATGAGTTGATAGAGATGTATGTGCCGTGTTTGTTGTTTTTTTGCATTGCGCGACGGACAACGGGTACTCTAAGTACCACCAACACCTGAGGTCTGTGCTCCAGCCTCCACCAGACGTCTTGCAGGAATCGGCCCACATTGACAACAAATCATCACGTGGTACGAGGTGGCCAATTGGCGTACTCAAAGGGATAGTGGAGTCAGCCATGAGCTTGGTTAGGAAAGCAAGTTCGGCTGCCAGTGAGGCTGGAATCCTATATGTCTGCCTGCACCCATGCATTGCTTTTGCAACTTTACTTGCCGCAAAGGTCACTTCACGCCGGTCAGTCTCCCCATTATCGATTATGGGTTGTTTCGATGTCTGTAACATTGCTCGTCGGTACTGCCGAGATGTGGTGACTAAATGCGAATTGCTTTCTCTGAGTGCGTACGCAAGCGAAGAATACAGATGGGACATCAGGAAAAACAGTGGTCGGAAGGCCTGGGCTATCCGTCCCAATTTCCCAACTAACAGTTCCATCTCTTTCACTGTAAATGTCTGGCGATGCGTGTGCCATGTTAACCGTAAGATAGATAAGACTTCATCTCGATATTTTGGTGATTGAGACCGTACGAGCAATGACGGTCTGAGACCGTCATTGCTCGTGTATCCACCTCCAAGCCCAACAAGATCTGCTTATAAGCGACAAGGAGTTCCATCAATTTGTCGATAGCGACGGCTATGGGCCGAAGTGCAGGTGTGGGGATACCCATGATTGCAAAGACTCCCTCAAAAGCCGACGCAAGTGCCTGCGGCATCTGCGCGCGAGTTTCAGCCAACAGATTGTCGTCAACATAGATAAGATGGGGAGTGTGTGTGTGTGACTGGGCACCGAGTAGACAACTACGCGTCGATAAGGGACTTGCCTGCAAAGTCCCTTAGTTTCGAGAGAAGAGCTAATTATCTTCAGATCTCGAAACCCGCGCAAAATCGTCCCTCTAGCCTCTAGCCTCTGAGTGAACCCTCCGTTCACTAGTGTTTTTGCGTTGTTGTTAGGGTGTGATCATGATCACGTCAGCACTGCTTGCAACACAGTGGTGAACAATGTGGAAGAGCCATAATGACATGAGAAAGTCATCAGGCCCACACTATTAGCGTTCGCTAATTTTCACTTTACATATTATTGGCGCGCCATCGCTAATCGATTAAACACAGGTTGAAGTATCTTAACAGGGAGAGTTGGAATCAGGGATCCCAACCGGCGCACACGTTAATGATTGACTTCGGTTTAACCGCTTGGGCGATGCTGCCACATAAAAGATGGGGAGTGGGAAGTCTGCATCCGGAGGAATCGAGGACCCCAGTATTCATCCCACAACTTCTGGCTTGAACAAATTTTGTGTTGGGAGGAGCGGAGGAGCTTCCTCGTCGAAACGAACCAACTCGAGTAGGTCTGCATATTTTTTGAATAGACCGATACAAAGACAGCATGCTTGAGCGATGGCCGCTATTGCTAGCCGATATGGTTCCCACCAACTGGCCGAGCCTACACTACCAAATACCCCTGCGTTTGCAGCAAAGAAACAAGTACCGACTATGAAACCAAAGGCTTCAGCGAGATCAGCTGCTATACGTGGGAAGCGGAAGCAGGAAGAGATATCCACAAAAGCCAGTAGGATGTCCTCGTTTGGGTAAGTGATTCTCAAATTCCAAATCCAGGCACACAGCTTGGGGAAAGTATTGCCAAACGAAACCTCTAACTCGTTCCCCATGGGAGTCATCATGTTCATCGTAGATCGTAGTCTCATACCAAAATTCTTTACTGGAACCATCCCAGATAAGACGAGGTTTCTTATTTGGCTTGATGAGGACGTTTTGTGGTGTGTGGCGAGCATGTGCCGAAGCTACGCATACCCAGGAAGCGAAGGGTATCAAGTGGCTGTTTCGCACCTCCTTTGTGACTGTCTTCTGTGCAACCTCAGCATACTGGTTGACATTTGGAAGATTCTCTCGTAAAATGAAGCGATTCTTGTTCTCAACTGGTTCGTGCCAATCAAACTCTGCAGGGCATCCGAGTGTGAGTACTCTCTGTAAGTGAGAAAATACCTCCTCTGTGACATATGGAGCCGCCGCGTTGAGGATATCTGTTACACTCCGCCAGGAGGCTGTATATTCTCCTCCTAGGTATCTCACCACCAATCCAATGTTAAGGTTGTAATGGACCGCGCAAGCTGTCATTAATTGAACCCGACTTGGCTCAATCAGTGTTTGAGTGGCATAATCCAGGACTGAGTCCCTCAAGCTTCAAGCTCGAAAAGTCCAGTTGCAGCAAATCAGGAACCAACTCTATCATATCTTGTAAGTCTGGGTAAGCAAGCGATACTGCAAACAAATCTGCTACATTCAGCCATCCGCCCTTAACCAAGAAAAAACAGGTGTTCGAAAAATTACCCGCTGTTGGTAATATTGCAACGTGTTTTGTGGATACTCTTTGTAAAGCTCACAAGCTGTAGGATACTAGCACGGCGAGTTGATGAATGTTGGCTTTGACTTCGATGGCACGATCGATGAATTTTATGAGGAGTTTCAGTTCTCAATGCCGTGCAGTCGGCATGGTGCCGCGGTTGGTTCGCTGATCAGGAGAGAGAAAGACAAGATTGATTCGATACAACAAATATTTGCCAGATTGATTCGATACTAAGCGGCGGCGATTCACATGATCGTCATTGCTGAATAATGAATTGGCGCTGGCTAGCTGGCGACGCCTCGAGAAGGAATAAACTAAGCTCCTATTGGTACGTAGTACGCACATTGAAATTCTATTGATTTTGACAGAAGTAGCGGAATGACTCCAAATGGTCTGGCAGCATAAGCAGACCAGACCACATCCGGTTGTGTCTTGCAGAGTCCTTAAAAGTCTTATAGCAAGTCGTCCACTCGAGACTTCGCTCGTCATTGTGACAAAAAATCAATTGCCAAACGTTCTCATGCGAACGTTCGATCAGATTTCAGAAATCAAACATTCGCATGAGAACGTTTGGCAGTTGATTTTTTGGTGCGAAGGTCTCGAGTGGTCATCGCGGGTCAGGCGCGCCATTTACCCCCTTCGTCATTCCTTGGTTCTTCGAATCTGGTTTTAAGATCTTGTTTCCCCCCACCAACGTAAAAGATCCTCATAATTTCGAAGCCAAGGTACATGCAACGATTGAATAGAAGGGAATCGAGCGGAATGCCGAGGGTTGATCCTTGCTCATATCTGTCTATTACTGTAGGAGAGCAATTCGACTCGAGCAAGTCAACGGACTCAGTATCGAGTAGAGTATGTAATTTGTTTACTGAAGCGTGTTGATCGGATAGGACATCGGCTCTGTTTGATTTGATACAGTTTTGTCGGAGCGTTAGAGTATATTCCCAGCCAAAACACAGAATCCTGCTTGTGAATCTACCATCGCCTTTGCATGCTTCATCTCTAGATCCCAACGCTCACCTCATTGGCCTTACTTCTTCTCATGTCACTTAGAGAGTGTACCAAGATGCGTGCCATCGTTTCTGCTGCCGTCCTCACCACTCTCGTATCCACTACCAATGGATACGATGGCCCCCTGTCGTTCAAGCCAACAGCTGATCCCACCATCTTCACATTCAAAATCATGCAAATCGCCGACATTCATCTAGCAGGCGATTCTCTTCAGAAGGATGCAGAAACCTACGGAGTTTTGGATTACTACATCAAGACTGAAATATCAGATCTGATTGTGTTGAGTGGCGATCAGTTGCATGGAGATCACATCGATGATACCGCCGTCGCGTATTACGATATCTTGGGAGAGTTCATGGACAACCACACCACACCCTGGGGATTGGTCTTTGGCAATCACGATGATCACCCGTTCTCTGGCAAGGGCGCCCCCATAGTTAAGACGTCCAAGGCACCACGTGCAGTCTTGATGGAGACACTGGCAAAACATTCTATGTACGGCATGACAAAGCAAGACTCTCCTGATACAGTTATTGGTGTATCTAACTATGTGTTGGACGTATCTTTGAAGGAAGCGACAGGTCTTCAAATTATTCTCCTTGACACTGGTGGAGGCACAATTCCTGAGCAGCTTCATTCCACTCAACTTGAGTGGTTATCAACTGTCAGGAATAAGAAGACCCCTGGTGCTGTCTTTCAGCATATTCCGACTGTAGATTACAATATGTTCGATGTAAACGACAAGTGTGTTGGTGATAAACAAGAGGAAGTCTATCCTCCAGGTGAAGGAGATGCAGGGATTGTCAATTATCTGATCAATGATGGAAACGTTATGTTTATGTCTACCGGACACGATCACGGCAATAACTACTGTTGTCCAGTTGAGAAGTTTTCTTTGTGTTATGGTAAGATGTCAGGCTTTGGTGGATATTACCAGTCGGTAGGAAGAGGTGTGAAAATGTATGAAATCACAGCCAACGTGGCACAGAATAGTATTACGTACAAGTCATGGATTCGACGTGATACTGGAGATATTGAGTATGATTATGCACCCGAGACTGTGTATCCCATTTTTACTGAGAATCCCACTGAGGCTCCCACTGTCACTCCTACTATGGCTCCCACTGAGGTTCCCACTGCCACTCCTACCATGGCTCCCACCAGCAAACCCATTGCATCGGCATCAACCAAGGCTCCCACCAACAAACCCATTGCATCGGCATCGACAAAGAATCCAGTGCAGGCGAAAGCAACGAAGAAGCCCAAGTCAAAAGCAACAAAGGCGCCAGAGGCGAAGGCAGCAAAGAAGAATGTTTAACTGAGGTGGCAATGATGTTTAGAGAAACTGTGATTGAGAATGTTGTGTGCAGTGTCTAGTGTCTATAAAAGCACTATCATTCTTCATTTTTTAGAAAGTATTTGTCGGCGAATGTTCTCCATTGTTTAAATTGGAACCAGAAGTAGTCGTGTCTAGTAGTTGCATTGTGAAGAAGAGAAAGATTGTGCATTGTATAGGAGCACCATCTTTCTTATACTTTCAGACAGTGGTATATTGAGAGGTGAATGTTCCACATTGTTCAAAAAGGAACCAAAGTAACCGCGTTTAGAAGGATTTAGTTTATTGTTTAGATCAGAAGGGAATAATTAGAAAGTGTCTAGTATTACTTGTTATGTCTACAACAATCACACTCATGATATTTTGTCTCCTGAACGGTTCTTGAACAGGCCCAGTCACAGACATCACCAGAAGACAGATTGACCGTTATAAATACTGCTTTACGGAGCCCCTATCAGCTGTATCTCTTTTCTCCTGCTTATTCATGCCGGAATACCTCGACATGAACTCCTTCTGTAAACGAATACCCAAAGTTGAACTCCATGCTCACTTGTATGGTTCCATACGTGCGACTACACTCATTGAGCTGGCATTGGCACGGAATGTAATATTACCCCCTGAATTTCTTTTGCATGAGGAGGAAAAAACCACAACGTTAAAGTTGGATGAGGTCGATGATGATGAAGTATTATTCCTAAATATGAAACCACGAAGTTTGAAAGATTGTTTTGCCATCTTTGATGATATACTGCCACACTGTGTCAATGACTTACCATCCTTACGTCGGATAACGCACGAGATGCTCGAGGATGCCTCGTTTGATAATGTGATTTATCTCGAGGTACGTACTGGTCCTAAGATATTACTTACTGATCATCATCTTGAAGAACAATACTGTACGAAGAAAGAATATGTCCAAACAATACTTGATGTTATGCAAGACTTTGAAACTACGGATCGAATTAGATATGAAGAAGCAGTACGTAATACCAGCCAAGACATAGCTAATAATGACAACAACATACGTTTGCCGATGATACCACGTCTTATAATATCAATAGATAGATCAGGAACTGTCGATCAGGCTATGGAGAATGTTCAACTAGCAATTGAAATGTCACGCAGTACCAAATATATTGTGGGCGTGGAGTTGGGAGGGAATCCAACACGTAATAGTTTTACAATGTTTGAACCAATCTTTGTTATTGCACGAAAGGCAGGATTGGCTATATCTATCCATTGTGGAGAAATACCAATGTCAGAGGATGATGAAACAAAGACGAATAGTAATGAGCATGTAGCATATCAGGAAGCTGTGTCAATTATACAATTTAGACCAGAACGTTTAGGCCATGCATTACTACTATCCGACTCATTAATTGACAAACTTATCAAAGATCCTATACATATTGAATGTTGTCCCACGTCGAATGTAATGACATTGGAACTAACATCAACTTCATCACAAGTTGCAGGAGAAGAACGACGAGGGAATCTACTGGATGGGATCAACCATCATCCTCAATTAGGTCAATGGATACAACATCAGTACCCGATAAGTATTAATACAGATGATTCAGGTATCTTCTCGACAACATTAACAAAGGAATATATACTTGTAATGAAGGGATACAATTTGAATGAAACAGATTTAACAAATATAATTGTCAATAGTATTAAGCATATATTTGATCAATCGGAGGAGATAAAGAAATGGCTGGTTACAATGGTGTTAGACATGTTTGAGAGATTAATGGGTTGGCCGTTGGATAAATTGAATGCCTAATAGTTGATTAGATACAATTTTATTGTTATTGGTTTGATAAGTACAGTTTTATCTAAACTAAATAAAGATCTGGTGATGAAATTAGATCCATCAGCCTGCGCTAGAAAAGTATGATTAAAAAGAAACTCTATTCATCCTTCTCAAAAGTTTCAACCCCAAACCTCCTTATTGAAGAAAATGATAATTCCGTCTCATGAGGTACCATCCAAATAATATAAATGGTAGCAGCGGAGCAAATGTCACACTGACAAAGTCATGTAATTCACTTTTGCCATAGAAGGCACACGCAGTAATCATGAAATCACCAAAGACACGTCCAAATGTCCCAACAACAGAAGCCAACAAACCCATATTGATGAAGCAATTGTTCAAATTATTAGGTGTTGTTTGGGACATTAGACTTGTATTCACACCCTCCATAACGATGGTCGATATGAACATCATGATCAATGACGAGAGATAGACGTAAATACCAGAATTCCAATCATATGGAAATTCACCATGAAAGGATAGACTCGTCACATATTTCTTTAGTCGAAGAGCAAATTTAGATGTATTGCCTCGAACAATGATACCTGCAATATCTAATAAAAGTCCCTCATAATTGAAGATGGAAAAAATGCTACATATCACGCAGACCATGCTCCACTGTCGCACGCATAGTAACAAAATGTGGTATGTAGTTAGACTAAGTTTTGCCATTCTGTCTTTTTCATGTCAAAAAAATATGTACTCACCTTCAAGATATGCCTTTCGGAATAATAATGACACGCTTTTTCAACAATTACTTGACCAGGTAATACCAATGCCCCCAATGACGCAATGATCAATCCAGCCATGGATCCATGCCATCGGAAATAGCGATCTACAACAAATTAGTGTTAGATTAATAATGCGTCGAAAACACAAGATATAATACAAACTAGAAGACTCACGAATGACCATGGAACACGATGATATCATAATTTCTCCTGTCATCTCAATAAATGTAAACAAATATAGAGTTGTCTGGATATTTTGTGCATTAGAATCTGTGATTAAGCAATTCAGGAAAACAAAAATGGAGATAAGGTACTCACCGGGAATGCTCCATTTTTGAAAATGACTCGGTACAATTCTCTAAAACTATCAACAAAAGTCTGATCTGACTTAGTCGAGCTAGTGGAACATGGGCTAGAAGAGCCACTATCATCACACATATCGGCATTAATCCTCTCAGGCTCATTAAACACAAATATAAGACTGAGTAACTGTAACAACCAAAGGAAGGACATTAGAAATCCAGGAACAGTGACATGATCAAGTATCACGCCTGATTCAGGTTGACTGCCAATTAATGTAGTAGTAATAGTTGTGTTAGTCCATGGTAAATGGATGGCAATATCAACATCTATATCCCTCCCAGCAGTCATGTCAATGATTGCTTGATGAAATCGGAAAACATAAAACTTCGTTAGATTTGACTATCACAAGAATATATATACATCGAAAGTGAATCAATTGTATATACCACCTCACCTGCAAGTAGAGGTCCAATGCTCATTCCAATAGCACTAGCTGTGACAAAGAAGGCACATGCACGTGTCATACTTTGTACTGATACACAATCAGATATTAGCTGTCTATTGGCAACTTCGGCACTACCAAAACCACAAAGGAAACGTCCAAATAATGCAAGTTTCATGGAGTTGTAAGATATGGCAAAAGAATATAGTAAATTCCCAACCAATGGGCAAATTGCTGAGAAGATTAATGCCGATCGGAAAGAGAATCGTGTGTACCATACCGAATACAAGAAGGCAGCAAATAGCGCCGCGAAAGATGATGCTTGAGTTTGGCACACAAAAATAAATCGTCGTTGGAGTGATGGAAACATGAGACTTAAAAATAATCATACACTTCCAGACACAAGATTCTAATGAGCAACTTACCACCAATCAATGTGGCTCCATAGGCACCCTCAGTGCCCAGTAATATCGCATAACTATTAGCAGTTGGACTGATTATGTAATAATTGACTGTATACAATACAACCGAAAGTAAATTGATGACCAGCGTGACATTATCCACGCCACCCCAACTGCGATCCTTCGTTGTCAAGACGTCCAAATTAATAGTAGTAGTCGATGTCTCTCGCGTATGACCCTTTTTACTCCCGGCCTTACTCGCGGCACGTGTACACCATTCACTAAGTTCAACTTCATTCATTTCCAGAATAAATTGTGGATCGAATGATACTAATACATCAATTGCCCTCTTGTTCGACGATCCCAAATCACCTCCGTTATCGTTCCCTCCCCGTACAATCATTGCCTTGCGTGACAAGTATCCTTGGAAGGGTGCACTCACGGCATTTGCAAAGTCTTGTATGGCATTAATTGATAATACCGTACATTCTAGTTGTAATATCGACCGACTCTTATGTACCGTATCATCATCCTCGTTCCTTGGTTGTTGTAAATATTGTATTACGGCATCACGCGAACGTTTCATCGATTCCGACAATCCACGTCGATGATGTTTGGACGACCCTTCATTTGTATTTGTTAATATTAATCCATCATTACTTTCGGCAAGTGCATCAATTAATGATGCATATACAGTATTAAATGATGCATCACTTGTCAAATGTAATAACCGATCATGAATACTACTATTGTCATTATTCAATATTACATCACTTATACCTCTTTCGTGTACGAGCGGATGTAATAAAAATGTCTTTTCGTACTTTTTAACAATCTTACGTATCCCGACGGAATTCAATGTGGCAAATTTCAGTAAATGTAATAGTTCGACGCCAATACGTGCATATATACCAAACTTATCCATGGTATTATCATCATCATCATCGGATGACCGTCTACGTATGGAGAGCGTTTCGGAGTGAAACATGATATCATTCGATTTCCACAGGGAGGAGGCGGTGCGTTGTCGTCGAGGAGGAGTCACGTCGTTGTCACTGTAAGTTGGTGGTGTATTTGTCTTCCTCGGGATCAATAATTGTCGTTCCGTCCCCATCTGCGGCTGCGACTGCTCTACCCTCCATTCCTCTTCCTCGTGGTCGTCCAATCCATTCTCTGCTCTATCCAGCGTAGGCGCGAATACCGCCCCTCGTCTATTGTTATCATCATTGTTGCTACCGTTAGTTTCATCGAATCGCAGCGCACCGAGTGAATGAGCCAAATCACCCAGTCGCGACAAACAGAATAATGTCACCTTTTCAATTTCGACATGCAACTTGTTCGTGAATGCCCTGCTATGCAAACGCACATTGTCATCAATAGTAACAACAACATCCGTCGTGGTATCGTTATACCGACGAGCGTTGCGATGATGATGGGATAATCGCTCGGAGTTGTCAAGTACTGCGTCATCGAGATGATTTAATATCGACTTTAATCCCTCGTAATCGAGGTAGGCAGTTGACCATACTGGGCGTCGGGATCTATCGAGTACGGCACCATATCCCACCATGATGTTTGTTGACGCTTCTGAAGATTCTCTGGATTTGAAAAAAAATGAGGAGAGGGACGTATCTCTTTGTCCCGCCCAAATAGTAGCACATTTTTAACTATGCCATGTGGTTGTGTGTTGACATGTTATTGTACATAGTAGTGGGGGAAACGTATATGACAACAAACGCCTACTGTGCCGACTGCGGCGAGGAGGGGGGCGCCAGTCTCAAGGTGTGTAAGTCGTGTATGCTCGTCAGGTATTGCAATGCAAAATGCCAGAAGAATCATTGGTCGAAGCATAAGAGAGATTGTAAAATACATGCTGCCGAGCTCCGCAACAAGGAGTTGTATATTTAGGACCCACCGCCTAGGCGGACCTGTCTGATTTGCTTCCTACCAATGCCAGCGAAATTGATAAGCTGTATCTCGCTCCCACCCGCGACTTTATCGTCGTTCCCAATTTACGATTTCGCGATTGCAAATGTTGAGCTGTATAAGAGGGAAATGGGGCAATATTATCCATGTTGTGGAAAGAGTATTTGTTCAGGGTGCGTACATTCCTTTCATGGTTCTGGAGATAATGTGAAGTGTCCGTTTTGCAATTCTGACCAAGGGAGTAAAAATGATGAAGAGCAGGTTGAACAAATCATGAAGCGGGTTGAGGTAAATGATGCTGGTGCAATTTACATGCTGGCTCATAATTATTACCTGGGATTACAAGGTTTGCAACAAGATCGCACAAAGGCAATTGAGCTATTTACGAAGTCAGCAGATCTTAGGTCCAGTATGGCGCACTGTAACCTAGGTGGTATTTATGATAATGGGGGAGATATGAAGAAGGCCATGTTTCACTTTGAAGCCGCGGCTATGGCAGGACACGAAGGGGCACGATACAGCCTTGCACGCTGCGAGAAAGATCTTGGAAATGCGGAACGGGCTATAGAGCATTTAAGGATTGCGGCATCAGCTGGGTGTTTTGAGGCCATGCATGTCTTGATAAAAAATTGCGAACCATTTGAGGAAGATAGTTTTGTCAACAGGGAATCTATTGACACAACTTTGGCAGCTTACAATAATTCCTGTGCCGAGATGAGAAGCGAATCAAGAGATGCGTATATAAGTTCTGAAATATGATCAACCAATATCGTAATGGAATCTGAAACTACTATCTCATAAAAATTGATGCATGTTTCTTGAGCAACAGGGATCTAATACGTAAGGTAGACAATAAAACATCCGCTCTTTCATTAATAGGTCTTGAATACTTTATATTTCTATGCACGACATATGAATAGTGTTACAGCTATTCTAACCATAACTAATGAAATTCAAATCAACACGTTAGAATCCTTCAAACAAGCGCTGGGCCTGCTTGTCTAGTAATACTTTCTTCTTGATAAATGCCTCCTTCTCCATATCATCATGTGACCCAAAGTACGATGCATCTAGCTCATCTGTCACATCCGGCAGCCACGGTGGCGATACCTTTTGTGACAGGAACGCATCT
>Ga0247843_1007660_pt1 | contig 13112 bp, 8 predicted proteins | sample LaCruzMarch2017__FD_192420 | JGI IMG/M metagenome (GOLD analysis project Ga0247843, IMG submission 192420) | Freshwater microbial communities from meromictic Lake La Cruz, Castile-La Mancha, Spain - LaCruzMarch2017_8m | ecosystem: Environmental > Aquatic > Freshwater > Lake | place: Spain...
TATGTGGGGCAAAAGGACTCAACATAATCAAAAATTTCTCAAAAATCTCCTTATTACGACATGAGTTGGCTTGTAATTCGTTGAAACAGATCATGAATGAACTGACGCAGGTGTTGAAAGCATATTTTTCAATATCCTCCGCTACCTTTTTTAAGGTGCGGTTAATTATTTTTAAGGAAGATTCATCCGCAGGTTGCTCATTTAATAAAAGGTTGCCATTATCATTCGTGCAATATGCCCAGAAGCGTTTTATAAACCGACTAACCCCATCAATTCCTTTGGTGTTCCAAGGTTTGTCTTGATCGATGGGACCCAAAAACATTTCATACATTCTAAAGGTATCGGCACCGTATTTTGCTATCACCTCGTCGGGGTTTACAACGTTTCTAAGGCGTTTGCTCATTTTTGTAATGGCTTTTTCAAACGTAAACAGCCCATTGTCCATTACAAATTCATAGTCTTTAAATTGGGTAAATTCATCGCAGAATCGAGTTATACCATCTTGGTCAAAGGTTTCATCGTCGTTTACATATTCGTTGGGCACCTGAAATCGAAGCAAATGGGTTTGGTTTGCCGTAAGGCTATGGCTGACTATTTTTTTTGAATTTTGATCGTAATAACAATAATAAACTACCCCACCTATCATTCCCTGATTTAGCAATTTTTTATAAGGTTCGTCAAAATTGATGTATCCCAAATCGCATAAGGCTTTGCACCACATACGGGAATACAACAAATGCCCAACAGCATGTTCGGCTCCACCAATATACAGATCAACCTGCTGCCAATATTCCGATTTAGATTTATCGCAAAATGTCGTGGCATTATGGGGGTCCATATAGCGCAAATAGTACCAGCTGCTGCCTGCATATCCGGGCATGGTATCTGTTTCTCGTGTGTTTCCATTGGGTAAATTTACCCAGGCATCAATATTGGCTAGCGGGGATTTTCCATCCCCCGATGGTTTATAGCTTGAAACTTCCGGCAAAACAATGGGCAGTTCATCCATGGAATCCGTAAATGCTATTTTGTCGTTATAGGATATAGGAAAAGGCTCACCCCAATAACGTTGACGGCTAAATCCGGCATCCCGCATCCGGTAGTTGATTTGTAAGGTTCCTAAAGATTCTTCTTCAAGCTTTTCCAATACCTTTAGCCTGGCATCGGCAATGCTTAACCCATCTATTGAAAACCAATCACAACTTGAATTAGCGATTTTACCTGCCTTTTCTTCGTATGCCTTTGCCGATATATCTACCCCATCAAAAATATTGGGAATAGGTAAATCGAATTTTTTGGCAAACGCATAATCACGACTATCTCCACATGGAACGGCCATAATAGCCCCGGTTCCATATCCCATCAACACATATTCGGCAATAAACACTGGAATTAAATTCTGAGTAAACGGATGCAAAACATAGGCTCCTGTACGTACCCCTGTTATTTCTTTGGTTTCCGATTTGCGTTCCAGTTCAGTTCTCGATTTGCAATAGTCAACATAGGTGCTAACCTCTTCTTTTTGTCCGGTTGTCGTTATGGAATCAACCAAAGGATGTTCGGGAGCAATGACCAGGAAGGATACCCCGAAAATAGTATCGGGGCGCGTGGTGAAAACTTTGATAGGGGTAGAGGAATTTTCATTATTCGGTTTCTTAAAAGACCTCACCCCCGTCCCCTCTCCTAAGGAGGAGAGGGGTGAGCCTGCGGATTCTGTTTTTTCAGTTGTGGAGATGGAAATCGCTTCAAATTCAACTTTTGATGAACGATGATTCCAGTGGTCTTCGGCTTCCTTTATTTTTACTTTGATTTTTAATAATACAGTATCAATATTATTTAATACTTCTTCATTTGTAAATCTTATCACGTCAAAACCAAGCTGTTTCAGGCGATGATCTCTCGCTTCATCATATTCTATTTGCTCAATGTTTTTGTGATAACCTCCATCTGTTTCTATGATTATCTTCGAATGAACAGAAGCAAAATCGGCAATAAAATCTTCAATAGGATATTGTCGTCGAAACTTAATCCCTAGGGCATTGCTCCTCAGCCTCAACCACAATAATTTTTCAGCTTCTGTCGAATTTTTCCTATTTGTTCTTGCATTCTCCAGAATAACCCTTTGCGAAATAGTATACCGCGTAAAATCCATTATTCGAGCACTCTTATCATCCATAGGCTCATCATCCGAAGGTTTTTTGTCTGAAGAATTATTGGCTGAAGAATTATTGTCCGAAGGTTTATTGTCCGAAGGCTCCCCCCTCTCCTCCTTAGGAGAGGGGCCGGGGGTGAGGTCCTTATAAAAATCCATGGTGAGGTCCTGCGAGATATCCTGGTTCTTTGCGTTTGAATTACCATAGCGGTCCTTCTCCATTAATTCAAAAACAATTTCTGCCCCTTCACTTTTTCCTATCCAATTCCGTTGCATTTCTTTAAGACTTTCCGGAAAATCGACCTGTTCTAATCCATCCAACAGACGGTCGGCATATTTGGTTATTCTCAAAAACCATTGACTCATTCGTTTCCTCTCCACAGGATGCCCCCCTCTTTCCGACACCCCATTTACCACTTCATCATTCGCCAATACGGTTCCCAATGCCTCACACCAATTGATAAACGATTCATCCTTATAAGCCAGCCGGTGTTGCGTTAATTCGTTTTGTTGTTCTACCTCTGTAAGTTCATCCCAAGGTTTTGAATACGAGTTGTCCCGATGGCCATCTCTGTATTGTTGAATGAGTTGATCAATAGGTTCCGCCTTGTTTGATTCCGGATTATACCAGCTTTCAAAAAGTTGAAGAAATATCCATTGTGTCCATTTATAATAATTAGGATCGGACGTTTTTATTTCTCTATCCCAGTCGTAGCAAAATCCGATGTTCTTTAGTTGTTCTTTATAGCGTTGGATGTTCTTATCGGTAGTGTCGGAAGGGTGTTGACCGGTTTCAATGGCATATTGTTCGGCAGGCAACCCAAAGGCATCAAATCCCATGGGATGCAAAACATTGTAACCCTGTAAGCGTTTAAAACGGGAAACTACATCGGAGGCTATATATCCCAAAGGATGACCAACATGCAATCCTGATCCACTGGGATAAGGAAACATATCGAGCACATAATATTTGGGTTTATCTATAGCTTCGGTCGTTTTATAAATCTGGTTTTTTTCCCAGATACCTTGCCATTTTTTTTCTATTTCGGTGAAGGAATATGTGCTCATGTAGGGGAGCAAAAATAGTGTGAAATCACGATTTTAGAACTCCAATACCATAAGAACCTCTGTTACGACTGTTTAGATTAATTGGGAATTCACCATTTTAGGTATATTATCTATTTGATTGACCTTAAGAACCAAATTTTGCGTTAATAAACCCTTACCTAAACCTAACAAAAGGCTGGGTAGAGTTAACTAAGGCTTGCAAATAGTTAGAAAAGGGATAAAACAACTTAACCAAAGGCAACAAAAACATAACTAAGGGGTAGTTAAGGTTAAAAAAACGAATTTTTGGGTTGGAAAAGCAATAAAATAAGGGTGTCAGGTGTTTGTGATCGATTCTAATCAGAAAAACAAGTATAAAAAATAGGAGAAAGGAGTCATCTAAATATAATTTACCAAACAAACGTTTGGTTTGCACGAGAGAGTATACTAATTTTGAATAGAGATTAAGGATGCGCCTTCATAAAACAGATATAATAAAGCATGCCATTCGGGTTTTTAAAGAAAAGGGCTATGGGGCTACAGGAATGGCCGATATAGCAAGTGCATGCCATATTCTTAAAGGAAGTTTATACCATCATTTTTCATCGAAGGAAGTTCTGATGGAAGACACATTGAATTACCTAAGAAATTATTTTGCAGAAAAAGTTTTTTCCATAGCCTATACAGAGGATATTCTCATTGAAAAAAGGTTGGAAAAGCTGGCCCGAAAATCGGAAGAGCAGTTCATTGAAGGAGCGGGGGGATGCTTTATGGCGATGGTGGGAACGGAAACGGTTTTGAGTCACCCAAAATTTAATAAAATAATAACCGGTTTCTTTACCGATTGGAAATTGGCTTTCGTACATTTGTATGAGCAGGTTTGTGATACAAAAATGGCCTCTTTGCATGCTGATAAGGCTATCATGCTTATTGAAGGGGCGGTATTAATGATGAGAATACATAATGATCCCGATTATCTGACCAAAGTGCAGAACGATTTATTAGAAGAATTTAGGGAATTAAATATTAAGGTTGGATAGTTAAGACGAATCAATAGAAAGGGAAAATTGAAGTTTAACATAAAATAATTGTCAACGAATGGAGGATTTATTAAAAAGAATTGAGATTAACTCCCAGGTATGTCATGGAAAGCCTGTAATAAAAGGCACACGAATGATGGTAGAAAGCATTCTTGAATATATGGCAGGAGGAAGTTCGGTCGATGACATTTTGGAATCATTTCCCGAATTAAATAATAAGGATGTTTTAGCCTGCATTCAATTTGCAATCGAAACTATGAAAAATAAGTCTGTTGTTATATCTGATTAATTTTGGTAAAAGGATTTTTGATTGATGCTCAATTACCTCCATTACTTAAAAAGTTATTTCAGGATTCAGGTAAAATTATATCAGAAATAGATGAACAGGATCTCATAATTTTAGAAAAAAAACACGCCTAATTATTTCATTTTAACAAGTCATTATTATATTCTAATACTAAAAAGACAAACTAACCGTGACCTCAAGAAAAATTAAAAAAGTGGCCATACTTGGCTCTGGTGTGATGGGCAGCCGATTGGCTTGTCATTTTGCCAATGCAGGCATCAAGACCTATCTCTTGGATATCGTTACCCCCAATTTGACCGAAACCGAGAAAGGCCATCCAGCAGCCAAAAACCGACTTGTGAATTCGGCACTCGAGGCAGCGGTTAAATCTAGCCCGTCTCCTTTATTTGATAAAGACGCGATAAAATTGATCTCGACCGGAAATTTCGATGATAACCTCGATTGGTTGAAGGATGTGGATTGGACGATAGAAGCGGTGGTGGAAAACCTGGAGATCAAACGAAGCCTGTTTGAAAAGGTGGAATTGCACCGCAAACCTGGAACCATTATATCCAGTAATACTAGCGGTATTCCTATTTCTTGGATGGCCAAAGGGCGATCGGATGATTTCAGAGCTAACTTTTGCGGCACTCACTTTTTCAATCCACCTCGCTATTTGAGATTGCTCGAAATAATACCAACGGAGGAAACAAGCCCTGAGGTTATTGAGTTTTTAATGCATTATGGTAGTCTCAATTTAGGTAAAACCACCGTTAAATGCAAAGATACCCCGGCGTTTATAGCCAATAGAGTGGGTATTTATAGCATTATGGTGGTGTTCAAACTTATGGATGAAATGGGTTTGACCATTGAGGAGGTAGATTCATTAACTGGCCCGCTTACCGGTAAACCTAAATCGGCAACGTTTCGTACCTCCGATGTGGTTGGGCTTGATACACTGGTTAAGGTAGCCAATGGACTGGAACTGGGATTGGTTGACGATAAAGACAAAGATATTTTTGCAATTCCTCCTTACTTGACAGTTATGTTGCAGAACAAATGGTTGGGTGATAAAACCGGACAGGGATTTTATAAAAAATCAAAGTCGGCCGCAGGTGAAAAGGAAATTTTGGCTTTGGATTTAAAAACCATGGCGTATAACGTTCAAATCAAGCCAAGGTTTGAATCGGTAGGAAATGCCAGACAGATAGATAATCTGAAAGACAGACTTAAATTTTTATCTACCCAAACCGATAAGGCTGGTAAGTTTTTAAATGCTTTAAATTATAAAGTATTTCAGTACGTCAGCCATCGAATACCTGAAATTTCAGAGTCCTTATACCAGATCGATGATGCTATGAAGGCCGGTTTCGGTTGGGAAATGGGTCCGTTTGAAATGTGGGATATATTAGGTATAGAAAGAACAATGGAGTCCATGGGGCGGGAAGGAATTGAGCCTGCAACATGGGTTTCTGATATGCTGGCCAAAGGAATACGAAAGTTTTATAAAACCGAAAACGGAAAGCAATATTTTTATGATCTGCAAAACGGTGCATATGAATTGATCCCGGGACGAGAAAGTTTTATTCTTTTGGATAATTATCGATCGTCAGCTCCCATCTGGCAGAATCAAGGTTGTACCCTTCATCACATTGGCGATGGTGTTTTGAACCTGGAATTCCATACCAAATTGAATACCTTAGGCAGTGAAGTATTGGAAGGGATCAATAAATCCATTGATATTGCCACCAAGGATTATGCCGGTTTGGTGATTGGAAATAACGCCCCCAATTTTTCGGCAGGTGCCAATTTGGCTATGGTATTTATGTTGGCTATAGAACAGGAGTACGATGAGCTTGATTTTGCTGTAAGGTATTTTCAAAATACAGTGATGCGATTGCGATATTCACCTATCCCGGTGGTGATTGCCCCTCATGGCCTTACCTTAGGTGGAGGATGCGAAATGACCTTGCATGCCGATGCAGCGATTGCATCTGCCGAAACATATATTGGTTTGGTAGAATTTGGAGTGGGATTAATACCTGCAGGTGGGGGAACCAAGGAGTTTGTTGTTCGTGCTTCCGATAGTTATTATGAAGGCGATCCCCAATTGCCCACCTTACAAGAACGCTTTACAACCATCGCTACTGCTAAAGTAGCCACATCGGCCAATGAAGCGTTTAAAATGGGCATTTTACTCCATGATAAAGATTCGATGGTAATGAATATAGACCGACAGATAACTGAGGCCAAACAAAAAGTGCTGGAATTAGTGGATAATGGATATACCCAACCTGTACAACGGGAGGATATACTTGTGCTAGGTAAAACGGCCTTGGGGGCATTGTATGCCGGAGCAGAAGCGTTCGAGATAAGCAATTATGCCACCGAACACGATAAAAAGATAGCCAGAAAACTGGCCTTTGTTATGGCTGGGGGAGATCTGAGCCAGCCTACGCGGGTATCAGAACAATACTTACTTGACCTGGAAAGAGAAGCGTTTTTAAGCTTATTAGGCGAGAAGAAGACATTGGAAAGGATTCAATCGATTCTAAAGGGAGGTAAACCCTTGAGGAATTAAAGAGATAAAAGTTAAGAATAAGACATAAAGAGATAAGAGTAAAGACTTAAGATATAAGAGTTAAGATAGATTACAGGGGGTATTAGATTAAGCATTGAACGTAGCATTGAAAGTTAAGAATAAAAAATAAATCTAAATGGGACATAATTTTAAAGAACTCAAAATTTGGATGATGGCAAGTAAAATTGCTATTGATGTTTATACTTTAACTAAAAAATTTCCCGAAGATGAAAGGTTTGGATTGATTTCACAAATGAGAAGATGTGCAGTTTCGGTAGCATCCAATATTGCAGAGGGTTGTGGTAGAAATAATAATACGGAATTTAATTACTTTTTAGGCATAGGTACTGGATCACTTTATGAATTTGAAACGCAACATATTATATCACAGGAACTTGGTAATACAGAATCGTATCCAACTATGTTGTTAATTACAGATGAACTCAAAAAAATGCTTTATAGTTTCAAGAGCAAAAAATGGCCTCTAAAAAAATCTAATTTCTTATGTCTTACATCTTAAAATCCAAAGTCTTATATCTTTTGTCTTAAATCTTACATCTTTAATCTTACCTCTTAAATCAAATAATCTAATATCATAAATAAAAATAACATGAATCAAACAGCATACATCATAAAGGGCTTCCGCTCAGCAGTCACTAAATCAAAGCGAGGTGGATTCAGATTTACGTCACCAATAGATTTCGGTGCGGAGGTTATCAATCATTTATTGGCGTCTGTGCCTCAATTAGATCCTGCCAGGGTAGATGACCTGATTGTTGGAAATGCAGTCCCTGAGGCCGAACAAGGGTTGCAAATGTCCAGATGGTTAGCCATACGTAGCAATTTGCCAATCAGTGTTCCAGGGGTTACTGTGAACCGATATTGTGGCAGTGGAATAGAAACTATAGCCATGGCTACAGCCAAAATTCAAAGTGGAATGGCCGATTGTATAATTGCCGGTGGGGTGGAAAGCATGAGTTTGGTACCAACAGTCGGATTTAAAACGGTTCCCAATTATACTGTTTCTTCTGAACATCCAGATTATTTTATCGGTATGGGATTAACGGCGGAGGAAGTATCTATTAAATACAATGTGAGTAGGGTTGATCAGGATGAATTCTCTTATAATTCCCATATTAAAGCCATTTCAGCTATTGAATCGGGTAAATTTAAGAATGAAATTGCCCCGGTAACTGTGGAAGAGACTTATTATGATGCTGGTAAAAGAAAAACACGAAGCTTTGTAGTGGATACTGATGAAGGACCACGAAAAGACACATCATTGGAATCTTTATCCAGTTTAAAACCTGCTTTTAAAGCAGGCGGAATTGTGACAGCAGGGAACTCATCTCAAACCAGCGATGGTGCAGGATTTGTGATCGTTATGAGCGAAAAAATGATGAAAGAATTAGGCCTTGAACCAGAAGCCCGCCTTATATCATCTGTCAGTGCCGGGGTTAATCCACGGTACATGGGAATAGGACCTTGCGAAGCTGTTCCGAAAGTGCTGAAAAACACAGGGATTTCAATGAATGATATTGATTTAGTTGAGCTAAACGAAGCATTTGCTGCCCAGTCGCTCGCTGTAATACGTACTTTGGATTTAGATCCTGCGAAAGTCAATTTGAATGGAGGAGCTATTGCCCTTGGGCACCCCTTGGGATGCACGGGTGCAAGATTAGCTATTACAATTTCAAGAGAATTGAAAGAACGCCATAAACGCTATGGATTAGTAACTGCTTGTATTGGTGGAGGTCAGGGAATAGCTGCAGTAATAGAGAGGCTTTGAGTGGGAGTTAGGAGGTATGATGTTTGGATGTTATGATATATGATAATGAAAAATATTGATATTAAGAAAGTATAAAAAGAGAATGAAATCAGAAAAAATTCTACGAGCCCATAATTTTAAAGAACTTAATGTTTGGAAAGAAGGTAGAATTTTAATTAAAGAAATATATAAAATTACTAAAGAATTTCCTCTAGATGAAAAATTTGGAATTGTTTCTCAACTAAGAAGAGCGGCGATTTCTATTAGTTCAATTATTGCGGAAGGAACAGGTAGAGATACAGAAAATCAATTATTAAACTTTTTAAATTTTTCAAAAGGCTCATCCTATGAGGTAGAATCCTTATTAATTGTATCCTTAGATTTAAAGTATATAAATGAAGAAGTTTTTGCTGATTAGGAGGTTCAAAATCATAAAATCCAAAATATGTTATACCGTTTCACACAAAAGATCCAACAAGAATTAAATGTAAAAGTCCTAAATAATAAAACCTCAATCCATCCTAACGCATCATATCCTACCTAATATCCTAACTCATACCATCCTAACTCATACCATCAAGAAAATGAACAAAGTAACCCTTAAAGGCGGAGAATTCCTCATCAAAGACGAACCCGCAAATTCCGTTTTTATCCCGGAAGAAATTACCGAAGAACAAAAAATGTTCAGCGACATGGCTTCCGATTTTTTGAAAAGCCGTGTATGGCCCAACGTTGTTAAAATTGATAAACATGAAGACCCTCAGTTACTCGTTAAACTCCTTTCTGAAGCTGGCGAGCTTGGACTTTTAGGGGCAGGAGTTCCGGAAGAATATGGGGGAATGGGAGTGGATTTTAATACTGAAACCATTCTTGCGGAGCACTTAGGGCCCAGTCATTCCTTCGGTGTAGCGGCAGCAGCTCATTCAGGGATTGGAACTTTGCCCATTGTTTATTTTGGTACAGAAGCTCAAAAGCAAAAGTATTTACCTGGATTAGCTTCCGGTAAAATAAAAGCAGCCTATTGCCTTACTGAACCTGGAAGCGGCAGTGATGCATTGGCGGCTAAAACCCGAGCCGACCTAACAGAAGATGGTAAGCACTACATTATCAATGGGCAGAAGATGTGGATTACCAATGGAGGATTTGCGGATGTATTTACAGTATTCGCCAAAATAGGGGGGGAGCATTTTACAGGATTTATAGTGGATGCCGATACACCTGGATTAACCCGGGGGGCCGAGGAAGAAAAACTTGGAATTAAAGGGTCTTCTACCACACAAATATTTTTTGAAAATGTTAAAATTCCGGTAGAAAATTTGTTGGGTGAAGCTGGAAAGGGACATAAAATAGCCTTTAACGTGCTGAACATAGGGCGGTATAAATTATGTGCCATGGTTATGGGAGGTTCCAAGGAAGCAACCACTGTGGCCGTAAAGTATGCCAATGAACGTCATCAGTTTGGTGTAGCCATATCTACTTTTGGAGCTATAAAACACAAGATTGCAGAAATGGCCATTCGTACGTTTGCCGCAGAGTCATCCACCTACCGCACCTCAGCACTGATTAATGATAAAATAGCCGAATTGGTAGCGGGTGGTAAAGATAAGGTTGCAGCCAAATTAGAGGCAGCAGAGGAGTATGGTATCGAATGTGCCATATTAAAAGTCTTTGGATCGGAAGTATTGGATTATGTGGTGGATGAAGCAGTTCAGATATTTGGAGGAACAGGTTACAGTGAAGAGTATCCAGTGGCCCGCTATTACCGGGATAGTAGAATTAACCGAATATTTGAAGGAACCAACGAAATTAATAGAATGTTAATTGTTGGGATGATGCTAAAACGAACCATGAAAGGACAATTGGATTTGATGGGTCCTGCCATGGCCATTCAAAAAGAACTGATGGGGATTCCGGATTTTGGGGATGAACCAGAAGGCTATCTGGCTGCTGAAAAGAAATCCTTGGCCCAAGCCAAAAAAGCCATCCTAATGGTTGCCGGAGCAGCGGTTCAAAAGTTTATGATGGAGTTTGAAAAAGAACAAGAGATCATGATGAATTTGGCAGATATGATAATTGACTTATATGCCGCTGAGAGTACCATTTTAAGGGTGGAAAAACTCCATAACTTAAAACCTCAAAGCTCGGTATTGTTTGCCAACATAGCCAAATGCTTCATGAGTGATGCCCTGGAACGAATAAATTTAAGCGGAAAGCATGCGGTAACTGCATTTGCTGAAGGCGATGAACTTCGGATGATGTTGTTGGGGTTAAAGCGGTTTACGAAATATGAACCCATTAATACAACAGCCGTGCGAAGGGAAGTGGCCAATTATATAATTGAGGCGGGGGGGTACAATTTGTGATGCTTCACTAAAAGAACTATTCCTTCCCATAGATATTGCCAAAAAATTTGGTTAAAAAATTATTTGCTGCCTCTGGTGGAAATAATCCTGAACAATTAAACTTTTCTGAATGGGTTCCGTTTAATCTCGATAGGTAAGTTTGAAGTGTATTATAATTTCTCACAAAAGAGCAATCAGTTATGATGAACAGTTATAATAACATGTTCTTGATGCTCAGATCTTCCAAGTTAAACTTTCATCAAAATAGTGTATCTTTGCGCAATACCTAGTGCTAAAACTCTATGTATTCTTTTATTTCAACAGCTTTTCCTTAAGTGTTACCGCTCATTCAGGATGTAGTTCAATCATCAGCGGTATTAACACATAATAAATTATACATGTCATTCGAAAAATTAAACCTCATTGAGCCTATTTTAAAAGCGCTCATTGCAGAAGGTTACACAACACCCACTCCAATTCAACAACAATCCATACCTATTATTTTAGAAGGTAAAGATTTACTGGGCTGCGCTCAAACCGGCACAGGTAAAACGGCTGCCTTTGCCATACCCGTTTTGCAATTATTAAAATCAAGACAAACGAGTAACGGACCGCGTAAAATTAAAGCCCTGGTACTAACTCCTACCCGTGAATTAGCCATACAAATTGACGAAAGTTTTCGCGCTTATGGCAAAAATTGCGGTCTCAATCATTTAGTAATATTTGGAGGCGTTTCTCAATTAGCTCAAACCAATGCCTTACGTCATGGCATAGACATCCTTGTAGCTACTCCCGGCCGACTGCTCGACCTCATGAATCAACGATTTGTGGATCTTCAATACTTGGAAATATTAGTATTGGATGAAGCCGACCGAATGTTGGATATGGGTTTTATAAATGATGTAAAAAAGGTCATTGCTAAAATTCCTGTCAAAAGACAAACGCTTTTTTTCTCGGCCACCATGCCTACAGAAATACAAAAGCTAGCTAATACCATTTTAAACCATCCTGAAAAAGTGGAAGTTTCTCCTGTTTCGTCTACAGCTAATACGGTTCAACAAGGATTGTTCTTGGTAGAAAAAAGTGATAAAAGAGCATTGCTCATCCATTTGCTCCAAGATAGAAAGATTGTTTCGGCACTGGTATTTACCAGAACCAAACATGGGGCAGATAAAGTGGTAAAAGACTTGGCCAAAGCAGGAATTACTTCCGAGGCAATACATGGAAATAAATCTCAAAATGCCAGACAGCGTGCCTTAACAAACTTTAAAAATGGCACAACGAGGGTTTTAATTGCTACGGATATTGCAGCCCGAGGTATTGATGTGGAAGATTTGAGTCATGTAATAAACTATGAAATACCAAATATCCCCGAAACATATGTGCATCGCATTGGTAGAACAGGCCGTGCAGGGGCAAGTGGGATTGCCTTAACATTTTGTGATAGTGAGGAGAAGGAATACCTTAGAGATATTCATAAACTCATTGGTAAAAACATTCCTCTGGTTGAAAACCATCCCTATATGATGCGAAATACATCCATAGAAAAAGTTCCTAATGTTCAATCGGAAGGCGCAAATAAACAAGGTCATTCTAACCCAAGATCAGACAAAGGCTCCGGACAATGGAGAAACGGAAGATCACGTAACAGGAGTTAATCTTTTAAAAAAGGTATAAAAAAAAGCCTTTCTTGGATACAAGAAAGGCTTTTTTATTTGAAGAAGTTACTTATTTGCTTATGGTAACTTTATGTGTTGCTGTCAATCCTCCATTTGTTACTTTTAGAAGATATACTCCATTGGCAACATTGAGGTCGATGGTATAACTTGATATTAAAGGATCGGTATGGATTGTTTTTACGATTTCACCCAAAACATTGTAAATAGCTATGGCAAT
>Ga0247843_1007661_pt1 | contig 13111 bp, 9 predicted proteins | sample LaCruzMarch2017__FD_192420 | JGI IMG/M metagenome (GOLD analysis project Ga0247843, IMG submission 192420) | Freshwater microbial communities from meromictic Lake La Cruz, Castile-La Mancha, Spain - LaCruzMarch2017_8m | ecosystem: Environmental > Aquatic > Freshwater > Lake | place: Spain...
CACCGGCGACAACACCCAAATGGGCGGCGCAGGCGCAGACACCCTCACCGGTGGCGGCGGTGCTGACATCATCTTGGCCGGCGCGGGCAACGACACCGTCGTCATCAACGCCAGCAACATCAGCAGCCTTACCACCACGGGCAAGCTACTCGACGGCGGCGCGGGCATCGACACCCTGCGCATCGGCGCAGACACCAGCACACTGGACTTGTCCAAGTCTGCTGTGCAAGCCAACGTGCAGAACTTCGAGAAGATCGATCTGGGCTCTGACGCGGTGGTCAACACCGTCATCTTGAACGCCACCGCGGTGCAGCGCCTGGCCACGCAGAACCTGGACGGCAGCACCAGCAACAAGCAGCTGATCATCGACGGCTCCAGCAGTGATCTGGTCAAGCTCTCGGGCCAGTACAACAACGGCATCTTGGCTGGCTACTGGCAGCAAAGCAGCACCACACCCACCCGCGTGATCGGTGGCGTGACCTACAAGGTCTACACCATCACTGGGTTGAGCGGCGTTGAGGTGCTGGTCAGCAACGCCATCACCAGCGCCAACACCGACACTGCTTACCAAATGGCCAGCGGTGACATCACCACAGTGCCCAGCAACAGCGGCATTGTGGGCGACCTGGAGACCACCGCCACCGGCGGCAGCACCGGCTCGGGCGATGGTGGTAGCCAGCAGCCCTCGGGCACCAGCAGCACCACCAGCGACACCAGCCCGCTGGTGCAGGGCTCACTCAGCCAGGCGCTCTCTGGCAACCAGGTGCTCAAGCTCTACCGCAGCAATGTGACCGATGGCAGCTCGGCTGTCGAAGTCTCGGCCAACGTGACAACCAGCGGCACCAGCTGGCAGTTCCAGGACTCTGGTTTGACTGCAGGCAAGCAGTACCGGTATGAGGCCCGCATCATGGACGGCACCACGCTGGTGGACGCGTCTAACACCTACACCATCAACGAGGCCAATACCATTGGACCTGACACCAAAGCGCCGACCATTTTGGTAAGCCGCAGCGGCACGGGCACGATGATCGGCGCTGAGACCATCACCTTCACCTTGAGTGAAGCCAGCACCGATTTTGATGTCAGTGATGTAGTTTTCTCTGGAGGTCAGCTGACCAACTTCCAAGGTTCGGGCACGACTTACACTGCCACTTTCACGCCCACGGCCAACACCACGGGCACGGCCAGCGTGGGTGTGCAGGCCAACGCCTTCAAGGATGCGGCCGGTAACTTCAACCAAGACGATTACCGTAATACCGGCTCTGATGACGTCAACAATCAAATCAGCACGTCATTTGACACCTTGCCACCCTCGATCCAGGTAACGGCATCCAGCTATTCGGTGACGACAACCAGCAACTTGACACTCACCTTCTCGCTCAGCAAGGCCAGCAAAGACTTCACTTTTGCTGACATTGATTTGATCACGGGCGGCGGCACACTCAACAGTGGCAGCTTTGCGCCAGTGGCCGGGACAGGTGATGCCACCAACGGCTATACCCAGTACACCGTGACTTACACACCTGGTACCAATGTGGACCAGATCGTCAAGATTGGTGTGGCTTCAGGTAAGTTCAGCAATGCCACTGGCACGATCTTCAATGCCGATACCTACGTGACCGGTACGGGATATGAGTCCAACAACTTTGTTCAGCTGGAAGTGAACACCACTGGCCAACCGTCTGTCACCACGATCTCTGGTGCGGGTCAAGACATCCAGTTCTTGGGCGATGCCAACGGCGACGGCTTGATGGACTTTGTGATCGAGTCCAATGACGGCAGCAAAGCCTATGTGGTATACGGCGGCGATAAGGCCGCAATGACCGGACTGAACGTGACCAGCATGAATTCCACGCGTGGTTTCACCATTGTCAACACGACCAGCACCTCTGACTCAGGTCAAGGTGGCGGTCATTTGCAAGCTACTGGTGCAGGTGACTTGAACCGTGACGGCCTGGCTGATGTGCTGATTGCAGGCTCGCAGAATGCTGGCAGCAGCGGCGATGGCATCTTTGGCATCTACGGAGGTGCATCCAGCAACGTTGACTTTGGTACCAAGCTGGCTAACGCAGCAGGCCAGGGTGAAATCATCTCCACTTGGATGTTCGGCGGCAGCCCTGCCTCCAATATGACCAACATCACCGGCGACTTTGACTTCAACGGCGACGGCTTTGCTGACTCGTTCTACCAAGACAACGTCGTTAACTTCCAAGGCGTCTCGGGCTATTATCAGCAGTGGGCAGAACTTAAGTTGGGTGGTGGCATCTCCTCGAACTATAAGTTTGACAGCGGTGACGCTGCCTCCGCAGCCTACAACTGGGACAGCAGCTCGGCTGGCGATGTGAACGGCGACGGTCGTGACGACTTGATTTTGTCGCGCAGCTTCTGGGACGGATCGCGCCACACGCCTGCTGAAATCGTGGTTCTTTACGGCAACAACGGCACCTCCACTTGGAACAGCGCGTTCAAGCCTACCGTGTTCGGCGGCACAGGCTTCAACAGCAGCGATACTGACTCTATGAACGCTAACGGCTTCCGCGTGACAGGTCTTGAAGTGGCTGCTGGAATTAACGTTGAGCGTGGCTTCGGTGGCTTGGCCCAGATGGGTGGCGACGTGAACCGTGACGGTATGGCTGACATCTTGATTTCGACCGCAGGCGGCCTTACCTACGACTCGGATGTCCCAAGCAAGACCGGTCACGAGTTCTTCGTGGTGTACGGCAAGACGGGTGGAGGTGCCATTGATGTCAGCAGCATCAGGAACGGTGGTGGCCAAGGCATGTACATCCACTACGGTACCGACTCCAACTCAGGCTTCCGCGGCGACATCGCCTCTGCTGGTGACTTCAACGGAGACGGCTTCGACGACTTCATGGTCAACAACACCGACGCTCAACAGTCATGGTTGATCTACGGCAAGGCAGGCGGTACAGCCTCTGGTGGCATTGAGTTGACCACCATCGGTACTACGGGAACTTCTAACGGATTCAAAATTGCCAACACCGGCAGCCTGTTCAACGTCGGCGCCATTGGAGACATAAACGGTGACGGTTTTGGCGACATTGCTTGGTCTGAGGCCAGTGTTTCGAATTCGACGACTTACAACACCAGGATCCTTTGGGGCGGCCAGCAAGTGGGCACCAATACACCCAACCCCTTCAACGGTTTGGCGGGCGACAAGCTGGGCACCACAGCCGACGATGCGCTGGCGGGCACCAGTGGCGCCAACCGGCTCATTGGCGGTCTGGGTGACGATGTCCTGACAGGCAACGGCGGCTCGGATGTGATCTATGGTGGTGCTGGCAACGACACCATCGTGCTCAACCAAAGCAACCTGACCACAGCAGGACTGCGGGTGGATGCGGGCGGTGGCACCGATACCATCAGACTCGACGCTTCCGGCGTGACCTTGGATCTGACTGTCTTCACCGCCAAGGAACTGGCTAATTTCGAGGTTGTTGACATCACTGGCAGTGGCAATAACGTCGTCAAGTTGACGTTGCTCGATGTGGTCGAGCACGGCAACTACAACCAGTTCAATGTGGACCCCTTGGTCACGGACACCCGCAAGCAACTGATGATCAAAGGCGACTCTGGCGATACGGCGCAATTGGGGTCCAACTGGCTCAGTGAGTGGGTGCAGCCTCTGTCCAACGGCACCTACACCGAGGCAGGCCGCACCTATACGGTCCTTAATTCTGTCTCGGGCAATTTGCAACTTCTGATCGACCAGAGCATTGTGACCAGCACCTGAAGTCCAGGTTGCTTCGTGCCTCGCCATGACAGTTTTTTGTCATTGCGAGGAGCGAAGCGACGCTTCAATTCATGCGCGTGGCGCGGCAATACACCCCATCATTGCGAGTGTAGCGTGGCAATCCATAGATGGCTTCGTACCTCGCCATGATGGTTTCTTGTTAGTGCGAGCGGATGGAATCAACCTTCAAGCAGGTGATCCCTTGGGTCATTCCGAATAAATAGCATGCATGCTATATTATTTGCATGAGTTACCAACTCCAGTTCTACAACGCCAAGGTCCAATCCGCCATCGAGGCATGGCCTGCCGGAATCAGTGCCAGCTTTATTCGGATTGCGGAGCAAATGGTGTCGTCAGGCCCCAACCTGAGTATGCCTTACACGCGTCCTTTTGGAAACGGTTTGTTCGAAATCCGAGCCAAGGGTGCCGAAGGTATTGGTCGTGCATTTTTTTGCTGCATTGTGGGGAGGAGGGTGATCATCTTGCATGGGTTCATCAAGAAGACGCAGGCGACTCCTGCGAAAGAATTGGAAATTGCCCGAAAACGTATGAAGGAGATCAAACATGACTGACCCAAACAAGTTCAGCCCCGTGGCTTTTGATCCAAAAGGCTATGCCGCAAAACGTCGGAAAACAGACGCCAGGTTTGCTGTGGCCTATGACGCACTAGAAGACGAATTTGCAGCCTTGGCCGCTCTGCTCAAGGCCCGTTCAGCGGCCGGCCTGACCCAGGCCGAAGTCGCGTCCCGTATGGGGGTTTCTCAACCTGTGGTCGCTCGCATCGAGGCCAGTTTGGGCAAGAAAGATCATTCGCCCTCTCTCAACACATTGCGTCGCTATGCAGATGCGTGTGGAATGAAGTTGGTTATCCAGATGGTGGCCCATTGAGATCGCCACGGTCCATGGCCTCGCAATGACATCGGTGACGCGGCATTCCATCGTTTGCGTTTGAGCGGTGCTGATACGGATATCCGCCATTTGGTGGATATCTGTGCGCGGATTGTGGGCAGGGCGCTGCAGCTGAATACTTCAGAATTTTGTTTCTAAAGGTTTTGCATGGATTTGGTTTTGCCCTTGGCGGTGCTGAGCTTTGTGGGGCTGTGCCTGGCCACCACAGGCTTGTGGCGTCCCATGAGTTTGGGGCGGTCGGGTATTTTTCTGCTCGTCACGACGCTCTTCACCGCCTTGTTTTATGGGGCCTACCGCCTGACCGATGGCGATCTGGCGCTTGGTGCGATCGCCAAAATGTTGGGCGAGGCCAACTATGCCTTTCTGATCGTTTTTTTGCGTTGGCAGCGCAGGCCCATGCCAGTGACCTCCCAACGCCAGGCGGCCTGGACTGTTCTCATTGTGTCTTTGACACACCTGACGCTGAACATGGTGCTGACTGGACCTTGGCAAATGGCGGTCATGACCGCGCAGGTGCTGGTGCTCATTGGCTGGGTGACCCTTGAAAGCTGGTGGTTGTGGCGAGCACAACCACAGGGCGTTCGCCTGATGTTGTTCTTGATGGTCTCGGCGCACTGGCTCTCGGAGTTGGTGGGCCGATCTGCACTGGCGTGGGCCGCTTGGCAGGATCGCCAACTGATGCAGGCACCCGGTTGGACCGATGCCACGGTCGACTGGATGTGGGCGACCTTCTTTTTGGGTTTTATGGCGCAGCTTGCAGTGGCCGCGGTCGTGGCCCAGGCATTGCGCCACGAAAAGGATCGGCTTCAGCAAATGGTCTTGCAGGTTGAGGGCATGCTCAAGGAAAAAGAGTCCATGGTGATGACGCTATTGGCCTCTAATGCGGCGAGTGAGGCCGAGCCGCAGATGGCCAGTTTCGCGCACGAATTGCGTCAACCTCTGGGGGCTATTCAGCTCAACGCCGAGTATTTGGCCAGTGGCCAACGGCTCAGCCGCGAGGAGGAGTCGCAAGTGCTGCAGGAAATCCTGCGTGAAAATCACCGAGCAGTCACCATCGTGCAAGGCTTGCGTAGTCTTTTCATGGACAAGGCGCCTCAGCAAGAGATTCTGGACTTGTCTGATTTTTTGAAAAATTGGGTTGAGTTGCAGGCCCCTTTGTTGCATCAGCAGTTTGGTGTGAGTCTGAGCTTGCGTTCACAGGTCAGGGTGCAGGTGCAGGCCAGCGAGGTGCAGCTGGGGATGGTTTTGCGAAACCTAGTGAATAATGCCGTGGAAGCCATGGCCAACCGCGATGGGGGTTCTATTGAGGTGATCTTGTTGGCGCACAACCATCTGGCCTTGGTGGATGTGGTTGACGATGGGCCGGGTTTGCCCACGGATTTGCATTCAAAGGTCTTCGAGATGAATTTTTCCACCAAAACAAAGGGGATGGGTTTGGGCCTGTGGTTGAGTCGCCGTATCGCTCACATGCATCGAGGTGATCTGAGCTGCATTGCTCACAATGCTGGCGCACGCATGCGGCTGAGTCTGCCGTTGGAGCCGACATGAATGAAATCGTTTTTCCTCTGTATTTGGCGATGGCTTGTCTGTTTGTGGGGCTGACTCTGGCGGGCATGCCCGCTCGCGACAGCCGATTGATGCCTGACGAACGCATGGGTCTCTATGGCGGGATGGGTGGCGTGGCGGCAGCACTGGCCTGTGTCTGCATTGCGCTGGCGCCCCTGCTTGGGCGAGCGTTGCTTGTTTTTTCGACCTTGTTTTTGTGGACCAGTTTCTTTGCCACGGGCTTACGGGTGCGATCCTGGCATCAGCCACACAACCCCCGCTTTGCACGCAACTGTGCACTGGCCATGGGGCTGGCGATGGTGATCATGCTGGTGCAGTTTTTCACCGTGCAAAACCGTGATTTTCGCGTGGTCTACCAGCTGCTGGTTTCATTGACGTTGCTGTTGTGGATGCTCTATGGCTTGCGCCAGACACGCCGTTTGTCGGCATCCATTCAGCTCGACTTGATGGGTGTCGCTGTACTGGCCATGATGGTGTTGATCTTTTTCTGGTCTTGGACGCTGCTGTCGGGCAATGCTGGACAGCGGCTGTATTTTTCTAAGCTTTTTTCCGAAGAGTCTCTGTCTTTTTCGATGCGACTGTTCATGGTGGCTATCCTTGCGTTGATGTTGATCAGTGCCAACGGATACGGGTTCGAGCGCATGGTCATCCAAAAGATGGCGGTCCGAGACCAGAAGGAACAAGCCGACCAACTCAACCAGCAACTCAATCAGTTGCTCAACGAAAAAAACGAGATGCTACAGGCGTTGTCTTTTGCTGCACGCTCGCAAAACCTGCCGGCCATCATGAGTTCCTTAGCCCATGAGATTAACCAGCCATTGGGAGCCATTCAGCTCAATGCCGACTATCTGCTGGCCGAAGACGCTTCGTTGATCCCGCTCGAGCGGGCCCAGCTGTTGCAGCAGCTGGTGGCTGGCAGCACGGCAGCCACCCAGGTGGTACGTGATTTTCGCCGGTTCTTGGAAGTTGATGTCTCGCTCCATGTGCAGGTTGATCTGTCTCAATTGCTAGCGGACCTGGTCCGCGGCTTTCAGGCCGAATTTGGTCGTCAGCGCGTGCATGTCTCATTGTTGGTTAGCGAAGGGGTGGTGGTGCAAGGCGACCCGGTTCAATTGGAGTCTGCACTGTCCGGGACCTTGCTTTACGTGCTCAAGCGAAGCAGCCCGGATGTTCGCCATATGCAGATCACCACCACTTGCATCGGGAGTTTTGTGCACTTGCGCTTCCTGGATGATGGCCTGCCCATCACCACTGCCCAGCTGGCTGAGGCTTTTGATCGTGGAACCCAGCATTTCAGTCAGAGCATCTGGCTGAGCCGTGCCATCATCGAACACCACGGAGGGGCCATGAATGTGTACGAACAAAACGGGCTGTTTGGCATGAGTTTGCAGCTGCCTTTTCTGGAGAAAGAATGATGATGATCGATATGAGTATGTCCACCGAACAAGAGTCAGTCAATGCGATCGACGTCATGGGTCATGTGTTCATGGTCGAAGACGATCTGGCCATGCGGGAGAGCATGTCACGTGTGTTGAAGGGGGAGGGTTATCGTGTTTATGCGTTTGATGACCCTGCAGCTTTTTTGCAGTTCGTGACGCCCGTGACACCCGCCATGGTTTTGTTGGACATGCGTCTGCCAGGGATGACTGGTGTGGAGGTGCAGGCCCGCTTGGTTGAAATGGGCTTGAGTATGCCGGTGGTGTTTGTCTCTGGAGAGAGCACCGTTCAGCAGGCTGTGACCGCGCTTGGCAACGGCGCCTTGCAATTTTTGGTGAAACCCCTGAGCCGCCTCGATTTGTTGGAGGCTGTTCGCAATGGCATTGCCAAAGACCTTGCGATCCAGGCTGAAAAAAAACGACAGTTTGCCCAGAAGGATCGCGTCACTCGTTTAGCGCCTCGGGAGAGAGAAGCCTTGCAGTTGCTGCTGGCGGGTTTTGGCAATCAGGAGATCAGCAAGAAATTGGGTATTTCATACGCCACAGTCAAGCAATACAAGGGCAACATCATGATGAAGCTGGATGTTCAAACCATGGCCGAACTGATCGACCTGATGCGGCCGGCAAATTGAAGGCCATCTGGGGTGTGCGGCCGCAGAGGGTTCACAAAGCGCCCAAGCCATAAAAAAACCCGCTGTGTGAACAGCGGGTTTTTTCTTGAAAAGCTCTGGCCGAATCACTTCAGCTTGATTTCCTTGTATTCAACGTGCTTGCGAGCTTTGGGGTCGAACTTCATGATCGACATTTTCTCGGGCATGGTTTTCTTGTTTTTGCTGGTCGTGTAGAAGTGACCAGTGCCAGCTGTGGATTCCAGCTTGATTTTTTCGCGTCCGCCTTTGGTTGCCATGGTAGATGACTCCTAATGTTCTGGGTTTAGGCTTGACCGCGTTCGCGCAGGTCTGCGAGAACGGCATCAATGCCATTTTTGTCGATCAGGCGCAGAGCAGCGCTGGAAACGCGCAGACGCACCCAACGGTTTTCTGTTTCAACCCAGAAACGACGGTATTGCAGGTTCGGCAGGAACCGGCGCTTGGTTTTGTTGTTGGCGTGGGAAACGTTGTTTCCCGTCATTGGGCCTTTGCCCGTTACTTCGCAAACGCGTGCCATGTGGACACTCCGATACTTTTTAAACAGCCGGTGCCGATGGGTCTCGTGCAGATTTGCACGGGGCCTGGCGCTCCAGCCTCACCTCGCCAAGATGGGTGGCGGTATCCCAGATCGCTGGCCCCGTGACCCCGAATGAGAATCCGGGCAGTTCCAGCAAAGCCTTGAATTATAGCCAAAAAGTGGGGGCTTGAACCCTTTGGTCGGTCTTTTGTGACCAAGGCAGGGTAATTTGGGCCTTGGTGGTGAGGCGTTGCGGGTGCCTGCCGGGGTTCAGAGGCGCTTCGCTTTGCCACATCACCCCGGCAGGCACCCACAACGCCTTGGGAAAGGTTCGTTGGTGCAGTGCCTGCAACTTGAACGTCGACCCCGGCGTTTCGTCTTCAGCCGTTGTGCTGTTCCAGAAAACGCTGCGCATCGAGCGCGGCCATGCAGCCCGTGCCCGCGCTGGTGATGGCCTGGCGGTAAACGTGGTCTTGCACGTCGCCTGCAGCGAAAACGCCGGGCACCGAAGTTTGGGTGGCAAAACCCTTCAGGCCGCTTTGGGTCACGATGTAGCCGTTTTCGAGTTCGAGCTGTCCCTGGAAGATGTCGGTATTGGGAGAGTGGCCAATGGCGATGAAGCAGCCTTTAAGTTCCACGTCTTCCAAACTGCCATCTTTGGTGCTTTTCAAGCGCACGCCGGTCACGCCGGTGTTGTCACCCAGCACCTCTTCCAGCGTTTGGAAGGTTTTGAGCTCGATCTTGCCGGCGGCAACCTTGTCCATCAGCTTGTCCACCAAAATGGGCTCGGCTTTGAACTTGTCGCGGCGGTGGATTAAATAGACCTTGCTGGCGATGTTGGACAGGTACAGGGCTTCTTCGACGGCGGTGTTGCCGCCGCCCACCACGCAGCACAGCTGGTCGCGGTAGAAAAAGCCGTCGCAGGTGGCGCAGCCGCTCACGCCGCGGCCCATGAAGGCGGTCTCTGACGGCAGGCCCAGGTATTTGGCCGAAGCGCCGGTGGCGATGATCAGGCTGTCGCAGGTGTAAGTACCGCTGTCGCCGATCAGGGTGAAGGGGCGTTGATCCAGCTTGACGGTGTGGATATGGTCAAAAATGATTTGGGTGTTGAAGCGTTCGGCATGCTCCTGAAAACGTTGCATCAAGTCCGGTCCCTGCACGCCGTGCACGTCAGCGGGCCAGTTGTCCACTTCGGTGGTGGTCATGAGCTGGCCGCCTTGCGCCATGCCGGTGATCAAGACGGGTTTGAGGTTAGCGCGGGCGGCATAAACGGCGGCGCTGTAACCGGCGGGGCCAGAGCCGAGAATGAGAACGTGTGCGTGTTGGGTTGGGGTCGACATGAAAAGGGCCATCCGGTAAAAAGACAAAGCGGTGCGGAAAATTGCACCAACCCGCATTGTAAGAAACACGCAAACGCATCGGGCTTTAAGGCTTTGCTGTGGCTTTGTCGGTCGTGGGGCAACAGCTCTGGCAATAGGGTGCAAGCCGATGCGCCAGGTCTGGCCTTGATCGGGTAAGCTTGAGTCTTCATTTATGACTTACTCACTGAACACCCTGACCCGAGATGGCCCTGACGCCGCCCCCGCTGCGACTGTGACCTTGTGGTCACGTTTTGCCCAAGAAATCCTCTTGCTGTTGGGTGCGGGTCTGCTCCTCTTTTTAACAGTGGCCTTGTGGAGTTATCACCCGCAAGATCCGGCATGGTCCACTTCGGGCAGCAGCGCGGCTGTGCGCAACGGGGTGGGTCGTTGGGGGGCCTTGGTCGCGGATCTGGCTTATTTCATGTTGGGTTTTTCAGCTTGGTGGTGTGTGTTGGCGGGCTACCGAGCCTGGTTGGTGGCCTTGGCCCGTTGGTTGCGCGGCGTTGACCCACAGTCCGATTTGGACAAGCCCTCTAGGTGGCGCAGTTTGTGGGTGTTTTGGCTGGGTTTGGCGGTGTTGCTTGTTGCCAGTTGCGGGATGGAGTGGACGCGCTTGTACCGGCTCGAAACCGGCTTGCCTGGGCACAGCGGCGGTGTGCTGGGATATTCGGCTGGCGCTGCTGCTGTGCACGGATTGGGCTTTAACGGTTCAGCCCTTTTGGGCATTGTGCTGTTCCTGGTGGGCGTGGCCATGGTGTTCCGGTTTTCATGGGGTCAGTTGGCCGAAAAAATCGGTGCGCAGCTCGATGCCTTAATTCGATCGCAACATGAAAAGCGCGAGATCGAAGAAGACATGGCCTTGGGCCAACAGGCTTTGCGCGAGCGCCAACAGGCCCTTTCCCCCCAGGCCATCGATCCGCAGTGGGATGTGAACTTGCCTGGTCTTGTTTCGCCAGAGGGTCAGCTGGATTTGCCTGCTGTGTCCACGCCTGTGAACAAGGCCGTGCCAAGGGTCATTGAGTCCCCCGTGATGGATGTGCCACGCAGCGACCGCGTGATCAAGGAGCGACAGAAACCCCTCTTCAACGAATTGCCCGACAGCAAGCTGCCTCAGGTGGATTTGCTCGACAGCCTGTCCATTCGGCAAGAGACCGTCTCACCGGATACGCTGGAAATGACCAGCCGCCTGATCGAGAAAAAGCTCAAGGATTTTGGTGTCGAGGTGCGTGTGGTGGCTGCTGCCCCCGGCCCGGTGATCACGCGTTACGAAATCGAACCGGCAACAGGCGTCAAGGGCTCCCAGGTGGTGAACTTGGCCAAAGACCTGGCGCGTTCCCTCAGCCTGGTGTCGATCCGGGTGATCGAGACAATTCCAGGCAAGAACTTCATGGCACTGGAGTTGCCCAACGCCAAGCGCCAGTCGATCAAGCTCAGCGAAATTCTGGGCTCGCAGGTCTACAACGAAGCCAAGTCCATGTTGACCATGGGCCTGGGCAAGGACATCATCGGCAACCCGGTGGTCGCCGATTTGGCCAAGATGCCGCATGTGCTGGTGGCGGGCACCACGGGTTCGGGCAAGTCGGTCGGTATCAACGCCATGATCCTGTCGTTGCTGTACAAAGCCGAAGCGCGCGATGTGCGCCTCTTGATGATCGACCCCAAGATGCTGGAGATGTCGGTTTATGAAGGCATTCCCCACCTGCTGGCCCCGGTGGTGACCGACATGCGCCAGGCTGCCAACGGTCTGAACTGGTGTGTGGGCGAGATGGAAAAGCGCTACAAGTTGATGAGCAAAATGGGCGTGCGCAACCTGGCCGGTTACAACCAAAAAATCGACGATGCCACCGCCCGCGAAGAGTTCATCTACAACCCCTTCAGCCTCACGCCAGACGATCCCGAACCGCTCAAGCGCCTGCCGCACATCGTGGTGGTGATCGACGAGTTGGCCGACCTGATGATGGTGGTGGGCAAGAAGATCGAAGAGCTGATTGCGCGCTTGGCCCAGAAAGCCCGTGCGGCTGGCATCCATTTGATTTTGGCTACGCAGCGCCCCAGCGTGGATGTGATCACCGGCCTCATCAAGGCCAATATCCCGACCCGCATTGCGTTCCAGGTCTCCAGCAAGATCGACAGCCGCACCATCCTCGACCAAATGGGTGCCGAGGCTTTGCTGGGCATGGGTGACATGCTGTACATGCCGTCAGGCACGGGTTTCCCGATCCGGGTGCATGGCGCTTTTGTGAGTGACGAGGAAGTGCACCGCGTGGTGAATTACCTCAAGAGCCAGGGTGAGCCCGATTACATCGAAGGTGTGCTCGAAGGCGGCACCACCGACGACGATGGCGGCATGCTGGGCGAGGGTGACAACGCCGAAAAAGACCCGATGTATGACCAAGCTGTAGAAGTGGTGCTGAAGAACCGAAAGGCCAGCATCTCCTTGGTGCAGCGCCACCTCAAGATTGGCTACAACCGCGCCGCCCGTCTGGTGGAAGACATGGAAAAAGCTGGACTGGTCAGCGCCATGAGCGGCAGTGGCCAGCGTGAAATTTTGGTGCCCGCACGGGCAGAGTGAATCGAATGAAAAACAATATTGGGCCGCGCCGTACGGTGCTGGGTTGGGCGGGCGGGGCTGTGTTGGCCGTTGCGGTGTGGGCCTTGGCCCTGCCCGCACAGGCCGACAGCGTGGACCTGCTGGCCCAGTTCATGAAGCAAGCACGCAGCGGCCGTGCCGACTTCACCCAGGTCGTCACTTCGCCGACAAAGGCGGGGCAAGTGACGCGCACCAAGACATCGAGTGGTCGATTCGAATTTCAAAGGCCGGGCAAGTTCCGCTTTGATTACCGCAAGCCCTTTTTGCAAACCCTGGTGGCCGATGGTCAAACCCTGTGGTTGCACGATGTGGACCTGAACCAGGTCAC
>Ga0247843_1007662_pt1 | contig 13111 bp, 11 predicted proteins | sample LaCruzMarch2017__FD_192420 | JGI IMG/M metagenome (GOLD analysis project Ga0247843, IMG submission 192420) | Freshwater microbial communities from meromictic Lake La Cruz, Castile-La Mancha, Spain - LaCruzMarch2017_8m | ecosystem: Environmental > Aquatic > Freshwater > Lake | place: Spain...
TTTCCGCAAGGAAAATCGCCGGTAGCCGGAGAGGCAACCCGCGATGAATTCGCATAGAAACTTGCTGCGTTAGATTCCATTACGAATATACGCTTATTTGTTTATGCACAATCATTTTAGCTAGCTAACATTCTATGTATGAAACTCTCCCTGTACGTATCTGTCGTCACTTCACGAATGTTATAGCTTCCATAAGATTCATCTGATTCAGGTCTTCCTGTTTGAAGAGCACTTTACGAGAACGTCATTGCTCCTCTCATCCATGTGCTTTCGAGCATTTCCTCTCCGTGAGGTATGAGGTATTTGAATAGTTCAACATCTCGACACGGATTTCCAAAGATGAAAAGAGAGCTTTGAAACCCTCATAACTTTTGTCGACCATCGAATCGATCTCAATCCGCACACGTCGACAAACCTCTCGGCATCTCAAATCTGTTCCCCCACCCTCCACTCCCTGGCATTTTTCTATGAAGGTCGACTAGCACTTAGAGTCCCAAAACATTCGTGATAATGTAGTACTGTGATGAGGTTGGATTTAGTTTGCGTGGCTCGTGGCTGGAACAAAACCAGAGACAACGACTCAAGCATCATCCATTGAGTATTGGATTCGTCAGGTTTCTTTGCAACACCGAGAGTGGCTCTGCCACCATCCGCAGTCAAAGATGAATGCGCCGCCTTGAAAGATACATCCCTCTCTTCTTCATTTGTCATCGCGTCTTGACGCCTTTCCACAACTCGGTTCATAGTCTCACGGGAGCGATCACCATGAGCACGACGAATCATGAGATCAGCCTCTGCCGCACGATTAAGACCTTCCACTGTATTGATGTCTTGACAAAACAAGATACTGTCATTAGCACAAAGTGATGCATAAAACTCAATTTGCGGTGGAAGTTGAATATTACGTTCAATGCATGATAGAGACAAAGCGGTTTCGCGGAAAGACTTCAATGCTTGATCGATCAGAAACGTGCTCCGACTGACATATTCAATCTGAAAACAGAAGGTACATACAATACATGACATAAGTTTGATCTTGACAACAAACAATACATAATTTATAGTGACATACCTGCTTGTAAATTCTGCTCCACATCCGATATTGCCAATTAGTCAAGTTCGAAAAGTGCATTCCGTTATCAATCACATGCACATGACGACGCATGATGTCTTCATCACAGGTACCATGAAAGCATCCTTTCTTCAGCATATTTGTTGAAGAATGGTTCACACCCTCCTTTCCCACCCAAGCATATGACGATAGCAGGAATATTCTTTTGAGCGCAAAAGTTAGTAAATATCCTAATCACTGGTGCTCCAAAAGCTGCTTCGTCGCTGGTCCCCATGCATCACAGGACCATCGCCATTATTTTGACATACCCTCCGGTTTTTAGTGCGCACCTCCATTTCTATCTACACTCAACACACAACCGTTCATGAGCGAAGGTGGGCGGCAACAAGATCCTCGGCGAGCGGCCGCGGTGGAGGACCGACGCTCCAACAATATGGAAACGCTACTCCGACAATGGGAAGCCGAGGGGGTTGCGAGCAGAAATAATGGCTCGAGTCGATTGTTGTTGGTCGAGAATAATGATAATGGTGGTGGTGGTGGTGGTATTGGCGACGACGTTATGAATGGCATGTATTCACTGCGGATCGATCGAAGTGCGTCATTGGACGACGAATTAATCGCCAAGGCTGCACACAATAATTTTGCCGCATCAATGAATAATAACAATAACAACAATGCTACTACTACCGAACGAGTGGAAAGGTCGGACAGCATCGGCAGTTGTATCGGCGGTAATAATCATCGACGCATCAATAGTGCGGGGGGAAGTAGATCATTGCCGTTCGAAGAATTGGCACAACTGTATGATGAAATGCCACTACTCGACGTCGCCGCATTACACGATGCCGCTCGAATTACGGATTGGCCCACGGTACTATCGCTGAGTACATCGCATCCCGAGTGGGCCAAATATGTCGGCAAGGATGGATGGAATGCATTACATCATGCATGTGACCGTCGTTGTCCACACGTGGATGTTATGGAATCATTATTGACGGCATATCCAAATGCATTAGTCCAAACGAACGATAAGGGATGGACGCCTCTCCATCGTGCATGTCGGAATAAAACACCCAAGGACGTTGTGCGATTATTATTGCAAAAATATTCGCATCTCGGTAAACGAGCAGCAACGATGAGATGTAACGATGGTCGGAGTTCGCTGCATTATGCGTTGCTGTATGACGCTCCGGAGGGGGTGGTAGATTTATTATTACGGGCAGATCCAGGTGCCGTACTCGACGAGGATAGAGATGGAGTAACTCCTCTGGGGACGGTATGGGACAAGTATGCAAATTCGTTCGAGGGGAAACGAATGTTACAAATACTTAGACCATTTGAGGGGGAGGGGTGGGTCGATGGTGGAGGCCGAGGCGGAGGAAATAATTCCGAAGAGGCGGAGCTTGTCGAACGAACGACAAAGAAGGCAGCAGAAACGAGAGTGCGGAATGTGATGGATTGTGATCAGCCATCATTCAGACAATTGCAATTCAGTTGGAAGACTGCAAATCTTCTGTTGAGGGCATATTTTCGCTTTCCGCTACAAGAAGAAAACATATTGGACGATGATACGACGACGACGACGCCACGTAGGAAATGGAGGGTGTTCCATGCAACGTGTGCAATAAAATGCCATCCCAAGCTAATACTTATGGCAAGAGCACTATATCCCGAGCAAGCCACGGAGATTGATATGAATGATTTGTTTAGAGAAGCAGATCATGATGTTGCAATTCCTGGTCTTCAGTCGACACAATTTCCGGTCAGTAGAACGGCTCTCCACTTTGCAGCGATGTCGTCATTGTCAGGGAGAGAAGGACGGAATGTTATAAAACTTGTACTCAAGTTGAACCCCAATGCCGCACGTCACGTCGATGGACATGGCAATCTACCTCTCCATCTAATTTGTCAGAATAGTCATAAAATGCAATGGATCAGTGGTGGTCCGAAAGATATTTTCGAGGCACATCCTGAAGCATCTGTGATCGGGGATAGCAATGGAAAGACCCCTCTTCATTGCATTGCGTCGTCCTTTTGGTGTGTACGCTCTCGTCCCGCAAGACTTCCAACTTTACTAACAGCTCAGACCGTTCGACCTGGTGTTATACAACTAAACAGGCCCCCCGTCCTTAACGAATCTGTCATACAAAACTTGGTCGAGGCGAATGCTATCGCTGCATCTATACCAGATGATTCTGGTAGGCTTCCACTACATTACATAGCAATACATGCCGAGGAATGGACTGCCGACATTACGTCTATCCTTACTGCACATCCCATAGCTGCACAAACGCGTGCGGGTCCATCAACACATAGTCAACTACCATTACACATGGCAGCATCGAGTCCATTCGCTCGTCCATCATTAATTAAGAATCTTGTGATTGCTAACCCTCGTGCATCGTCGATTATGGATGAGAGGGGACAACTACCTCTCCACCTTGCCGTCGACTCAGGACGGATCATGTGGGACGAGGGCACCCAAGCCATCTACGAGGCATATACACCTGCTATTTCTACACCGGAGGAAAGTCCACGTCGCTGGACGGTTCTGCATGTAGCCGCAGCCAGTGCTTCTGCTGGTCGTGACTTGATTGAATATATAATTGCACAGCATGAAAACTCAGCATCAATTCCAGATGGGGATGGCAAGTATCCATTGCATCTAGCTTGTGCCACGAATAAGTCTTGGGTGGAGGGTGGCATAAAGGCTATTTTTGATGCTGATCCATCAGTCGGATTGTCTGAGGACTCAAATCGTTTACTTCCGTTCCACATTGCTGCCCTCACGGGTTGCATGCTAACCAACACCAGTAGTAGCAAGAATTTATCTGCGGATAGTATTGATGATACTCAGGATGAAACGACAAATTCTGTAGCAGCCAGGGGTGACACGTTTAATGATGACCTAAAATCGTTGGAGGTGTTGTTTAATCTCTTGACTGCCCAGCCAAGTATTGTCCATCTCTGAGAATAGAATCATTGAGATAATCATAAATGGAAAACTCCGTGTTGAAGATAGCTTTTCTCGGCAGATCCTGCTGTACACATGATAACAAAGAACGGAAAATCTGGGCCGAAGAAAAAGAAGCAAGCGACTATTAAGTTTGGTGTATCCATCTACTGTGAGCTGACTGTAAAGTACATTTTCATTTGTCCGAAATTAAAAAGCACTCCTTGCCCACTACCGGTGCTTTGACTATGTTATATCTATGTACCACAAGTAAACTGTCAACATTGAAGTAAGCTAATTTTAATTTCTATTTGAATTGCCATAACAAATAATTTCCACTTTACATCCACCTACCACAATCTTTCTTCATCGTTGGCTATCACTAATCATATTTCACTAAACTAATTCTCGCCTTCCCAACATTCTCATCTTTGCCACGCTAATTACCATTACTGCCTTCCCATCCATCCTCATCCTCCTCCAAAACTCTGCGGCTAATGCTTTATCGGCCTCAAAATCTGCAGCATCTGCTGCTGCTGCTGCTGCCTCTTCCGCAGCGTGATAAGCCGCGGCAGCCTCAGCCCGTGCTTTCATCGCTTCTTTAAGTTTAATTGCGGCAAGGGTGCTACCGGAGTTGGAGCTGCCTTCCTGTGTGACCCCATTACATTCAGCCCTAGCTATACATGCATCCTTAGCCAAAGTTTCGGAATTGTAACGATACGGTTCACTTGTATAATCTGAAAGGAACTTGTCGGTGTGTGGTCCAGTATACGATCTATTCAGTTGCCAACTAACCTCACCAGACGGAGATTCATGTAATGTTTCCCCATTCTCAACGTAAATAGAGCTTCCTGTGTGACCCCATTACATTCAGCCCTAGCTATACATGCATCCTTAGCCAAAGTTTCGGAATTGTAAAGATACGGTTCACTTGTATAATCTGAAAGGAACTTGTCGGTGTGTGGTCCAGTGTACGATTCACTCAGTTGCCAACTAATCTCACCAGACGGAGATTCATGTAATGTTTCCCCCGTTCTCAACGTAAATATAGCTTCCTGTGTGACCCCATTACATTCAGCCCTAGCTATACATGCATCCTTAGCCAAAGTTTCGGAATTGTAAAGATACGGTTCACTTGTATAATCTGAAAGGAACTTGTCGGTGTGTGGTCCAGTGTACGATTCACTCAGTTGCCAACTAACCTCACCAGACGGAGATTCATGTAATGTTTCCCCCATTCTCAACGTATATCGAGCAGAAGTGAATCCGGAGTTGGAGCTACTAGCTGGGGAAGGAGGATTCCCCGGTACAATATACGGAGCAGCTATTGGAGCAGCCGTTGTGACAACTGTAATCAACATCTTGAAAAGATTCGCGGGGATATATATTAGCTGACGATGTCCCTCGGGTCCAGTAAATGAACTGCACTGACCAGGCTGAGCATCTACAAAGCAGTATTCCTTCCCATCCAAAGCTAAAGAGCGGAAGCATGTGCTGCCACTTGAGGAGATCTTGGTGGCAGCATCTAGAGAGAGGATTGTGCGTTCATCAAGGCCTTCCTCTTCCACATCAAGGATGACCTTGGACCCTTGAAGAACATCGCTTTGGATAATCTCAAAGGTTTCGCCTGCAATCTGGAGGTCGTAATGATAAGGACATGTTCGAATTCGAAGTGAGAAAGGGGGAATGATGATGAGAGACCACAGTATTGATTGATTGTACTTACACAAAGAGGCATATCCTCAGAGGTATTAAAGAGCTGGAAGCGTGTGCCTTGGGCAACGGTAGAGAGCATCCGAGTACCTTCCTTGTTCATGAGGGCACCTGACGTAGACACCTGAGTATCCTTGTAGCCTTGACTGCAACAAAGACTGCACCAAATGTGCAAGCTCCAAGGAGGAGGATCACCAATGCAGAAGCTCCTACCACTAGACCCAGATAGTGCTTGAGGGATTTACTCTTGGTCTTCTCGAGTTCAAAGAGCCTAACGAGCGTGTATGCTTCCTCCTCTGTTGTTGGTGGAAGGCAACAATTAGTTAGCATATGAGGGTAACATGGGATTACAAAAAAACTATTGACTTACTACTCAATGTGCCACTGTTATCCTTATCGAGAAGATCGAAGATGGTGTCGAAGCGCTATTGACGAAAGTACACCATTAACAAGAGGAGATGTGAGGAGTGAGCATAACATCATGGTGAGGGCATATTATGAACACACTTAACACAATACTTTTCACTCACATCATCATTTGGGTCATACTGTGGAGCTGCGTTGATGTCGGTAGCAAGCCCACTAACGGACTTGGTGAGGTTCATGTTGTTGGATGCTTGTGTGGCGTTTTGGTTGCGAGAGACCTCGGATTTTGTTTTATGAGAGGATGAAGTGACGAAAAAGGAAAAAAAAGTTCAATGAAACGAAACTTTCATGTGTCATCTGGCTTGCTATCATCCCTCAAAGTGTCTTGGGGTAATTGATCCTTAAGGTTTTTGGACGTGATTGCAAATGGATCAGACTATGATAGTCGCGCTCATTCCCCCTCTTGACTTAACAATTAGTGCTCAAACAGGTCCAAACTGATCAAATCTCAATCGATTTGGTTCTAAATAGAAGATACACTCCACTAGCTACAACCATACCCCACTCAGCAGCTCCCGAAGGCAACTTTTGTAAGCATACCAACTGAGCAGTCAACGTAGTGATCACACCAGCAACTCTGCTGCACAACTCTGAGGAATAATCATGGCCCTGGCTGCTACATCAAATGATTTAGCCTTAGCTAAGTTGCTACAATATGATACAATAAACAGAAACATAGATTTCAATCAACAATCCTAAAAGTCGTTTAATAACATGAGTGTTTCATCAAGCATCAAACATGCACGATCTAACCTTTCAAGGCCCATACAGAATGTCTGATACTTTTTCATATCCTCTTCATGAAAATTCTCCTCCGTCGCGCCTGCCTCCTTTGCTCTATCCATCCATTCTTTACCCACCTCAACCTCATGCTGTCGTCGTAATAGCAAGTTAAGTAACGCAGTACATACATTATCAATTACCGTAGTTGACAAACGTTTGGATATAACATCCCATAGGAATATAGCCGTGCCAGTATTATGTGTCTTGGTCATGTGCATATCAAACAAATCAACATACCTATCACGATGTAACTTATGTAATATTTCACGTGCATCACGAGCGGGTATCATGGCCTCATCGGCAACAATGTCAGACTCACAATGTCCACGTGTTTGTAATATTGATACTATCCGTGCGGCCACAATCCCATGATGAGAGGATAGTATCTTATGTTCGACACGTGAACGCATACGCTGTAATAATTGTCGTGTGCATAATTCAAATTTACCACCCTTTGGATGTCCATGTGTTTCCTCAACTTCTATAGCAATACGAGGAGACTGTAATTTGGACATTTGTACCAGTAATAATGACACATTATGATTCATCCCACCCACCTGATACGACTGTAATGCCTTCACAACATCATTTGATAAATATGGTACAATGTTGGCTGGGTAGAACATACCCCATTCTGACATACGATCATGTCGCTCAATTTCAGTCTCATCTTGTTGGCCGACAATATTATCATTCTCTCCAATTCGTCGAGGTGCATGTTCCTGATGTGCCATGTAGGTTAGTGCCGCTTTGACAATGGCACCGACATGATTCATAAGACTATTACTAGTTGTTGCAGTAGAAGTAGTAGTAGTTTCATTCTTGATGTTGCTGTTGCTTGGTGGGTACATTTCTGATACTAGTCGACTAAGTGCCATTGCACGTAGTGAGGCATGGAACATGGAGATATTCACACGGTAGATTGATCCATGTTTGATTAATTTACGTTGCGTCGAGAGTAGAGATTGGATACGTGTATAATGTTGATCATCAATATCATGACAATTGTTGTTGGGAAGAATCGTACTACTATTGTCAGACGACATGGTCAACATTGTTGATGATGCTGTTGTTGGTGCTGGTATGTCATTTTGCATGACATCATCCAAGGGTAGACCAATTTCAGTACGAGTTGATCCATACTTCGATAACATCTTTTGTTTCTTGGTTAGAATAGTTGTATCTATCCCGTCCTCCTCCTCCTCAATGTCATCATTGGACTTGGATCGTTTCTTCTTTGTCGTTGTCGTATTCTCCTTCTTCTTGCTATTTTTCGTATTCTCTGTGGTGGAAGGAGCAACAATGATGCTCCCATCCTCACCTAAACCAAATTCATATTCTCCCCCTTCATCATCGTCGTTGCCAATTTTTTCTGTCTTACTAATCTTATTCATTCCATCCTTCTCTTGTCTACTTTGTAGATTATCAACCTGAGTATTCGTCGCAATGGGTTTAACTACCTCAATATATCCCGACTCTACAAGTTTAATAAATGCAGTCACAACGTACCGTAATCCATCCCCTTCAATGTTATCATTGTATTCTATATTGTTCTTGCCATGTATGCTATTCTTCCTTCGATTATCAATCACTTTCCAAACACTATGAATAACATTTTCAGTCATCATCCTCCCCTCGAGTAATAAGCATTGTACAATCTCAGCCGTAGCGTGAATATTATTACCATTACTTTTTGTTTCGTCATCATTGTCGCCAGCAATATCATATATATCACGTACGTGTTGCACATAGCATGGATAACGTATTAACAATCGTGCCCTTTCGGGTAAGAAGGTATATATATAATGTGTCGTTGGCACTGTTGGATCACTGTTATTCCCTCCTCCTCCTCCTCCTAGCCTTGTGACCTTGAGTAATGAATGTTGAAGCAACACCATTAATGCCGATTGGACGTGCTTCGGATTGGTAATGTATCCTGCCGACTCCGGACCGCGTGCCTTATTCATACCCGCCTTGATTTTACGACGATGCGCCGCAGTTTTGTCCTCGTCGTCCTCGTCATCAACCTTGGTGGTGGAATTGGGCAGGATGCCATCGACCAATCGTCCGCGTTCGCGATTCCAATCCCTCGAACACCGAGATCGTATCGTCCCGACCAACTCCGAGACCGTGCTCGGTCCGCGGGACTGCAATGCGTCCGCGACGGTTTGCACCACCGGACCGAAGTAATCGCGTACGCAGTTCGATGCCAATGCAGCATGTGGATTAGGTGGACGGGAGGTGGAGGTTGTTAGGTTGGATAATGGAGAGGTATGAAGGAATCCCCCGAAGGCGTTGGCCATGGTGCACGCGAAGAAGAGTGAGGCGTTCCCGAGATTTTAGCGGTGTGGAATTTCGAGCGATCGTGAGCGCAAGTCAGCTCAAACGAAAGAAGAGTCGACCACACAAAACATTAGGAAACTCGAACGAACTTCAATGGCCGAATTCGACGTCGATCGACGCGCTCGTCACCGTGACGGCAGGGGAGAGGGGGGAGGACGTGGCGATCGTGGCAGCAGTCGTCGCAGTCGTCGAGAGAATAGTCGTTCCCGCTCTCGGTCTCGTTCGAGGTCTCCCGACTCGCATCGTCATCGATCGTCTCGCCGCTCCTCGTCTCGCCGTAGTAGTAAGCATCATCGTAGGAGCAGTCGAAGTGACGATGATGATAGTAGTAGCAGCAGTCGCAGCAGTGATAGTCGCAGTCCCACACTGGCAGCGAAGCCGTCGGGTCTCCTTCCCTCGGGGGGCGTAGCTGGAGTGCCTCAAATAACGACCACGAACCCGTACGTAGGTGGAGGATTGCAACAGCAACAGCAGGCCATGCCCCTTTTCTCGGCAGGACTCGTGACCGGAGGATATACCCTTCCACAACAACTACAACAACAACAACAACTAACGCCCCAAGATAAGATCAATCGTGAATTATTCGTGGGCAATGTCCCCCCGGGCACATCGGAGGCATTATTGATGCAATTCCTTAATGGGGCCATGCGTCGCGTGGGTCTATGCGGACCGGCAGATACGCCCATTGTGAATTGCCGGACGAATTCCAAATTTGCCTTCATTGAAATTACGAGTCAAGAAATGGCCGCCGTGACGCTGAATTTAAACGGGATACCCTTCCTCGGTGCTAGTTTACGCGTCTCGAGGCCTAGTAAGGTGAGAGAGAGAGCAGTATCTCTACAATCTTGATATTGACCATGTGGTGTCATACACATTTATTTGACCCATGCATATATATATTCTGACTTTTGTCAATCTTCCTTTTTTTTTACACATACCCATCCAAAAAAAATCAAACAGTATGCAGGACCAATGACGCCGAGTCAAACATGGCAACAACTAACCGGTCAGCCATTACCACCAGGGATGACACCCGTACCTGAAAATCCAAGTGGGAATGTTATTGGACCGGGTGGGGTGGTGGTAATGAATTGCACGCCGGAGGAAAAGTTACAACGCGAACTCTTTGTTGGTAATACCACGCCGGAAATGACGGAATCCATGCTAAAAGACTTTTTAGGACGTGCATTGGAACAGGTCGGATTAACAATCATGCCCGGTAATCCCATATTGGCATGTCGTGTATCTGGTAAATTCGCATTTGTCGAGCTCCGATCGAAGGAAGAGGCAGCGAATGCATTGAATTTAAATAACATACCCTACCTCGGAGCGCAGTTACGTGTTGGTAGACCAAGTAAGGTATGCACTATTACTATCAATATTATTGCCGACGACATTGCTTATTTTTTCTGCTTAATATTTCTCATCCTATCAACTTTCATCTCTTCACATCTTTCAGTATACTGGTCCACTAACGCCCCATGGTAATTGGGAGGATATATTGGCCAAATTTATGAGTGGTGAATTACAGCTAGGTGGTGGGGGGATGCAGCAGATGCAGCAGGCTGCGCCCATTGCTGCTGCCACCACTGCATATGCACCCTTTGCTACTACTCCTGTTCCAGTTGCTCTAGCCGTCAAGCAACCCACGACAGTTGTGGAATTGAAGCAAATGCTAACCCTAAAGGAACTAATTGATGATACCGAGTATGAAGAAATCCTTGAGGATACACGTGATGAATGTACACCCTTTGGTACGCTAAAGAATGTTATCATCCCACGTACTGGGCCGGGCGCAACGAAGATCTTCCTTGAGTATATGACCGTGGAGGATGCAGGACGTGCTATTGCTGGATTGGCCGGACGGACATTTGATGGACGTAAGGTCGAGGCTGTATACTTTGATCCGGTGAAATTTGCAAATCAAGATTATTCTGATTGATTGACTCTCCCCCATCGCAAAACACAACCGACGAAAACCCTTTCTTCCTTTTCTCTTTTTTTTTTGCCTTGCTGCCCGCCTCTACTCTTTGCGTCCCGCTTCTACTATTGTTTCAGGAATATAGGTCATAAGGGATTTGTGGGGGAGAACTATTGATGCCAATTTATTTTCGTGTTAGATAATCTTACTTTATTGCTGTTTTCCTTCTTTGTGTCAATCCTACTCTTCTTTTTAGTACTGCAAGATGCTGGTGAAGTAGCAGAGTAATTCTTTGTTTCTTGTATGCATTATTGTGTGATTGTATGACAATACATGTCTCAACCACTTTGCTTGCATTATCCTCATTGCTTTTGCCATATCTAATTGTGGGAAACTTTCCCTTTTTCCTTACTGTTTATTGTTGATTATGGTAAGATTCTCGATCAGACGGCGGCGAGACCCAATGCCATCTTGGAGCCATGCGTGGTGGTATTGCTGAGAATCCTTTGAAAATCTGTGCAGCAGGGGAAGTTTTGCATGTCCCTCTGCACGTAGATGAATGTCTCTACGATGAAGAATATTACTGCATATAACTTGCACTAATTTATTGGATGCTTTAGTTCCAAATCAAGCAAGATCCTGCCTGGTGGTGGGTGCAGGCTTCTAAACCTGTAAGAAACCCAGTGGTTCGATTCCACCTTGCGTGCACTAGCGATAGAGGATATCGCTACAGAGAATTGGTTAAACGGGATATCATAAATTGTTTAGAGCATTTATACAATCAACAATAAGCAAGCACCCTATCTTGAAACACACTTCTACACTATCAAACAGACCTTTTCCTCAAGGTGCTTCTTTCAGGGCTGCGATCAACATCTCCCTTGAACCATCCACGTCCAATCCCCTTTCATGAGCGATACGACGCAATTCACTAATGCGCATGACATTAAATTCGTTCTCGCCAATTGCAGCGGCTCCGGGCCTATTCGGCTCCCTCGCAAATGCAACAAATAGATCATTCATCAAAGTACTTGGAACGTCATGAAATGATATCTTTCCAATGACTTCATCCTTTTTATTAACAAGAAAGTCCATTGCTACCTCTTTTAACAGAGCACAGTTCTTGGACTCGGCGTATAAAAGAAGCTCCTTCACATTCTCCAAGCTAAGCGTTGTACCCTCCACAAGACAAGCCTCAGCCGCTAATTTTAGAGAGGCAACTCCATACCGATCAGCAGCATCAATAATCTCCTTAGCGTGTGCCTTCATATCATCATCAGGAATCTTTCCCCCATAAATATAGTACAGAATATAATTAAAGACATCAGGGGATACGTCGGTGATTTCAATTGGAGTTGTTGGATCTCCTTTTGATTCACATAACACCGCAAGTAAAGCCGAGCCAGCTTTTAGAATAAGACAATGAGCGTGAAAGATGGCTGGCGCAGTCTTCGCTGCCTTCTCTGCACTTTTTTTTGACTGGTAATCTCCCACCTTAAACACAACGTCGGGGGATTCCTTGTCATTGAATAGTTGCAGCATGTTATTACAGAAAGGATTTTCCGGAATAAAGTGTGGTAGCGCTGCTTTGATTGGCGTTGGAGATTTCATGTGAACCTCTACGACTAAAGTTCCATCGACAAGGGCATTAAGCAATTTTGAGCGCTCCACAAAATCATACCACCCCATGTTGCTGCTTGAGCCAAGGGAGCTTCTACCCACAGGACCAAAAGTGTGGGTTGATGTTTGTATGCTCGCAATTTGGTTGCCATTGCCATCTTTGATGCTGAATCCAAAATTCATGTCGATACTCTTATTTGACCGGTTGCAGAGTACGATGGCAACCCGACCCATTTTACTACTTACGACTCCACCTGGATACAAATACAGGCACCAGGGG
>Ga0247843_1007664_pt1 | contig 13103 bp, 8 predicted proteins | sample LaCruzMarch2017__FD_192420 | JGI IMG/M metagenome (GOLD analysis project Ga0247843, IMG submission 192420) | Freshwater microbial communities from meromictic Lake La Cruz, Castile-La Mancha, Spain - LaCruzMarch2017_8m | ecosystem: Environmental > Aquatic > Freshwater > Lake | place: Spain...
AGTTTACTTCCCCATCAAATTGCTATAATACTAGCAGGTATCTAAACCAAATGTCTGACAAAAAGTACTCAATTTTTTCCCATCAGGGTGGATTGGGAAAATCGATCGCAGCAACTGCTGTGGCTCAAGCAATTAAAAATAATCACAAGGATAGGGAACTCCTGGTGGTAACACCCTGGCCAGAATTGTGGATCAACCTTCCATTTGTGCACCGTGTATTTCCTTTGGGCGCAACCCAATATTTTTATGAGGAATTTGTACGAGACAAAGGTTCCCTTATTTTTGCAAATGAACCATATTTCGTATCTGAACACATCAATATGGAGTTGCCCCTCATAGAGAGCTGGTGCAAGCTGTATCAAATCAAATTCACTGGCGAAAAACCAATGATTCGCATCAATAGCGAACAGAAAAAATCGATTAGGAGTTTCTATGAGCCGATGTTTGAAGGGAAAGATCTTCTAATTCTTCACACAAACGGGGGACTCTACAGCAATCAAAAAACTTATTGTTGGCAACGGGATATGCCCTTTGAAATCGCTGAAAAAGTTGCCAAACATTTCCAACAGAAAGGAATGTTCGTAATGCAAATTACGCGGCCAACCTCTCCTAGAGTTCCCGACGTGTTTGTTCGCCACGAACAATTATCCCAGGTGGAATTAATCGGGTTGCTTGAACTTTCCTCAAAAAGACTACTTATAGATTCATCGATGCAACATGGGTCATGTGCATTAGGATTACCTGCAACAGTACTTTGGAACGCAACAAATCCCCGTCTATTTGGGCACAAGATTCACACAAATATCGTAGCCAAGCAAAAACCCCATAAGCCTTTGCCTGGTGCGTTTTTGTTCGATTACTCCTTCGATGGTTCAGAAAATGAGTGGCCCTACGAAGAAGGCGACGAGAAGGACCTCTACAACATTGACCAAATCATCGCCTCTCTGGAGAAGCAAGAAAACGGGTATAATCTAATTAGTTAAATTAGTATTCGGTCTGGTAGTACTTTATGAGCGTTTCTATACAAAATTTTAGAAGTGAAGTAGCTGGGGAATCGCCTGATTTTCTATGTCCCGGCCAACTTGCTTTCAACCTGGCTGATCAAGTCATGTTCCTTGGCGATGGTACAAACCAGCGCACTGACATCAATGGAAACCCGGTACTACCGAATCCACCGGAAGGCAAAGGTTGGCGAGCGTATCAACTTGGTGGCAGCGGTGGCGGAGTTGTTACCTCTGTAACAGGAAGTGGGGCAATTACCGCAGCACCGACGGTTGGTGATGTTATTCTTTCTGCTCTTACAGCTAGCACCAGCCAAGCAGGTGTGGTCCAACTGACGGATTCCACATCCACAACATCCTCAACTACTGCTCTTACCGCTACAGGTGCTAAAAGTCTTCAAGACCAAATTAATTCTCTTGCTGTTAGTAGCAACCTGACATTCGCTGGAACTATCAGCGGTGCCACAGGGTTCATGGCTACGGTGACAACGGCAGGAACTGCTGCTGGTTTCACTGTTGGCTCGGCAATGCCGACCTCTGCAAGTGGAAACGCTGAATTCTTTGCCATTGTAACAACAGCCGGAACCATGACGCCTCCAGGCGGTTCAGCAACTGAAGTTCAACCCGCCGACTGGTGGCTCTCCACTGGAACTGGTTACCAACTGATTGATGCTGGACAATCAGGTTCTCCCGTTCCTGCCACTCCCACTGTGGCTGGTGTTGTTCTTGGTTGCACAACTAGCGGCGGATTGACCTCTGTTGGCCAAAATGCTTTATCCGCCAATACTACTGGTAACAACAATGTCGCTATTGGCATTAATGCCGGGAATCAAATTACCACGGGAAGTCAAAACGTCGCCATTGGCCCTAATGTTCAACTTGCAAGTGCAACTGCCAGCGGCCAACTTGCTATAGGATATTCTGCTACTAACAATTGGTTGACTGGTGATGCAGGTAGAAATATAAAACCCGGTGCTGGCATTATTGACTGTGCGAACTCAATCGGCGCAAACGGCCAGGTTCTCATGTCGAACGGAGCTAATAGGGTATGTTGGGGGACTGCCGCTTCACCTCTTACAGGTGTGGCACCAATAACCGTAACAACTGGCTCATCCCCAGTTGTAAGTGTAGGATCTTCTTCGATTACCGCTTTAGGCGTTGTTCAGCTTTATAATGACGTTAATAGCACTTCAACTACTCTTGCTTTAACCGCGGCACAAGGAAAAGTACTTCAAGATCAAATTAATTCACTCGCAACCACATCAAACCTCACTTTTGCCGGTACTTTCGATGCCTCGGCCTCGCAGTTACTCACAGTATCCTCACAGGGGGCCAGTCAAGGTTTTGTTGTCGGGAATAATATTCCTGCGCCTGCTGCTGCAAATACAGACTATTTTGTAATTGTTACCACTGGCGGTTCTTACTCTCCTCCGGGTGGAGGCGGACCATTCACTACTTCCCAAGGGGATTGGCTGCTTTCGAGTGGTTCATCTTGGCAATTCTTGAATGTTGGCCCTGATTTTACAGTGCCTGCAGCAACTCCAATAGTAGAAGGTGTTGTTTATGGGTGCTCGGCTATTGACAATACGGCCTTAGGCTCGTTAACATTCAATAGTATTACGACTGGCGTCAATAATGCGGCTCTCGGTACTGGAACACTCTTCAATCTAATAGGTGGTAATAGTAATGTCGCTATTGGCGCTTACGCCATATGCAACATCACATCTGGTAATAATAATACCGCGATAGGCACAATTGCCGGCACCAACATCACCACCGGTTCTCAAAACGTTGCTATCGGTACAGACGTTACAGTTGCCTCGGCAACTGGTTCTTGTCAGTTAGCCATCGGTTTTGCAGCTGGAGAAAACTGGTTGACGGGTACCTCAAGTAAAGCCATTCAACCCGGCGCCGGCATCATCGATTGTGCCAACTCTTGTGGTACTGCCGGCCAAGCTTTAATTAGTACTGGCTCCAACTCCGTTTGTTGGGGGGACGTTGCAGTTAATCCAAGTCCTGCTACTTCGATTAATGAGGGCGTAGTTTATGGTTGCACCACTGCAACTTCAACTGCTCTTGGCTATGCACCATTGCTAAGCGACGCCGGTACCAACAACATTGTCATCGGACACGCAATAGCCGCAGCACCAATTGGTACTACTAGCAATTCGGTTATTATTGGTAGTGGCGAGTGCATTCGATTTGCTAATGTTGCTAATCAATTCGTCATCGGCGATGGTTGCGGTGGTTACCTCATTCGCGGTTGGCCGGGCGGATCTCTTTTATCCAGATTCGTTCAATTTGGTGGGGGCATTATAGACAGTAGCAATTGTGGTCCATCTAACGGTTCTATTCTAGTCGGTAACGGGTCTTCTTCACAAATTTGGATTAACTATACTGGCTCCTTTTTTAGTGCCTCTTGCAATAAACAAGGTACCGTTTTTGGGAGTACGCCTACTTCTACATTCAATACCACCTCATATGGCGTTTGCGCAGGATTAAATTCTTGTGTCGGAGAAGCTAACACTTATTTAGGCGAAAAAGCAGGTTACACATCTTCCCCGCAAAGCGGTCTTTGCAATAACACTGCAATTGGCACATGGACTCTCTATAATATTCAATCGAATGCTATAAATAACACTGCTCTAGGCTACCGTGCAGGAGGCGGTGGGTCAAGTCCAGGACCTTCGGGTAATTGTAACACCGCTTTAGGTTCGTCTTCTGGAATAAACTTAACCGCTGGCAGTTCAAATACTCTTGTTGGTTATGGAGCGGGTTCTCAACTGTCAACGGGATCCGGAAACATATATATCGGTGCGGGCGCTGGCGCTACGGGCGGTCAAGGGAGTTTCAACGTAGCCATTGGGTGTGGAGTATTTTTCCCAGATCTAAATCAGTCTTGTCAACTGGCTATTGGCTTTGCTACTGGGCAGAACTGGTTAACGGGTGATAGTTCCAAGAATATCCAGCCTGGTGCTGGTATCAAGGACTGCTCGGGTAACGTTGGCACCGTCAATCAGGTTCTCTGCTCCAACGGCACCCGCCTGCAATGGGCAAACGTCGGTGCGTTGCCCCCCGGACGTGTGGTTTCTGGCATCGTGGATTCTGGTGTTGCAATCTGCATGGATAATTTTGCCTTCTCTTTTGCAGCTAGCGGTTGCCGCAGCTTCGGGTTTAACACTCTGTCTGGTACAGCTTGTGTAACCTGGGCCAACTGGGGGATTATGAACGGGGCATACAAAACTGCAAGCGTCCCTCAAAACTTTACCATTACAACTGCACTCCAGCGGTTTGACAGTTCTTACAACTTCCTTGCACATGGCAACACTCAATGTACAATCATCTGTGTTGGGTCTCCGCCGACAGCTGCGTACCAGGTGCTGGGCATCGTGGGTCCTGGTTACGCCAACAACATCATCTGCGTCACTCGCATCGTCTAAGTTTGCGCCAGCCGGCTGGCCATTTGCTAGACTGCGGGACTTACCGGTTTAGCGGGTAAAATTAGATTCTTGTTTATCCCAATTTTGATCACCTAACATAGCCTTAAATAGCCATGCCTCTCGTACCAAGCTTGGGTTCTTATATTCCAGGCACTCCTTCTTTTGACAATACTACTGACGAAAATCAAGTTTTGCCAGTAAATGATTTTCCAGGCATTTATACCACAACAGGGCCATTACCACTAGCAAATGGGATTGTCGTTACAAATAATTCCATATCATTTGATCCGTCTTATATCAATTACGGTAATTTTGACTGTGGAGTTTTCGGCTCTCAAGGTGGTAATTATGACCCATCCACTCCTTGTGGTACTGGATGTTCTGGCGGCGGCGGCGGCGGTCAACCAGGACCCCCAGGACCCCCCGGACCAGCTGGTGCAACAGGACCTCAAGGGGTTCCAGGCCCTACAGGAATTCAAGGACCAGTCGGAGCTACAGGCCCTATCGGTTTAACAGGCGCCCAAGGACCTCCAGGCTTAGCTGGATCCCAAGGAGCACCAGGTCCTACCGGAGCTGCCGGGGCTACGGGAGCCATTGGTCCCACCGGTCCCCAAGGCCAAACTGGAACGGGAATTACGTTTATTGGCACGGTTGCCACAGTAGCCAATTTGCCTCCTACTGCAACGCAAGGTGACGCTTATATTGTAACTGCTGATGATCATCTTTACATTTTCTCCGCAACTAACACTTGGGATGACGCCGGCAATATCCAAGGACCCGCAGGACCAACAGGAGCCACAGGAGCAGCCGGAGCAGCTGGAACGCCAGGTATTCAAGGTCCCACAGGTATTCAGGGTCCCATCGGACTTACAGGATCGACAGGAGCTCAAGGACCTATAGGTCCACAAGGCCCTGCAGGGCCTGCTGGAGCCTCAGGAGCAACAGGCAGTCAAGGACCTACAGGAGCATCAGGTGCCACAGGACCTCAAGGAGTTGCTGGAAGTCAAGGTTCAACAGGCCCAAGTGGCCCAAGTGGTCCTCAAGGTCCTGCTGGTATTAACGGTTTCTCAGCTTTCCAAGTTTTAAATGCTTCGGCACCTGGAGTTATAACCCCCAACTTTATTTCAGGGGATTACAATTACACTTACACTCTGGCCGCTAATACTACAATTGCCAATCCAATTAATACAGCCTCCGGTCAACAAGGAGCTTTACTATTAACACAGGGGTCTAGCACTGCTTTCTCCCTATCTTGGGGTAGCTCTTACTACTTTGCAGGCGGAACTGCTTACAGTGGCAATACACTACTTAACTCCCAAGATTTAATTGAATACACTATTGTATCACCATCAGTCGTAGTAATCACTAAAGTAACACAAAATATTCAAAGTGGTTCTGCTCCACCACCACCACCTGGTAATGCTACTTATACAGTACTTAGTTCTCCAGATGCTACTACAAATGGTGATTTAATTCGCTTAATTGTAAACACATCCAGTGTGGCAGCAGGCACTACCCTATATTGGCAAATCACTGGAATTACAGCATCCCTTTTGAATCCAGCGACTCTAACAGGCACTTTAATAATTGGCCAAACCGGATTTGGAAATGTAACTTTTAATGTTGCCAGTTCTATTCCGTCAGATACAAAAGCCAATTGGACAGCTACATTCTACTCTGATGCTGGGTTTACTCAGCAAGTTGGCAATCAAACAGGTGGATTTATCAATGCCAATGTAACTAAGAATGCACTAAAACTTGGGGCGTATATCGATCTCTACCAATATCGCAACACAGGTGGTGTTTGGCCAGTAGGTCTTTATCCAGGGCTCAACCCAACGATGCGAGCCACGAACATCAACAACATCCTGCCAAGTTTGGATGTGTTCTACATGTTCTCTGAGAGTCAGTTGTATTCCGATGGTAAACTCTACTTCGGTACCAATGTTGGCAACCCTGCCGCTCTCGTCCTAAACTCTGCCGGAACTGGTTGGGCCACTAATACTGGAAGCGTATCCGGCGGGTATGTAGATGCTAACAACCCCGACTACACTTACTCTGCATACGCTCTGAAAAACTCGATGTATTACTTAGCACAACAAAGTGCTTGGTCGTCGAATAACACCTTTATGTGTATTGGCGGTTATCTCCTATCACAATATATGGACTTAGCCGGTGCAAACCCTGGGTTAGCTGCAACTGCTGGAAGTCAAATTGCAACCTTGATGAATATTACCGGGTGCGTAGGCGTTGATCTTGACTATGAGCCTGTGGGTCAGAACTGCAATCCAGCAAATATGGCTGTTCTCTGTCAAGCCATCAATTCGGCTGTGAAAGCAATCAATGCAACCTATGAAGTTCATTTAACGCTTGTCCCAGCTTTGAGCACAGGTGATTCCCAGTTACGCATGGCCACTGCGGTTGCTTGTTATCCCTATGTGGATCAAGTTAACGTTATGACATACGATGATCCCAACAACCTTTACGAATCCAACTACCAACCTGGAAACGTTCCTGTCTTCAGTCATACTGGTGTTGCTCGCTCGGTACAAAGCGTTCAGTGGTTCATCAATGCTGGTGTTCCTGCAAACAAGCTTGGCCTTGGTTTTGCTTGTTACGGTCGCAACTCAGCTAGTGAGAGTGCTGCATTCAGCAACACCGGGTCCGTGTACGATCAAATTGTGCGCTCTGCTGATGCTGCAGGTCAAACAGGAAATACGTTCTCTTATGGAACTTGGTCAGGATCTTCGCCAATTAGTAATCCAGCGCCTAGTTCTCAATCTGATTACTACTACAACCCAACTCAAGCAATTTGGGCATTTGATTCTTGTCAAACTATTACAGACAAAGTCGAAGCCTCCCATAACCAAGGTCTACGAGCTGTGTTTACCTGGCAGATTTCCGGAGATTATGCAAATGAAGGATCGCCATTGCCCCCTGGAAATTCTCGGGCCAACTTTGCTTTGATCCAAACTGCTCGAACCATAATTGATTCCTTGTAATTGCTTATTCAGCAAAAGAGGGTAAAACCATTTTACAAACAAGCCACTTAAACTTCCCATTGAAGCAGTTTTAACTTAAATAAAAATGGCAACTACTATTCAAAACCTCCGCAGTCTTACAGCGGGCAATTATCCTAGCGATCTTGTTGCTGGTGAACTTGCCTTTAATTTGGCTGACGGTTTCATGTATCTCGGAACTGGCGGCAATTCCTATGTTGATACTCTCAATCAAACTATTGGACCCTCACTAGCTCTCGGTGGCGGTTGGCAGCAAGCTGTGTTCAACAGCGCTCCTATTAACGGCTCAGTGATCCTAGCTGGTATTTATGATGCTCAAGCTAACTTAGTTACTTCCGTAACTACCGCTGGCACAACTATTGGTTTAACAGTTGATAGTCCTCTTCCTGCGTCAGCTCCTTCCAACAGCGGTTACTATGTTCTAGTTCAAATTGGCGGCACAATGACGCCTCCCGCTCCTACTGGGGATGCACAACCGGGAGATTGGATCGTTTCTTCTGGTACTGGCTGGTCACTCGTTGCTGAAAGCGAAGTGGTTACTCCTGCATCAAACGTAACAATTATTCCAACAGGTCCGTTCACAGGTCCTGATATGCAGGACGTGTTGAATCAAATTCAACTTGCCTTTGTTAATAATTCTACTGGCATTATGTCAGAGCTGAATTGTAATGGTGATGCTGAAGTGTTTGGTAGCACCACTCTTGGTGATGCAAGTGCTGACACTCTGACCGTCAATGCTACTTCTGCTTTTGCAGCTCCTGTGTCGATGGCCTCGAGTTTGGCTGTAGGCGGTGCCGCCTCAGTTACTGGCGCTTTCTCAGCTTTAAGCACTGGCTACGTTGTTGGTAACTTCCGCGTTGATGGAAATATCGACGCTCGTGGTAGTGTTTCTCTTGGCAACGCTATTACTGATACCGTTACCATTGCGGGTCCGATTGCCGCTGGCAACAATTTAACAGTGGCTGGTAGCACTACACTAAATGGCGCGACAGCGATTAATGGCTCACTCACCACAACTGGAAGTGTAAGCATTGCTGGATCTGCTGGTGTGACAGTAACAGCTAATGTTGTGTTTAGCGGAACAGGTGGAATCACTATTGGTTCTAACAATCCTATCGATGTTAACTCAAGTAGTGTTTTATTCAACTCGAGTAGCGGAGTTACTTTTAGTGGTGCGGTGACCTTAAATGGTGCTGTCAACACCTATAATGTTCTTTACACTCGGCCACTTATTGGGTCTAGCGGCCAACTTCTTCAAGGTCCATTACAAAACTTCCTTGTTGTACCTGGCACAATTATCGCTTATGGTGGAGTAAACGTTCCGACTGGTTATCTGGCATGTAATGGTCAGTCAGTCCAGAATACCGCTGTTTATGCTGATCTTTTCACTGCGATTGGCTACGCTTGGGGTGGTTCTGGCGCAAACTTCAATGTTCCTGACTTACGCGGTATGTTCCTGCGTGGTACTGGTACTAATGCAACTCGGAAGAACTCTAGCAACGCTTTTGCCACTGGACCAGGCGTGGGTGCAACTTCCGCAGATAGTTTCGCAACCCACAACCACCAGTTCACCGCTCCTACTCTTGGCTATCAGGCTTCTTTTGGTACCCAAATAGAAGGTATTGCTGCTCCCACATCCCAGCAAAATAGTAGTGGTCGCCCAAATAACGGAACCATCCAGATGAGAAATACCAATGATCAATCAAATCAAAGCTCCACCCCAGTTAATAATACTGGTGGTACCGAAACCATCCCGGTGAACGCTGGCGTTCAATACTTAATCAAATTCTGAGGTAAATCATGTCCGTCACTCCCGCTCCCGCTCCTTCAATCGCTCAATACGAGCTGTATAGCCAAAACGGTCCTTTGCAACTTGGCGATGGTATCTATATCACTGTTGATGGCAAAATCGAAGTAGATGCTTCGAATATTCCTGGCGTCATAGATTGCGGCCAGTTCTAAAAGTTGTTAGTTCAAATGTCCCCGTCGCAAGGCGGGGATTTTATCTTAGGGAAAAATTAAGTGAAATTATACACGATAAGTCGCATAGAACAGTACATGGTAGATGCGCTAATAGCATCTCCTGAAATACCGCTTAGTGTGAATATTTTACGTCTTGCAGATGCAATTGACAAAGAAGGCGTAGTTCAAAATACAAGTAATATTGTTGTAAGATATGTCAGTTCTTTTTTCAATGTTTTAACAAGAGTCCCCCTCGTTTATGAACGAGCTCTAACATTCGAGTTGAACTATAGCATACAAAACTATTTAACAAGTTCCGGTCACGATTTCGCTACACAACTGCTGGCCGGCGCTTTGAACACACTCGTCAATGGCGTACCAGGTGACGCAGGAGTGCAAGTCTCGGAATCTTTCACTCTTCAATCTGAAAATTTCACTGGCATTACAGAAAATTCCCAATACACTTACGCACAAATTTGGCAGATAACCACTTCCGAAACCGTTCCGTACGTTGCACTGGATCCTTGCGTCGCAAGAGGTGATTGTAGTCAAATTTTCCCTGGCCGCTACACTCGGACAAATCTACCACTCGCAGGAATAATTGATGATGATGGCAGAATCTTCGTGCCAGCATATCCTGATGGATCTTGTGCAGATACACCTGAAGCAGATGGTGGCAACGGTGGTAGCATCTGTTGGGAAAATGAGGCACTACGCTCTGGCAGTCTGGTTTATTGCTGTGATCGCAGCATGGTTTTCTTACCAGCCGCTCTCATAGATACAGTGCGGTTAACCTGGACAGGACAGTATCTTGGCACTGACAAAAACAAAATAATGGTTGCAATCACAGATATTGCCACAGGCGAAACAATCGCAGAAGTTATTTATTGCGGTCTCGAAGATGAAGATGGTTTTCCTCAATACTTGATTCGCTATCAAATCCAGCTGTGGCGGTCAAAGATTGGCAATATTACAAACGAAAATCGCGGTCGGTCAGTGCTCACTGATACCTGGACAACCAGCGCGAATCAGGGAGTGTTGGCAATCACGCGCAGTAATGCGCAACCGATATACAGCGACCCGACAAATCCGGAAAGCAGCCAACGAATGGTTGATGGTGGAATTGTTATTGGCGTGATCCCGGATGTGTATATTCAAGTGCAGGCTACACGATATATCTTAGTACAACAATCGCCAGTTGGGCGTGGTTGGATTGATGAATCTGTGATCGAATACACCAGCGTTAACGAGCTATGGAAATTGGGTTGTCCTACATGTCGCCCAAGTATATGCCCATAGGTTCACTGCGTAAATGGATACCACGAATGCGTGAAGAAGACTCATGGATCTTCATGTCAGTGGCAATAATGATTGAAGAGGGTAAAATTCAATCAGAAAGAGGTGAATCTTGAAAGAAAATCCTAAACTGTGGGCCCAGTATTATCAAGCACTTTCGCAAGGTGACCCAGGACGTGCCAGCCAAATTCTAGCAATGATCAACAGCCGCCCTAATACTGCTGCTCAAGGTTTCCCCCAAGGCGGTGGCTGTTGCCGTCGTCGTTTCCCCTAAATTTCCATGAAACAAGAAGACATTTTAAGAACCAAAGAAAATTTAGCAAAAGATGCACTGAAGGTTGCAACTGAAGCTTTAGGTTACATTGAGGAAGCTTTACCTGATGCTGGTGTTCGCGATCTTATCACTATTTTCAACTCAGCTATAAAGACACACCGAGATCTTGTGAGCGATATCGTTGATTTGACCACGCCAAAAGAGTCGGATAAAGAGCGGGATCTTGCAAGGGAATATTCCTCAAAAGTTGACGATATGATTTCAAAATTTACGAATAGTTAAGTGCGGCCAATAATAACCCACGTAGACCAACTAGAAGACCATTCATCTTGGCGTAAGTTCCAGAGAGACTTGCAAGAATTGGTGGCTATGGAAGCACCGAAATCCATTATCTTGGATTATCGCCATAGAGCAGCACGAACTTGTTTCCTTGCATTTGCTGATCTGATGAAAGCTGGCGACCTTCAAGTGGCACCTTTCCATGAAATCATTGGTTCTGCATTCGAGGACTTGGCTAACAGGCGACAAAAGCGATTGATTGTTTCTTGTCCACCACGATCCGGCAAATCAATGTTGGCAACAATGTTTGTGGCTTGGTTGCTCGGTCGCGATCAAAAGACTCAACACGTAATTGCGAGTTACGGTTCGCAGCTGTCTGGGAAATTTCATCGAGAAGTTTGCCAGATGATGAAAGCTCCTGTGTATCGTAAGATATTCCCGGATTTTCTTGGCTTCTCTCCAGATAGTAAGTACGATATGCTCGGTGGTGGGTACATTCTTGCCACATCCGTCGGCGGTGTGCTAACCGGATTCACTGCTGGAACCACTGACATGGAATCTCCTGGCGTCGGTGCTATGGTAGTTGATGACCCATTGAAATCTTCGGATAGTAAAGCCGCATTAGAAGGTCTCGAAAGTTGGTGGCAAGAGCAGGCTTCAACGCGAAGGACAAACAACTGGTGCCAAATGGTTATTGCCACACGTTTCCATGAGAAAGATCTACACGGAATCTTAATGGATGGGGATGGACTATATGACGAGGAAACTAATCCGTTCGGTTGGCGATGGCTGAATATTTCTGGATTGTGCGAAGATCCTTTCAATGATCCGCTTGGACGAAAACAGGGTGAGTCGCATTGGCCTAAAAATACAGCATTCACTGTAGATATGCTTCTGTCGCAGAAAAAAGCGATGGGTAGTTTCAAATTTGCAGCTCTGTATCAAGGTGTTCCGAAGAGTGACGAAGGTCAGATTATTCGACCAGGGTGGATAAAGAGGATCGCAGAGAGTGACTGCCCAGACTTTGATATTTCATGGCTAGCTGCGGACTGCGCATTTTCCGAAAATCAAATGGCAGACGAGACGGCGATTGCCGTATGCAGTATTAATAAAGATAAACCCAATGATGTATATGTCAGAGAAATTGTAACAGGGCGCTGGGCGTTTCCTGATATGATTGAAGCAGTGAAACATCTGTACCGACTGTATAAAGCAAAAGTACTGTGCATAGAAAAAGCTGCATCTGGGCAGTCGTTGATTCAAGTACTGCGTAGAGAGGCAAAGATACCGATTGAAGAATTCAGACCGCTGAAATCGAAGACAACGAGATTGCAAGCAGTAAGTCCGTTGTATGAACAAGGTCGAGTGCATTTTGTAGAGGGAGAGTGGTTAGAACCCTTTGTTAAGGAACTGACGCAATTCCCTTATGTTGCGCATGATGATAGGACTGATTCGATGGTGTGGGGGCTGCACTATTATCTGACACATCTGGATGCAGTAGATCGTGTGCTGGCTGAAGCGATATTCCAGCATAGGAAGTATGCAGGAACGACAAGGCGTGATGGAGTGGGCGACGGTAATGTATTTACATCTCTCAATAGGACTGGTAGAAGAAGTGTAGGGGCTGAAGGATGGAATTTCGCTGAGAATGAAGGAGTTGAAAATACGCAAGATAGATTACGACGTGGATCACGTGGTCGAGGACGAGATATCCGTTGGGACGGGTAAAATCAATTGACCTGATAACTGTTTATGTGTCATGGCGCGCCCACTTATTGGGAGTGAAAGTTATGTAAATAACAATTTTTGCATCGAAGCGATTAGATTTCCC
>Ga0247843_1007665_pt1 | contig 13103 bp, 13 predicted proteins | sample LaCruzMarch2017__FD_192420 | JGI IMG/M metagenome (GOLD analysis project Ga0247843, IMG submission 192420) | Freshwater microbial communities from meromictic Lake La Cruz, Castile-La Mancha, Spain - LaCruzMarch2017_8m | ecosystem: Environmental > Aquatic > Freshwater > Lake | place: Spain...
TACTTGCGACTCGATGGATGTCCTGAGCCGAGGTGTGCTCCTGCCAAAGATGGATGTAGGAGACTGGATGTACTTCCAGAACATGGGGGCATACACTTCCGCGGCAGCGAGTACTTTCAATGGTTTTGCTATCACCGAGAAGTTTTATGTGTGCAGTGTTCCGCCGCAGCACTTTCCGCGGCTCATTGCCAAAGGACGAGTCGGTAAGACCGCCCAGCTCGGGGGAGTAGCTGAGAGCGCTTTTGTTGAGGAAGAGAAGAAGGATGAACGATGAATCCTGCCCGAATATATCTAATCTCTAGAAGACTTGTTGATGGAGCTTGCTGTTTTAGGCCTGTATAGAAGACCAGGTCACATTGGATCTTTACTAAATTAGTTTACAATTATTGGGATGCTGCCAAGACGTCTTATAATTCTATGAGATAGATAACGTGATTGATAATAATTGCCAAGTCTGCTACTCTTCCTTGAGATATTTGCACATATGCGTTTGATTCTTCTGTCTCTACAGGTCTCACCTATTTGTTACTACAGGCAAAAGAAATCCTGTTTCACAAGGCTCAACTAATACCTCTGCAACATCGGCATGTGTAACAAATGACTGGACTGCGAGCTCAGAAGTATCTTCTGCCAATTCCCCGCCTTGAGCAAATTTCTCATTTTCTGGAGATTTAAGCTGATGGTCTTGTACCTCAGGAACGGAAGACTCAGTAATAGAGAGTTGAACAAACTCATCTACATCAGTGGCTGCAGTAACACTTGGCTGCGCTGCGAGTTTAAAAGGGTCCTCTGTCACTGCATCGCCTTCAACAACTATCTCATTTTCTGGAGGTTTAAGCTGATGATTTTCTAACACGGGCCTCTCCCATGAACTCATCCCTGTTTCAATATTGTAGTAGTATTTTTCGCCACTGTCCCGAGCAACGCCCTCAAACCAACCAAGAGGGAGCCCTCTTTCAGTATGATGATAAATGGGCCTTGACTGTCCTAATTCTTCATCATCACTGTCACTGCTCTCACTGTCATCATTTTCCTTATCTTCTGCTCGCCTGGCAAAAAGGGCATCAATTGTGCGTGTCACAACATCGGATGAATGGGGGAATATCAACGGGAAGAATAAAGATTCATCAATCTCTTTCCCCAATATTTCCATTGCATCAATATGTACTTCCAAGGGCACGGGATTGCTGTCGCCCATACCCGCAATCAATTCGTCTATCACCCCTACTCGGACGGAATGAGGGTTATTCGTACATATCCTCTTGAGTCTATGTGCCAAGAGACGGAATGTCTCGTGAAGTTCTTCAGGTATGGGTGGAGTACATCGTTGCATTGTCTGAAGGTAGACATCAATCTTATACAACTCTCGCATGGAGTCAGCATTCGTCGAGTGATTGCTAGAAGCCGATCCCCTCCCCTCATATCTGCATAGCTTGTCCAGACGATGGGCAACCTGAATCACTTCTAACTCAGTCGAGCGATGAACTGACGCATTAGAACTCCAAGTAAATTGGGTTTGCAGATAAGCCAAAGCAAACGCAACGCCCGAGAGCAAAATGCATGAAACTGATATACCAAGTCGGAAATCATTAACATTTCCTACAACAATTGGAAGCACGCCAGCAAGCTCAAGAGCGCTTGCCAAACAAAGCAACATGACTGTCAATATAATTGATGATATTGGAAAGAACCAAAACCAATGATGACGAGCTTTGTAATGTTCGGCTGCCAAAGAGTTGGCAAGTTTCATAGTTTCAATGCGACACCATAATTGTTTATTCACGGCATTAAAATCGGGATGCATCATAAAGTCATCAATAATATCGTGATTTTGTTGCCCTGGGAAACGACGGTACCTTGTATTTCGTACTGATTGATATCCCAGCCTCCCAGTCTGATGAATAAAGGTCGTTGGGCCCGACCCGCTCCTTGACCCACTATTCGACGATCTCCTAGTGGTGATGCTCCTGTCAGTTTGTCTCCGTTGATTCATCATCGACCGTACCGGTGTTGCCTTTGACATACTACTTTGTGCACCCTTCTTCCCTCTCATCTTTCGTAGGATTTTTGGTATCTTAATTCTAAACATGATTAATCTGCGATGCTTGTTGGCTTTGTTGTAAACACTAAACCTGAAGCTCGACTCTGTCTTTTCCAATCCATTCCCCATCTTTTCCAATCCATTCTCCATCTTCTTTTCCAATCCATTCTCCATCTTCTTTTCCAATCCATTCCCCATTTCCGTATAACAAGTCGAGGGCATGTAACTTGAACATTCACTCATATGATCAAGATTACTCGTCGAGTCATCATCTGCATGTACATCAACGACAAAATCAAATAACCCCATACTGCTTCGTTTCTCTGTCAGCATCGCCTGAACTAATGCCACATTCTCATAACCGTTCAATGTTGTTGTTGAAATAGGATTATTCTCAAAGCTTGCCACCAACAATGATGAATTTGTCGAGAGAGCACGTGTGAATGCTTCTAATCCTTCCGCAGAGATGTCATTACCGTCAAGATCCAAAGAGACTAAACATTGATTACTTGTTGCGAGTGCATCGGAAATGGCCACCAATCCTTCATTGCCAATATGATTATTGTCCAGAAACAAGTCAACGATAGACATGTTCTGTTCTAAACATGAGGCCAGCGCCTTTGCTCCTGTATTGCAAATGTCACACCCACGTAACCATAGTTGATGTACACGTGTATTGTCCATTAATGCGTCGGCTAATCGTAGTACATCGACAAGGCGTATACGATTACCTGATAAATCAATTGCCGTGACTCGATGATCATCGTCTAATAACTTTACAATCAAATCTTCAAAGCTAAGATCATTCTGATCATCCTTTGGCTCGTGTTCCTCCTCCTGCGCCGTGGCGAGACTGCTTCCCACGTTGTTGGCATCTTGTCTTGCAGCTATTAATGCCTGTTCCTGCTTATCGCGATCAGCACCCTGTGGTATTTCTGCACCGTAATACTGCACAGTAGTATGATGTGGGCAAAAAATGTGAGAAATAATGTAAAGGTGCAGCAACCAGAAGTTCACCTTAATCTGATGTCTTACTCGTAATTCCGCCATGATTGCCAATGAGCTCATCTCGGCAGGATCGTCTAAATCATTATCGGTACTGACGCCAAGCGTTGAGTAACTACATTGTGTGGTCATCGTGCCGTCGCACTAGACTCCTTCTCCACTACACTCGTCAACCTCTTGTGTCGTCGGCCAGGTTTCTATCATCGTACGAACCTTGGCTCGGATTTTTTTGAGCAAAATTTCGACACCTACGGAGGTCACTGCCTAAACTCGAAGATATTTAGACTCCATTTTAGTCAGCCCAATCAAAGAACTCCAACGAAAAAGAATGCAAGTGTCACTCCGATTCAAGTACGATTGTAGGGTTACACAACTTTCATCATTATTTGTCAGTTCAGTTCGTAACAGGTTATTTGATCGTGGATTTGCGATTGAGCCATCTTTAAGATACTTTTGCGTAGTCCTTAGAAGTTTGGGAAATCATGGGAAGGAGAATTTCACAACAACCTCAGAGCACCCCCCCACTCATAAATTCCGATCAAACCGACCCTCCGCCCCGAACTCATTGGGCTGCTCAAACAATAAATACCGAGTACGGTCTTCCTCACTTCCTCAATTAATAAAGGAAGTAGTCGCAGCGTCGTCCGTCTCCCTGCGCCTTGGATATTTATGAGTGATAATCTCGAAATCATTGACCAAATCAGCAAATACAAGAAAAGAAAAAAGATAAGATCCAGAAGAGAAGAATATTATAATGTCATCAACAACTAACACCATCGATACGAGCATGAAGGACATCAAGGTCGTGAAGGCTGCAGCCTCTTCGTTCTCGAAGCCAAGGTCTTCGTCGATTACGGTCGATACGGTGTCCTCCACTGAAGCATCCTCCCGTCGCTCATCCTCACCTATGGAGGGAGAAGGTCGGAGTACCATTATCACCCCCAAGTTGATCCGCACGAATAACAAGGGTAAGAAGAATGAGCTACGTAATACCCTAACGCTGGCACTCGGCGGTGGTGGCAGCAGCAAGAAGGGCAGCCCCAGCCGTAGCAGTCATCACAGTCGTAAGCAGTCGGATGCGGCACGTGCAGCGATCGCCTCATTCCGTACCGCCGAGGCGCTGCACGAACCCACATTACGCAAGAAGAGCCCCCCCAAGGTTACGTTCTCTGATCAAGAGATGTCTCCCGAGGTTGTTACGTTTTCGGATGATTCCTATCCCGAATCTATCAAGGAGCAGGATGTCACTTTCCCCGCCATCAAGATACATGCCCGTGTTGACGGTCCATTGGTCATGATTGGCTTTGGCTCGATTGGACGTGGCATACTTCCCCTCATTGAACGTCACATTGCCTATGATAAGACGAACTTTACTGTCATCGAGCCGACTACCGAGTTTGTCCATATCCTAAACGAGCATGGTGTGAAGCATCTTGAAACGGCAATCACTGCTGAGAATTATGAGCCAACTCTCCGTACTCTCTTTCCCGCGGGTGGGAAACAGGGGATGATTGTCAATCTAAGTGTCGATGTGGATTCCGTAGCTGTCATGTGTCTAGCACAAGAGCTTGGAGTTCTCTACATTGATACTGTCATTGAACCCTGGCCGGGAATTTACTTTGATTCTAAGCTCAGTAACGCAGAACGGACCAACTATGCACTACGTGAACGTATGCGTGAAACTGCCAAGAAGTTCAAGGGTGGCGTAACTGCCGTATCAAGCTGTGGTGCCAATCCGGGTATGGTAAGCTGGTTTATGAAGGAGGCATTGACCATCCTTGCGACCGAGACGGGTGGTATTCTCGAGACCATTCCCAAGACAAAGGATGAGTGGGCCAATCTTGCCATGACACTTGGGGTCAAGGGCATTCACATTGCCGAACGTGACACTCAAATCTCCACCCAACCGAAACAGCCTGGTGTGTTCACTAACACGTGGTCGTGTGATGGCTTCCTCTCAGAAGGGTTCCAGCCTGCCGAACTAGGATGGGGCACTCACGAGAAGGTCTTGCCGGCAAAGGGATATGCATTCGAGTATGGCGAGTCCAAGTGTGGCATATATATCGACCGTCCTGGTGGGGATACACGTGTAAAAAGTTGGGTGCCGGGTGTGGGTCCACAGATGGGACTCCTCGTTACTCACAATGAGGCTCTGTCAATCTCAGACTACTACACAGTCCGTGATGCGGATGACAATGCCATCTACCGCCCTACTTGTCACTACGCCTATCATCCCTGCAATGATGCCGTGCTGTCACTGTATGAAACAAACGGTGCTGGCATCCTCCCCGAGAAGAAACACATCCTCACAGCTGATGAAATCTTGAGTGGTAACGATGACCTGGGTGTGCTTCTCTACGGTCATTCCAAGGGTGCCATGTGGTACGGCTCACGTTTGTCAATTGACGAGACTCGTAAACTGGCTCCATACCAGAATGCCACGGGTATGCAAGTCACATCCGCCGTCCTCGCAGGCATGGTCTGGGCAATTGAGAACCCAACGCAGGGTTTTGTTGAGGCTGATGAGATGGATCATGTCCGTTGTCTTGAGGTTCAGCGTCCGTACCTTGGGTCTGTCGAATGTCATTACACTGACTGGACCCCTCTGAGTAATCGTATTAACAAGTTTGAGGAAGATATTGACAATGAGGATGTCTGGCAGTTCAAAAACTTCTTGGCAGTGTAATCGGTGGGGATAGGAAAAGTTGTATATGTGGGTACGGCAGGGGTGAATAGGAATAGGGTAGAGATCTAAACTTAAAATTATATTCTTTTACCAACCAGTTCTGTACAATCACTAACGTTCACATTCGATTGAGGTTGTAGAGAATTGGTCAGGAAGAAAAACAGTACCTCGATAGTCAACGTAACACACATATAGCTCATTTAAACACCCCCACAAGTTAGCAAATGATGCAACATTCCGCTTGTTTCACAGCTTTGGACTCAGCAGCATCTTCGACTTTAGAATCGGTTTTCGTTCGTACTGCATCTTGGGATTTATCTAGGTAATCTTCTGCCGAAGGAGTCATAACAACAGCCGCTTCCTCCACTGGGGGACTAGGTGACGCCAAGACCTTTTTTAACTCCTCGTCAACGTCAACATCAGCACCATCATGAGAGGCGGATTTCTCAGAGAGTGATGCAACAACATCAGCAGCAGCATTATAGACATATGATAGATCCACAACTGGTGCTACGGCGTCTTCCGTTACAGCTGTCCCATCATCCTTCGTCGTATCTATCACTTTCTCCACGGTACCAATATCCTCATTCTCAGCCTTCACCTCCTCTCTGTTCGTTTGACAAAAAAAGCGATTTGTTAGTAACTGCATAGGTAGATGTTGCCAATGATAATCAATGCTCGACTCACTCTGCTGTAGCCTTTTCGGCTGATTCCGCTGTCGCCTTTTCTTCGGCTGCTAAACGTTTGGCCTCCTCTTCTTTAGCCTTTTGTTCCTCAGCCAGACGATCAATTTCCTCCTGCTCTTTTATCTTTGCAGCTTTTTCGGCTCTTTCTTTTTCCACACGCAAAGTCTCAGCTCTCGCCTTTGCCTTGGCACTGTGTCAGGTTCAATTGCGACATTTTGTTAGACGCAGTTGTCCACATTAAACTTCACAGATAAGTAGCACACGTTAAAAAAACAATGACTTACTCGGCAATAATCTTCGCGGCTGCTGCTTTCAATTTCTCCTCATCTGCCTTTCTCTTTGCTCTAGAGATGTCAAATATGCGGACATTAGGTTTGAAGATTAATTGCAGACATAATATAACAATTGGTTGTACTTACTCTGCTTCGGCAGCTATCTCTTCATCAGATTTCGCCGCAGCCCTGATAACAAGTAGAATATAAGAATAAAGTCGAAAACGAAGCAATTCAGTCGGAGAAGAGAAGTGATCTACTCACTCTGCAGCGGCCTCTTCAACCGCATCCTTTTCAATGCGCTTCATCACTGCTTCTTGTGCAATTCGATTCACCTCTGTCACCGCTGCAACTGCTTTCTCCTCTTCGCTAGGCTTTCTCTCTGCCTCTTCGTTAGCTGCCTTCTCATCTTCGACGAGCTTTAATTCTGCCTCTGCTGCAGCTGCCTTCTCCTCTTCTGTGATGCGTATCATCTCTGCCTCCGCTGCTAGCCGCGTTGCTTCTACAGCAGCAGCTTCTACCTCCGCTGCAATTGCCTTCTCCTCTTCGATGCGTTTTGTCTCAGCCTCCTCTGCTGTTCTCGTTGCTTCTACATCGGCTGCTTCTTCCTCGGGAGAACTTGATGGTGCAGCATCTTCAGAAACAACCTTTTCCTCTTCATCGCATTTTGTCTCTGCCTCCTCATTCTCAGGGACGACTCTATCGAATAATGAGGTCGCAGATCAATGATAAGTTAGGACAATACGTTACAGTAACGTATAAAACAACATGGACTTCTCATCAAACAAAAAGGTGGTGTCAGTATCAGTGCATAACATAAACTTACTCGACCGTCGCTGCAACTGCTGGTTCTGCGTCTACAGCCTCACTACTTTCACTTCGCGCCTCACTTGAATCCAAAACCGGGGAGATCGTATCCAATCTCTCATCAACAACTAGTACATCCCCAATGTTTTCGGTCGATAGCGTTTCCACAACCTCATCGGCCGCGGGTGCATCAGGTGTAACAACATCCTTGACGGATGCAGAATGACTACTACCAACGCTACCACCCTTCTTCCTGTTCTTATTCTTATTCTTTGCCATTGTTTATAGGAGAGTACTACACTGTTTAATAACTAAGATGATAGAGACAACGGACGCTTGGCTTCGACTGGTGGGATAGATGATGGGAACAGGCATGGAATCTGAGCGATGCCCCAACGGCTTTTTCACTTTCTCTCTCCACATCACCACCAACAAATAATATATTTACGTAAGTAAATAAAGAGTAGATCGTAAAACCACACCGACGACGACGAAGGGAAGAAGGCGACCTTCACAGTAGGTGGTAATGATCCAATCACTATTCATACTATCCCCCACCGGCGAAGTCCTCGTGGAACGTCATTTTCGATCTATACTAACATCACGATCGGTCTGCGATATCTTCTGGACGACGGCATCTGAAAGTTTAAATCATCATGGTGGGATATCCACGACTATGGGGTCAAATCCATTCCCCTTGTACGATTCGGTAGTACCAGTTATGGAAGTACCCGATGTGCATAATAATAGTGGTGGTGGTAAGAACTCTTCGTCCTTGTTTTTATTCCACGTCTTACGTGATGGCTTGACATATTTGGCAGCATGTCCATCATGCATTGGTAGTGGCGATGGTGGCCTCGAGGTACCGCCATTATTGGTAATTGAATTTTTGCATAAAATTGCAGATACATTCGTTCTCTACTTTGGCGATCCGGCAGATGAAAGCGCGGTCAAGGATAATTTTAGTACCGCGTATCAATTACTGGAAGAAATGGTCGATCATGGCTGGCCATTAACTACCGAGCCGAATGCATTAACGGACTTGATCAAACCGCCGACCATGTTGGCGAAGATCCAGCAGGCTATATCAGGCGGGTCATCCTCTATACTGTCAGAGGCATTGCCCAAGGGCACGGTGTCGAATATGCCATGGCGTAAGTCAGGCGTATCACATGCAAATAACGAGATATATATTGATATCGTCGAGGAAATTGATGCCATATTATCAGTAAATGGGGGAGTAATATCCTCCGACGTTAGTGGATCGATACAGGCACAGTCAAATCTTAGTGGCGTGCCTGACCTATTACTAACATTTAATGACCCAACATTGATTGATAGTTGTAGCTTCCATCCATGTGTTCGGTATACCCGATATGAAAAGGATAAGGTCGTTAGCTTCGTCCCGCCGGATGGTGCATTTGAACTTATGCGTTATCGATTACGTCGGGATGTTTCGATGATAAATTTTCCTATCCAGATATTACCCCGTGTAAGTTATGGCAAATTTGCTGAACGACCAGGTGGGGGTGGGGACGTTGTGGGACGTATTGCACTGAGTATCACGGCACGTTCGATTAGTTCATTAATATATTCGACTAGTTGGAAGGGACCGCTAATTGTCGAGGATGTTACAGTGATTATACCCTTTCCAAAGTTTGTTCGGACTGCTAATCTTAATGTAACGATTGGTCGAGTCATGTATGACGAGGCTGGGAAAATTGCAAAATGGACAATAGGGAAACTAGACGAGAAGACGCGACCACAGCTAAATGGATCGATGGTATTAGAAGAGGGCGAGGATGAGACAACAATGTCGGCAAGCTATGCAAGTGGGGAGGAACAACCGCCATTATTCGTGCAGTGGAAGATACTATTGGCAAGTGTCAGCGGGTTGAATGTTAGTGGATTGAGCGTTACCGGGGAGCAATATAAGCCATACAAGGGTGTGAGGAACATAACCCAAAGTGGTACGTTTCAAATACGATGTTACTAAGACCTAAGAGACTTGTATACAAATGATGTATCGTATCAGTATGATCATTATTTTATGGTGGTGTGCTCAGATTATGCTCGTCGTTGTAGACTATCTTCGCCACGAGCCACAATATATGTGCCGTCAATCCCCAAATAACGAATCTCGTATTATCATTCTCCACGTCGACATAATTGTAAGTACGCAAAGTGAAATTTTCTCCACGCCACAGTATCTCCTCTGCTGAGATACAATTATTCATGGAATCGCAAAAGTATCGCAGCGGAACAGCAAATGCACTCTCTACCTCATCAGTATTTAACGTTAAGCGACATGGTTCGGCGAACTCGGGAGGTGTGACTACTCCTATTATAGGAGTAACACATATTGAATGCTTACTTTCAATAGTACCCATTCTTGATAGTACATGCACGTTTTGTGGATCTAGACCAATTTCTTCATTCGCTTCACGAAGCGCCGTGCGAACGTCGTCTCCATCATCCTCGTCATCCATTTTACCACCCGGGAAACAAACTTCCCCACCGTGTGATTTCATTGATGATGGTCGACGTGTCAATAGTACATGTATACCATCATCATCATCATTTTCGTCACCAATGGAGCGCTCGAACAGCGGGACGAGGACACTGGCCCGGCGTAATGTCGAGTGAGATGATGATTCCTTCTTCTCCATACCAAGCGCACGCAATCTCTCGATGATGTCGCTGGCTGAGCGAGATCGTTTTCCTCCGGCTCCCGTCTTCTCGGTCATTGTTGTGGTCACGATGGTGGACAGACCGCTAGAGAGATTGTCATTGTTAATTGCAACGAATGCGATCAAGATCGAGTTACGCATCGCTTCTGGGCGGGAAACCATTCTCATCTCGTTCTCCCAACACCAACAAATGCCGCAAGCCGATGGAATGATCCTCGCGAAGGAGGAAGAAAGCGATGCCGAGGTACGTAGGGAGGATCAGGATAGGATTAATGAATTCGGTGAACTGAATGCTAGATTATACGAAGTAAGATCCGAGGTCAAAAAATTGAAGGTGAGTGTGAGTGAGTTGTAGAGATATAATGCATGCGACTCGGATTGATCTTCATGCCTTGTTTATCTTACTCACACACATACTCACACAAACAAAAAAATGATAATATATATTGTATCTATGCAGAATCTCTTGGAAAAAATCGAAGACGCATCGACCGAATTGATGATGGGGACTGGTGATCGTGTTATGCTACGACTGGGCGAGGCCATGTTCGAGGCAACAGAAGATGAGGCAACAGAATTTTGTGAAACAGAGGTAGAACGTCATCAGGAAATGATTGATAAATTGAGTGAGGAGGAAACGGATATCCTCGACAGACAGTCGGGATTGAAGAAAATTTTGTATGGAAGATTTGGAAAAAGCATAAATCTGGAAGAGAAGTGATGGATTATTGATAGTAGCATACTATCAGGCATATGTCACTTCTGATAATGACCCGTTGATGAATAATTTGCAGGCCTACAATGCTTGGTTGTGAGAGAATGCAAAATGCAAAATGTCAACTTCCGGAGCGACTTCCAATTTTATTCTTCATATGAATTTCTAATTTACAGTATGAAAAGATGCAATGCAAATAAAGGTCCCGCAATAGTGTTCCCCGCCCCCCCCCCCATCCCTTTTTTATAATTTATGACCCCTTTTCTTAAATTCATTCAAGGCAGCACTTTCATTCCCATCAATGTTGGGATCTTTCAATATCTCAATGAATATATAACATTTCTTCATTGATCGGAATTTTATGTTTCCATCTGGAGAGTAAAAATATGTATCTGTGGAGCCATTTGTTCTACCACTTTTCCGTACAAACGTTCTTGATGTCCAACCACATGGCAGGCCAGGTGGTGCCTCAGATGACTTAATGAGGGTGGTAGATGTTCTGTGTGTACTACTTTTTATTACCAGCCTTGCATCCTTCAATGCTACGAATGTGCCCTCGTCAATCTCTGAATTCTGCTCACTATTCGTGACTAAGTCAATCACTTCGTTTGCGAGAGCAATTTTAGGATTTGGATGAGAGACAGAGTCCTGTGGCTGTGATTCAATATCGTTGTCATTTTCTCTTCGAATAATTTGTGGTACTGTATCAGTGGAAGCCTGGGCTTTCTGCAGTAGATGTGAATCGATGTAGCCGCCATTTTCTTCTCTACGAGTAATTGCCGGTATTGGTGCATTGATTCCTTCTAAGTGAGGTACAGATTGATACCTTCTCTGATGACAATTACCATTGTACTGAACTGTATGTTCAAATTGTTGTTGTTGCCTTTGAGCAGCTGCAAAAGCTAGGCTGTTATATGAATTATATGGCTGTGGCATTCCGATTCCGTTGTTGTTATAATGGGGTGTAGGAGCAGCAGCAGCAGCTAACTGCCAATTAGTAGTCATTTGAAGTGGATGCATCATTTGATGCATGGGATAATATGGACTTTGATATTGTGCCGTTGTTCCCGAGTAATATTGGATTTGCTGTTGATATGTAGGTTGATGGTTGTCATGCCGATGTTGATAATTCTGTGCTTCGTTCATTTGATTTTGATGTGTACGTTGCTGCCGGTCATGCTGATGTTGATGATGCTGTGGTAGAATTTCTGGCTTATGCGGCTCAGACTGAGACGGTAGCACGCCCTGACTCGGCTTTCGTCCATCGTCCCCGCGATGATTGTCGATTGCCAGTTGCTCTGTTTCATCAATCGTCTTTTTGCATTCGTCCATTAAAAATTGCCTCACTTGATCATTAATTGCATTCGATTGCTCAACTAACGACCCTTGATTAATTTCACTTCGTGACATCATTCCAGTATGTGTCACTTTCATGCCATTATTAGTGGTGAAATATTTCTGTGGAAGGATTGGTACATGATCGACTTCTCCATTATTCGTCTTCCTTCCCGCCCTCTTTCCTTCTTTCGATAAGTAGAGCGATAGCATTTCATTTCTATCAAATGGAGTTGATAGAAAGCATGATAATACATCGCCATATTCACTTAATGGATGGTGCGGTACAACAACTTCGTCATCATCTTCCTCGCCACCTGTAGTAAGGTCCGTAACTTCAGGAAGTTGGATTGTCGACTGCTTATCGGTACCACAGTTGTCCATCGATTTATCTGAACAGCCATCCGATGTATCCGATAGTGATGCACGTGAAATCTTCTTATACTGACTGATATTTTGGGAAGTTACATCTCCTTTCTCGTTGTCGCTACCACTGGTACCACCGTCATCCGCCAATGCGGCAAGCGCTCTTTCTGCCAGCGAACTCAGCCTCTTCTTCGGCTTTTTTATTTTCGACTGCTTGCTGTCTAATGATGGATTCCAGGGACGCTTCCTATCGCCATCGCCATCCCCGTCGTCGCTGCCACATGTCGTACTCATCATACACGCATCTCGGTATGTTGTTGCGGGCGGCGCGGGGGTACGAGAGCTCCGCCTCTTGTGGCGACACTCACTCTTTCGATTTCTCTCTCAATGAAAACTGCTTCGCTCGGGCTTTTGGAGGTGATGGTGGTACGTGTGAATGCCGGGGGGGATGCCCCCCCGGACCCCCCTCTGTTGGTGACGTCATGGGCCATTCCCCCTTT
>Ga0247843_1007667_pt1 | contig 13103 bp, 15 predicted proteins | sample LaCruzMarch2017__FD_192420 | JGI IMG/M metagenome (GOLD analysis project Ga0247843, IMG submission 192420) | Freshwater microbial communities from meromictic Lake La Cruz, Castile-La Mancha, Spain - LaCruzMarch2017_8m | ecosystem: Environmental > Aquatic > Freshwater > Lake | place: Spain...
TCATAAATCTTTGAACGGTCAGAGTCCTTGGTTATTCACAGGTCAAACCTTAGTTGATGAAATGAATTATTAAATTATTATATTTATGCGTTGTTTGAAAAAGGGTAAGGCTACATTCGTGTTATTGCTTGTCAATGGGCTGTGAGTAAGGGATTCTATGAATTATTTAATCTTTTGAATAATTATGTTTCTATTGATGATTCTTGGAATCTAACTTTGCGAGTTAAAAGAGGTCTAGAAGATACAAGCCAAGTTGGAGGTTTCTTAAAAGATTCGCTTTATTTATCAGGTTATATGAAGGTTAAAAATCTCAAACAATCAGATATTGATAATCTATGGATTGGAAAAGTTGGTATTAAGGAATTGGAAATAATAAATCACTTTTTAGAATAAGATTGTCTTTTATTATGTTATTTCAAAATCACTCACTCATAACTAATCTAAAATACCGAATCTTAGCCGATATACACTTCAAAGTGAACTTAACAGAAGTGTGCTGGACAAAAGTATAACGATAGTATTGGAAATTTCAACTTTCGCCTCTCAAATTGTCATGACAATCCTATCATTTTCGCCGATTTTTATTGCTATTTATCTATTATCTGCTTCAGTATTAATTAATTATTTTTATTTTATATGATTTAATAACTGTAAGTAATAAAATCGGATTTAAACAATCATTCGCGTTTGGGTTAGTCTTTTTTCCTTTTATCTTCATTAGACGATCGGATAAAATTTCGATTTAACACATTATATATCACTTTTATCAAAATAATACCATTTTTCTCTATACGCTCCATCCCTATCAAACAACTGCATTTGCTTTTCCACATTAAATTCACGCCCACCTCGATTATCATTGCCTACACCCGCAATATAGGCCCAATTCCCCCAATTCGAAGCCACATCATAATCCACCAAACAATACTCAAACCACGCTGCGCCATAACGCCAGTCCTGTTTCATTCCAAACACCCAATAACTCGCTAAAATCTGTCGCATGCGGTTAGAGACAAAGCCCGTTTCTCTAAGCTCATTCATGCCCGCGTTGATCAATGCTTCGCTCGTTCTTCCTTGCGTCCATGCTTCAAATTTTCGTTCATCAAAATGGGTATATCGCGCGTGTTGATCCAGTCCATGGAGTTGAAAATATGCCTGAGGGTATTTCTTAAAACTAAAACGAAAAAAATCACGCCATAACAATTCGAAAATCACCCAATAGGTGGAATCGTTCGCAAGAACTTGCTGCTCAAAACGCTTTATTTCACTGTATATGCGCCTTGGTGAAATACAGCCTTGACTTAACCATGCGGAGAACTTGGTAGAGAAATCCAAGCCTGCAAGTTGATCTCTGGTTTCTTTGTAAGTCTTGACGGCTTGACTTTCCCAAATAAAATAATGCAGGCGTTCCAGGGCATGGTCTTCACCCCCTTGAAGCCAAGCGGGCTTGGAAGACGAAGTTCGCTCTATGGGAAACTGTTCAAAAGGTGGAACAGCAATACGCTCTGGAGGGTTGAAGGGAGAACGTACGATAGATTCTTTCTCTGCAAGTTTTCTGAATTTAGTGAATAACAACGGAATATCCCGTACACTAAATGGAAGATCGTCTGGGTGAAAAAGGGTGCTAGTAGAATAGGTTTCGAAATCCACGGAGATCTCCAATAAACGCTGTTTTACACTTAATTGGGTAAATTTCTCCTCACTTCCAACCTGCTTTTTTGTATAGACTTTTCGAATACCGAATTGCTTGCAAAAATCCGTCATTAGGTCCTCCGGGGAGCCATTCAGCACCAATAAAGATCCACCTATGGCGTGTAATTGCTGCTGCAAATTAGCCAACGATTCTTGAATAAATGCCTTTCGTGTATCCCCAATTCGGAGAATCCCAAATTGGGAATTTTTTTCATGTTCGGCCCAAAAATATACCGGTAGGACTTCCTCATTTTCTTCTATGGCCTTCAATAAGGTTTCATTATCATCGAGCCTTAAATCTTCGGTAAACCATACCAATCCTCGTTTCATAAATGTTCTATGTTTTGTTTAATTTCTTGTGCTTTTTCTAAGATTAATTTCTTTTGTTCATCCTCCATTTTATCCCAAACTTTGTACATCATACCAATGCGGGGGTTGCGTTCGAGCAAGGGACGGTTACGGGCATAAAAATCCCAATATAAGGTATTAAACGGACAAGCTTTTTCTCCAAATTTTTCTTTTGAATTATAATAACACCCTTCACAATAATTACTCATTTTCTGGATGTAAGCTCCGGAGGAAACATACGGTTTTGAACCCACAATTCCGCCATCGGCAAATTGGCTCATTCCCCGTGTATTGGTGATCTCTACCCATTCGAAGGCATCGATATAAATCCCCAAATACCAACGATCTACCTCATCCGGATGCACCCCAAGCAAGGATGCGAAATTGCCCGTAACCATTAAGCGTTGAATGTGATGCGCATAGGCATGATCTAAGGATTGCTTGATAGAATGGTGTAAGCAATTCATTTTTGTTTCACCCGTCCAATACCATGTGGGAAGCTGCGCTTCATTTCCAAAATAATTTAGCGTGGAAAATTCGGGCATTTTAGCCCAATAAATACCACGCATATACTCTCGCCAACCCAACACCTGACGAATAAAGCCCTCCACTTGATTTAAGGCATAGCCTGTTGGATTATTCACATACGCTCGCTCAACCGCTCGAATGACTTCTATGGGACTAATTAACTTCACGTTCAAGGCAAACGACAAACGCGAATGATATACATACCAATGCTGCGTGGTCATGGCATCTTGATAGGTCCCAAATAAAGGCAAGGCTTGATCAACGATGGCTTGGAGGAGCTTAAGCGCAGCCGATCTGGTCACTGTCCATGAAAATTCAGTTGAAACAATTTCACCGATGGTTCTAAGTTGCGCGCGCTGAATTTCCTCATACACTGCTGTTTGGTCTGTTAACTCCAATGCGGTGGTAAAAATTGCTGTATTCGACGGAAGTTTTTTTCGATTATCGTGATCAAAATTCCATTGTCCGCCCACCGGTTGATCCTGCTCCATTAATACCTGATGCTTCTTTCGCATGTGCCTATAAAACGTCTCCATGAGAAAGGTTTTCTTTCCCTTAAACAATGCTGAAAGATCATCCCTCCCCGTTAAAAAATGTTCAGAATCCACGGGTGATAAGGGGATGTTGGCCTGCTTGAAATAGGCATCTAGCCGATATTCGTCTGGAAGTTGGTAGTATATTTTTTGCGGATTAAATTCCTGCTGCAATACCGTCAAATTTTTAATAAAATCTTGTTGGTTGTCTGAATCATTAATCTTGAAATATCGGAGCTGATGTCCTTTATCTTTCAAAAGGGATGCGAATTCTCGCATGGCAGAAAAGATGGCAACTACTTTTTGAATGTGATGAGTAACGTAGGCTGATTCCGTTTTCACCTCCATCAACACATACAAAACCGAGAGATCAATCGCAGTAAACCACGAGTGATTTATGTTTAATTGATCTCCTAATATCAGGCGTATTTCTTTTATTTTCATTGGTTCTTATTGGTTCTACAGCGATCGCTGCAATAAATAACCTCATCCCAAACGCGTTCCCATTTTTTCCTCCAAGTAAAGGGCCGCTTACACACCGGACAAATTTTCTCAGGAAGGTTGGCCTTCTTAACGTTTTTCATGTGGAACTCGATTTGGTGAAACATGGGTTGCCAATACTTTTTTACCCAGGGTTCTCGACTGGGGGGACTTTTTTATGCCATACATGATATCGGAAGCATGTTTGCGAGACGCTTCAATATCGACGATCGGAAAAGGATAATCCATACCCAAGCGGCAATCATAAAATACTTGGTCCATTTCACTCATTTTCCAGGGTTCATGGATGAAGGTAAGGGGAACATCTCCTAATTCCGGTATCCACTTTTTAATGAAAACCCCATCTGGATCATGCGCTTCGGAGTTTTTAATGGGATTGTAAATTCTTAAGGTATTTACACCAGTTAATCCGGCTTGCATTTGAATTTGTGGATAATGTATACCCGGTTCATAATCCAGAAACTGACGCGCTAAAAAATGCAGGTCCCGCCAATCCTGCCATAAATTGTACACAAAAAAAGAAACTACCATCGCCCTCATTCGAAAATTCAAGTATCCGGTGGCGACCACACTCCGCATGCAGGCATCCACTAAAGGAATCCCGGTCTTCCCCGCTTGCCAAGCGGAAATAAAGACTTCATTTTTAACCTTTCCTAAGTCCTCAAATGCCGCATTAACTGGTAAGAATTCCATCCGACATTCGGTTTCAAACTTTTGAATGAAATGGCAATGCCAATGCAATCTTGAAATAAAATTAGCCAGGGAACGCGCATTCCCACCCTGCTTTTTTGCAATCTGTGCAGCTTGATAAACGTGTCGCATGGAAAGGTTTCCATATGCTAAATAAGGAGACAATCGACTGCAGGATTTTCTAGCGGCCTCAGGCTTGGAAATGTGTAACGAGTAAGTCCTATGACGAACATCAAAAAAAGTATCCATGTAGCGTTTTGCATTGAATATTCCTCCCGGTTGAAAGGTTTTATTTGAAGTTCTAATTCCTTCAGGCAAAGAAGACTCATTGGGTAAATCCCATGAAACATCAACAGAAATTAACTGCTCGAGCTTAGGGTCTTCCATTGGAGCATGCATAAATTTAAGCCATTCTTTGTCCCAGGTTTTGCGGTGATTTAATCCTCGAATAATGCCGTTGGTCTGGAATTCATTCCATGGAATTTGCTTTGATTTAAAAAAACTTGCTATACGTTTATCGCGACTATATGAAATCCAGTTACCAGTTTCTTGATGGGAAAATACGCCTTGAATCTCATAATGGGTACTCAGTGTTTCGAACACCAAATCGGCACTGCTGTGGGCAATGGTAATGCATTGATTGGGTAACCCTTGTTTTAATTGATTCAAAGACTCATAAATAAAGCGCCAATGGCGTACATCCGAATCTGCTGCCTCCATCAATTCAGGTTCAAAAATATACAGCAAAATAACGGGGAGTCCCTGCTCTATAGCTCGCTTAAGCGGCAAGTGATCACCAAGGCGTAAATCCCTTTTAAACCATAGAATATTAACTTGCATAGGAATAAAAACAACCAATCTCGTAAAGTGTTGCAAGGAAAGTCAGGGTTTCATTAACTTTGTGACATGTCGAAACTAACACTAGGTATTTTACTGATTTTCTCCGGTCTTTCCGCTCATGGTTTTTCACAAGAAAAACACATTCAATACCAATCCGAGTATTTTGTGATCTTGGTGATAGATGGCCCAAGATATACTGAAACCTATGGAGACACCAGTTGTACTTACATCCCCAACATATGCAACACCTTGATGCCTCAAGGCACCTTCTTTTCGAACTTTCGGAATAACGGACCAACGTACACCGTACCCGGACACACGGCTTTAATGACAGGGATTTATCAACGGATATCGAATGTGGGAGCAGGGTTACCTAGAAATCCATCGTTATTTCAATACTACATCAAAGAACGTCACACCCTAAATACAGATGCGCAAATCATCGCCAGTAAAGGAAAATTGAATGTATTATCCAATACAAAAGATCGTACATGGAATAACAAATTTCGTCCGTATTCCTATTGTGGACCTAATGGCAACGGGTTGAGTTATGGTCCTGACCTCGAAACGATGGTTAAAGTGAAAGAAACCTTGTTGTCTGCAACCCCGCCGCATTTGATGATGGTTAATTTATTGGGTGTAGATGTAAATGGACACGGTAACGATTGGAAAAAATACCTGGATAACATCAAGTATACAGACGCCTATACCCTTGATATCTGGAATGCTATTCAAGCGAATCCTATGCTGAAAGATAAGACCACCTTATTTATCACCAACGACCACGGTCGGCATACGGAAGGGCATAAAAATGGCTTTGTTAACCATGGCGATGGGTGTGATGGATGTCGGCATATATCCTTATTAGTGTTGGGTCCAGATGTACCTAAGAATCAAGAAATCACCACCGAGGCAGAAATGATTGACATTCCTGTTACGATTGCACAGATGTTGCATATTGGTTTTCCGACGGGGAAGGGAAGGTTTTTGTCTGAAATTTTTACAAAAAAACTTTAGCACTGCTTGAATTAACAACACAATGTAACTTAAGTATCAAAGTAAGAACATTGAAATGCGCATTTTAGCAAAAAATAATATCTCATGAAAAATACATTTTATGCTATTGCCTTTATTTTATCGGCCTTTATTGGTTATTCATGTTCGTCAACCGATGCAGAATCAACTGAAACTAAAAACGCGCAATTCGGAGAAATCAAGACCTTGGTTGCTGGTGATTTTAGCGCAAAAGAAAAAGATTCGAATACGGTCGTTATCGATGTACGAAGCCCAGAAGAAATAGCCAATGGCTTCATTCCGGGAACAGATTTATTTATTAATTTCTTCGATGGAAACTTCCAAGATCAGCTTAAAAAATTAGACAAGACAAAAACATACATTGTTTATTGTCATTCCGGCAACAGAAGTGGAAAAGCTACGAACGTAATGCAACAACTCGGTTTCACAGATATTTATAATTTACAAGGCGGAATTTCAGGTTGGAATGGACCCTTGTCGCAAAAAGAATGAATCAAGACAGACTCTTCGGTGTAATTTGGGTTGGAGGTATCAGTGCAGCAGCATGGTTTATTGCCCCGTATACCCCAAGTGCATTGAATAGTATCATACTCGCGCTACTACTTGGAATCCTCATTGGGACACTTTTGAAGTTTAGACAAGAAGTAAAAAAACCGGCAGGGACCATTGGTTCAAGAGCGTTAGAATATTCGATACTTTTTCTTGCGTTTGGCATAAACTATCGTTTTCTAGTCAATATCGGTTGGATTCCAATTCTTGGAATTTTATCAAGTATCACCGCAGTATTGTTAGTCACGAAAATCCTTGTGAAACGCTTTAACTGTCCTGCTTCTGCGGGATGGTTAATTGGCATTGGGACGGCGATCTGTGGGTCGTCAGCAATCGCAGCGGCAGCACCTTTTGTTTCAAAAAACAAAGAGGATATTGGGCTATCATTGGCTGTAGTTAATTTATGGGGGGCTCTTGGTATGATCCTACTTCCACTACTTTTCCAACTTCCTTTTCTAGATTCAATAAACCACGGATTAATCTTAGGAGGAGGATTGCATTCTGTGGGGAATGTAATGGGAGCTGCATATGGTCTTAGTGATGCGCTTGGAAATGAAGCCTTGGCGATAAAAATGGCACGTGTTGCCTTGCTAACCCCAGCATTGTTAGCAATAGTTGCCATGAATCGACGTGAAAACAAAACTTCTGAGCGAGTAAAAGTTAAAATTCCATGGTATATCTATGGCTTTTTATTCATTACCGCCTTTGTCAGTATATTCAAAATTCCAAACGAATTGATAGCATGGAACGAGTGGTTTGGTAAGATTGCACTCACGGTAGCGATGGCCGCCATTGGCATGAATGTAAATTTAAAAGAACTGCTTATTTCCGGGAGGAAAGGGCTGTTATTTGGTCTGCTAATTTTTATTGCGCAGTTAGCAGTTTTGTTTGTTGTAGCAAGTCTCTGATTTTTAAATAATCATCCCAAAATTAATCCCCCCTGTTTTCGAGGTAACTCCCATACAGCTTTCGGTATGGATTCTTTTTGATATTGTATGGGGTATTTCTGGTAGTTCGACGAATAACCTTATTCATCATTACTTGTTTAAACGAACCCAGGGTGCCATTTTTTATGGCCGTAAGATTCCATATCGGAACATTTCCAAGGGTATCTACTAAGGATGCTCGAAGCGTAATCGAATTGGTAATTAATGTGGTTCCGGTGGCCTGTTGAAAGAAAATGGCTGTTGCTTCTGAAACGGGTTCAAGAATTTGAACATTTGACTCCAACACGGCATCAACCTTCAGTAATTTACACAGTTCCTTTGGCGAAATTCTACCCTCATTATAGCCGGCAGGGAGCACCACATCATTCGTAGAATTAATATCTAATACCTCAACGAAGCACTTCCCTTCATTCATGCGACGATCAAAAGAACGAATCAATTGCTCTTGCAATTGACGCTGTTTTTGAAGCGTAAGCTCATTAAAGCGGTCATCAGTCATCCAAATTTTGCGCTCAATGGTTGTCCGAGGCGGTAAAACCGCGATAGCATGGTGCTTTTGGGTAATTTTTATGATGTGCGGCAGGTAATCTACACTGACGCAAGAGGAAAGCACAAGTACAAAAAGAAATGGGATCCAATATTTCATAATCCAAAGGTAAAAAAATGATACAAATCAGTTTACATGTACTGAAATTGAAATAAATTTGCAGTGTGAAAAGGGTATTCGCACTCTTCTTAGTATTGTTGTTTTGTGGTAAGTTTATTTACTCCTCCTTTTGGTTAATATACTTTCAAATAAATCAGCAAGAAATTATCCGGCTTTCTTGTGAGAATAAGAACCGGCCTGAATTGAAATGTAACGGAAAATGTTACCTAGCCAAACAACTCAGAAAGGCTGAGTTTGATTTATCCGAGCGTAAATCAAAACAAGAAACCCAATTGAGTTTAATTAAACAGCTTGAAATTGAGGGGTGTTACCTTCCTTCAAACCTTATTATTTCTTCTATTTTCAGCATAGATCAAGTTTACGAAGTACAAAAAACTCCGTATTCATGCCCAAATTCTTCGGCACATAAACGCGCCATATTTCACCCGCCGATTATTTAAGATTTAACACGATTGTTGTATTGATCTTAAATAAGTAAACCATGAAATTCATGAACATGTTCGGATTCGTCTTGTGGACGTTTTCGGTTTGGTCGTGTGATGTGTGCGGTGGTGTTTCCAGTAATGCTTCGATAGGCTTATTGGCATCCACTCAATTTCACACGATAGGTATAAAAAGTAGTCTAAATACGTATCGCAGTTATCTGAATGGCATTGTTCATTCACGAGAATATATTGCCCAAGGAGAGGTCACTGCCAGATGGCAACCCCATGCCTGGTGGCAAATCTCAGCGAATATTCCCTACCAGGTGGGGAGGCAAAAACGTGATTTAGGGGGCGATTTTATTCAAGGCTTGGGTGATCCAAGAATCCTGATAAATCATGTACTTGTACACCAAAAGGATAGCAACCAGGCTACGAGAAAATTTCTTTCGCTTGGGCTAGGTATAAAAACTCCATGGGGACGACGAGCACCAACATCGAGTATGATTCGAAACCTATATCCGAGCACGGGTGCATGGAATTTCAGTACCGTATTACTTTTTACGAATCGGCTTACTGAACGTGTCAGCCTTCAACAAGAAGGGATTTACACCTTCAAAATGCGCGATGCCAGTGGGTATCGGTATGGAAATACGTATTCGTATGCCGTTACCGTGGTTTGGAATAAATCTCTAGGGATTGGTCGACTGCTTGTTGGACCTGGGTTACAATTAGAACGATTTGGAGCCAGTACAGAAGATGGACTACCGGTAAGCGGATACAATAATCAAGGATTTGTTTTTGAGAGTCAAGTAAGCGTAAACTACCTAAGCTACAACTGGTTATGGGGGTTAAATGTTGTACAACCACTCCAGCAAAATTTTAACAAAGGCAGTATGAAACAAGGCATACGGGTGTCATGTACGCTGTCCTATTTAATTACAAAAAATAGTAAAAAATGAAAGCAACTATTTACATAATAACTTTTACCTTGGGAATTCTTTTCGTGGGTACCAGTTGTGAAAAACACAGTGAACCCATTAAAGCAACCTTAACCTTATTGGAACCACAAGCGGGTGATACCGTTATGGCAGGGGAGGCATTGCATATGCACGGCACGGTAGTTGGATCCGGTGAATTACACGGTTATTCCTTAACCTTAACCAATTTAACCACCAACCAAGTGGTGTTTAGTGGGAGCAATGCTACCCATCAAACCTCTTATGCGTTTGATGAACACTGGGTTAATATGGAAGGGGCAACCTCGAACATGAAGTTAAGCCTCGTCGTTAATTTAGACCACGAAGGGAACACTGCCACTAAAAGTGTGGAGTTTGTGGCGGGCAACTAAAATGGTTTTCTAAGGGGGCTTCATTGCCCCCTTTACAATAGAATCCTTAACTTTGCCCCAAAATAACTCCATGTCAAAACCTGTTCGCGTACGCTTTGCCCCCTCACCTACTGGACCCTTACATATGGGTGGAGTAAGAACCGCACTCTATAATTACCTGTTTGCTAAAAAACACAACGGAACTTTTTTAATTCGTATTGAAGATACGGATCAAACGCGTTTTGTACCTGGTGCACAAGATTACATTATGGATGCGCTTTCTTGGTGTGGTATCATGCCCAGCGAAGGACCTGGATTGGGTGGAGATTTCGGCCCCTACGTGCAATCGGAACGACAAGCCATGTATCGTCCATATGCGGAGGAGCTGGTAGCAAAAGAACATGCGTATTATGCCTTCGATACCTCGGAAGAATTGGAACAAATGCGGGAGCAGGCCAAACAAATGGGTATGCCAAACTGGCAATACAATAGCGTTACCAGAGCATCCATGAAAAACGCGTTGACCTTACCGCATACGGAAGTGGAACAACGTATAGCCAATGGAGACCCCTATGTGATTCGTATGAAAATGCCGCGCAACGAAGATGTACGTTTTCATGACCTTATCCGTGGATGGGTGGTAGTAAACACCAACAACTTGGATGACAAAGTGTTGTTTAAAAGTGATGGTATGCCTACCTACCATTTAGCGAACATCGTAGATGATTTTACGATGAATATTTCGCATGTAATCCGTGGGGAGGAATGGCTTCCTTCTGCGCCGTTGCATGTACTACTTTATCAAGCGTTTGGCTGGGATGCCCCTGAATTTGCACACCTTCCGCTTTTACTTAGACCGGATGGAAACGGTAAATTATCTAAACGCGATGGTGACCGATTAGGTTTTCCCGTATTCCCAACCAATTGGATCACCGCAGAAGGGGAATTGTATTCGGGATATCGCGAAAAAGGATACTTATCTGAAGCATTTATTAATATGTTGGCTTTATTGGGTTGGAACCCAGGAACCCCACAGGAGATTTTCACCCTAGATGAGTTAGTAGACGCCTTTTCATTGGAAAGGGTATCAAAATCCGGGGCGAAATTTGATCCGGAAAAAACGAAGTGGTTTCAACAAAGTTGGTTACGCATGCAGGCTGACGCTGACATCGCCAAGGGATTAAAAGAAACAACGCCGTCTTTAACACTTTCTGATTCCGCCTTGGAAACCTTGGTTGGGTTGATGAAAGAACGAGCTACCTTCGCTGCAGATATCCTAACGGATGGTGCCTATTTCTTGGCCAATCCAAGGGAATTTGATCAAGAAACGATTCGTAAAAAATGGAAAGCTGAAACCACAGGCTATTTAAATGAATGGATGGTTCGATTAGAGGGAATTGCTGAATTCACTGCGGTAAACATTGAGTCAGCGTTTAAAGGGTATTTGGAGGAAAAAGGATTGGGTATTGGTGCGGTATTGCTCCCTTATCGCCTAGCTGTTACTGGCGTTGGTGCTGGTCCAGGCATGTTTGATGTGAGCGCGTTTCTTGGGAAAGAGGAAGTAGTAAAGCGCATGAAAGAAAACCTACCTAAAATAGCCGCAATTCTACATGAAGCATAAAATCCACGTTCGGGGTATTCGATGTTATGCATTTCATGGATGCATGGAAGAAGAAGCGCGCATTGGCGGACATTATGTGGTAGATGTGGACATTGACACCGACTTTTCGAAAGCCGCAGCAAGCGATGAATTGATCGATACGGTGGATTATTGCGCAGTCCAACACATTGTCGCCGAAGAAATGGCCATTCGGTCGAAGTTAATTGAGCATGTGGGACAACGAATCGTTTCGAGAATACAAAAAGAGCTGCAAGGAATCTTGGGCCTTCGTGTTGAAATCCACAAGCTATCTCCGCCTATTGATGGGGACACAAGAGAGGTTTCCATTGTTATTGAGGGTAATTCAATAACTCATAGTTTGTGAAGGAATAGATATTTTTCTATTCTTTTTTTTAAATTTAACTACTATGTATTACATATATCTATTTTTTACACATATCTTTGCATTAAATACAAGACCGAATGAATTCAGAAAATACACAGGCACAAATGAGGAAGGGAATACTGGAGTATTGTATTTTAAGTATTCTTAATAAGGGTGAAGCTTATCCATCTGAAATACTTGATCACCTGGAAAAAGCGCAATTAACCGTGGTTGAAGGAACTATTTACCCCCTTTTAACTCGCTTAAAGAATATGCAATTATTGGATTATCGATGGGCTGAGTCAACCGCGGGTCCACCACGTAAATATTACTGCATAACGGAGGACGGTCTACGCTTCCTCTCTGAACTAGCACGTACTTGGCTTGAATTACAACAGGCCGTTTCAACGATAACACAAAACAACGAAAATCATGAATAAGACGGTATCAATTCATATACAAGGCATTCCATTTATTTTGGAGGAAAGTGCCTATGAAGCACTTAATTCTTACCTATTGTCCTTGCGTAATGTTCTTAAAACGGAAGAAGGCTTAGAGGAAATCATCCAGGACGTAGAATTGCGCATTGTTGAACTCCTTCAATTACACAAATCCAACGGAGCTCAAGTAATTGAAGAAACTATGGTCAAAACCATTATCAGAAAAATCGGTAATCCAGAGGACTTCGCTCACAGTGAAACAATGCAAGATAACAACTCAGTAGAAGAACCCGTAAAGCGTTTATTTAGAGATAAGGACACCGCAGTACTTGGAGGTGTTTGTTCAGGTATTGCTTCCTATTTGAATATAGATGTAGTCATTATTCGAGCGCTCTATGTCCTCGCAATGCTTACACTTGGGGTAGGGTTCCTTTTTTATATTGTGCTCTGGATTATTATACCTGAAGCAAAAACCAGCAGTGAAAAACTACAAATGAAAGGCAAAGCAGTGAATGTGGACAGCATTAAATCGGAATTAGAACAAGCTGCAACTCGAATTAAAAAAGGAGCCAGCGATCTAAAAAATAATACGAATA
>Ga0247843_1007669_pt1 | contig 13102 bp, 11 predicted proteins | sample LaCruzMarch2017__FD_192420 | JGI IMG/M metagenome (GOLD analysis project Ga0247843, IMG submission 192420) | Freshwater microbial communities from meromictic Lake La Cruz, Castile-La Mancha, Spain - LaCruzMarch2017_8m | ecosystem: Environmental > Aquatic > Freshwater > Lake | place: Spain...
GCCAGAACTTTTGGGAAATGGAATTGTTAATTTCGTTTCCATATAGTCTAACTTACCAAAGTAATTAGCCCATTTTGATTGCAAACTGGTCATTAACTTTAAGTTATACTTGTAGTTCTTAATGTAGCCTTTGTCTCTTCTCTCTGATTTAACATAGTCATCATGTGCCGCAATTCAGGCGCAATGTGTTTTTCCATCTACGATGGAAAACTTATCTAAATCGGAAAAATAATTACCACAGCCCCCAAGATTCAGCAAGCCCCCTGGTGCAGTATCGCACCTTCTAAATCTCGATTGGCAGTAAATATCGCACCTTCTAAATCGATTGCCTCATAAATCGATTGATCCGCCAAACCGATAATCAGCGTCGGTATCATCATGAAGTTACTGCATCAAATCATATCCATCTTCTTGGCCAGCAGCCTGGCCAACAAGGCCATCGGTTCGAGCATTGTCAACGACGTTCACGACGTCGAGATGAGCCGCATCTTCGTCCAGTACCAGCCTGGGCATAAGGTTGAGGTAGCGAGTACTCTCGGTGTTGGAGCCTCTGCTGTGCTCATTGACGGCCCTACCGAAGTCCACTATGACTTCAAGAAGCTTGAAACATTTGTAGTCAGTGTCCCTACCGCCTCGTTAGAAGTTCTGCGTGATGATCCTCACATCCTACTTGTAGAAGAAGATCATCGTATCTTCCCAATTGGCATCGATGAATCTACAACAGGCGGTCACTCTCTTAGGGGATTGACCGCCCAAACAGTGCCCTATGGCGTTGACATGGTCGAAGCACGTGATGTTTGGGATGCCAATCGTGATGGCATCGTGGATGCTGGTGCGCCTACTGGTGCCAATCGGAAGATATGCATCATTGATTCCGGCTTCCTCGCGACCCACGAAGACCTGCAAGGCATCAACGTAACCGGCCACGATGGAGATTTTGGTCCATGGAATCAAGATGGTGATGGCAACGTCACACACAGTTCAGATGGTCACGGCACCCATGTTGCAGGTATGATTGCTTATTACTTTGCTTACCACCTCATTTACCATCCAAACAACAATCCTAACATTTCTATATTATTATGATACTTGACATCACAGGAACTATCGCCGCCATGAATAATAATGTAGGGATTGTGGGTGTGACTCCCGGCACAGTACAGCTCTACATTGTACGTGTCTTTGGTCGTGGATTATTATCCTACACTTCTGATATGATCGATGCTGCAAATCGTTGCGCAAGCGCCGGTGCCAACATCATCAGCATGAGTTTGGGTAGCAATAGCTCCTCAACAACTGAGCAAGCCAAATTCGATGAGCTAAATGCTCAGGGAATCCTCAGTATCGCAGCAGCCGGCAATGCTGGCGATACCTCATTTTCTTACCCTGCCTCGTATTCATCGGTCATTTCAGTTGCTGCAATTGATTCCAGTAAAGTTGTGGCCAGCTTCTCCCAGAGGAACAATCAAGTCGATATTGCCGCACCTGGTGTGGGGATTCTTAGCACGGCAATACCAGGTGGTTATGTTTCAAAGCAAGGTACTTCCATGGCTTGTCCCCATGTCTCTGCTGTCGCTGCCCTAATCTGGTCAGCCAAGCCCAGTGCCACGAATGAACAAGTACGCACGGCGCTTATCAATACAGCTGAAGACCTTGGCGTGGTTGGTCGCGATGACCTCTACGGCTATGGACTGGTCCGTGCCAAGCAAGCTCTTGATTACCTGATAACATCAAGCTCTAGTCCTACCTCAACGCCAGCGCCCACTACCATTGGTCTGAGTCGAACCGTCTACACTAGCGGAACCCAAACTAGCTCCTACTATCCTCCCGGTGCTGACGTCATCATTTACACAAATTGCTTCACCGCAGTTGCAGCTGGAGAGGAGCAGCTCTTGCTCAAGGAGGCAGTAGTTGGGATCATCCGCGTTGCCTCTGCTGGTGCACTTGTTGATGTTGGCATCAATATCTATGCCGCAGAGATGACGTCAAGCTATGGTCGGGGTACGAATCATCTAGTCTATTCAAGCTCATCACTAGGCAGTGGGACAGCAACTTCCCTCCAGCTTGTAAGCACAGGAGATGTCACCAACCAAAATATCTTTCTCAAACTTGAGCTTGCGTCAAATCCTGGATGGGGTGGTTTTTTGATTGGTGTTGAGTTTACAGGTGTGAATGCTGCAAGCACCTCTAATGGTTGGCGCGTTGTGAATGCCCCAACAACTGGATTGTCAATTGACAAGTTTGGCTCGTACACTTCCTCCTCTGGGTTCAGCTTTGGTTATCAATTTACAAATTCTACAGGAGGTGCAGATCCTAGCCGATTTCTTGTTAATGTGGATGGCAGTCTTACTTCGACCACAACAACAACTATTACTACAAGTCCAACCACTACCAGCCCATCTGCAAGCCCGAGTAAATCGCCTGTGACATCCACTCCAACCACTACAAGTCCAATCACTACAAGTCCAACCACTACCAGCCCGAGTAAATCGCCTGTGACATCCACTCCAACCACTGCAAGTCCAACCACTACCAGCCCATCTGCAAGCCCGAGTAAATCGCCTGTGACATCCACTCCAACCACCACAAGTCCAATCACTACAAGTCCAACCACTACCAGCCCGAGTAAATCGCCTGTGACATCCACTCCAACCACTACAAGTCCAACCACTACCAGCCCATCTGCAAGCCCGAGTAAATCGCCTGTGACATCCACTCCAACCACTACAAGTCCAACCACTACCAGCCCATCTGCAAGCCCGAGTAAATCGCCTGTGACATCCACTCCCACAAAAAGTCCCAGTGCTACTACTACCACGTCAGCTCCCACAAATCCTCTCATTGAAATAACTGTGTCTGGTGGCTCATTCACTTCCCCCTACTACACCTTCTCCATAGATGTTGCAAGCTATGAGTTTGTTCGCGGACAGACATACAAGTTTATTCACACTGATTCCAGCCATCCATTCTTCGTCAGTGATCAAGGACGCGACACAGCTTCCACCTTTTCAGTTACTAGCACTGGCTCATACATTACAGGCATCACAGATGGGAACTCGCTTCAATTCCAGCTTCCATCAAATTTTTCTGGTGAATTGACTTACTATTGTGTAACTCATGCAAGCATGGTCAGCACTTTTAAAATTGCTGCGACATCTCCCACAACATCAATTCCAACCACAACATCAATTCCAACCACTGCCAGCCCATCTGCAAGCCCAAGTAAATCGCCTGTGACATCCACTCCCACAAAAAGTCCCAGTCATACTCCCACTGCAAGCCCATCTGCAAGCCCAAGTAAATCCCCAACAACATTAATTCCCACCACTACAAGTCCAGTCACTGCAAGCCCATCTGCAAGCCCAAGTAAATCGCCTGTGACATCAAATCCCACCACTGCAAGTCCAACCACTGCTAGCCCATCTGCAAGCCCGAGTAAATCGCCTGTGACATCCACTCCAACCACTGCAAGTCCAACCACTGCAAGCCCATCTGCAAGTCCGAGTAAATCGCCTGTGACATCCACTCCAACCACTGCAAGTCCAACCACTGCAAGCCCATCTGCAAGCCCGAGTAAATCGCCTCTGACATCCACTCCAACCACTGCAAGTCCAACCACTACCAGCCCATCTGCAAGCCCGAGTAAATCGCCTGTGACATCCACTCCAACCACCACAAGTCCAACCACTACCAGCCCATCTGCAAGCCCGAGTAAATCGCCTGTGACATTCACTCCCACCACTGCAAGTCCAACCACTACCAGCCCATCTGCAAGCCCAAGTAAATCGCCTGTGACATTCACTCCCACCACTGCAAGTCCAACCACTACCAGCCCATCTGCAAGCCCAAGTAAATCGCCTGTGACATCCACTCCAACCACTACAAGTCCAACCACTACCAGTAAATCCCCCACAAAAAGTCCCAGTTATACTCCCACTTCTTCAGGATACAATCCGTCTACACAGTGGTTCATCGACTGGACCAGAAATGGTGGCATGTAAGTAATGGTCCCTCCCTTGGTTGGAATCATTTGATTCGATTGGTTCTGAACATTTTATTCTTGTCACTTTTGAACATTGAACTTATAGGTGCGTCGCCGACTGTGTGGGGGTGCAGCCCTGTGGAAGAAAGAGAAACAAATGGGAGATAGCATTCCCCTCTGTTGAGGCATGTTGCGGAACTATAAGCAGCTGGAAACCATTTGCGGATTGCTCGTATGCTGCTTCCCCAACGACTACCAGTGCAAGCCCAAGCAAATCTCCAACTGCTGATACGCGATGGTATGTTGATACTTCACCACTATGTTTTTATGTAATCCTTTTTCATTACAAGCTAATTGCATACTTGATATTTTCCTCCCAGGTATCCTGATTATAATACTAAATGCAAAAATGATGGTAAAGCCCCAACATGGTTAAACCATAAATACACATCTCAATCACTCTGCTGCATGAGTCATTTCAGTTGGGGGTTCTACGAGTGTATGGGAACCAAGCCCGCGGCATCAAACAAGTGGTATATTGATTGGTTCAGCCACAAATGTAAACAAGATTGTGAGGTGTCTAGTGGGGGATCATCGTGTGGAGGACTTGCTCCAGAAACGTGGAGAATCAAACACGATTCTGTTGATGCGTGTTGTCGTGCACATGTATCTTATGCTGTTGAGCAATGCAAGACACCATAATCCAATGATTGATGGTGCATTTGTATAAAATCGGAGAGTACCAAAATTGTTATGTATGATCTTGTACAATAAATATGTTGTATTAAAAAGAAAACAACTTAAATCTCTAAAAATCTTGTTGTGTACTCTCCAGCACCTTCATTTCTTTAGACTGTGGCGACACGATCAAAAAGGAAGCCACTCCTCTTCATCAAACTTACTTGCTGTCTTCGCTCTTCCAGACGTCCGTGCCACGACCTGTAATAATTTCTCTTTCCTTTTTTGTCGTTCCAACTGCTTATATTTCATGAGTATCAATGTCTCGCCAGATCTCTCCTCTTCTGTCTTGGACTGAAATATTGGGGATGAAGACAGACCAGGATGAGTAGAAATAGCAGCAGCTATGGCAGATTTACTGGTTGCATCGACGTAAGCGAGCGCCAAGCGTCTGAGCTTTGAAACTTCTTCCTTTGATTCAACATTTAAGACTGCCAGTCTACACATCATCTTTTGTACAATCGAGTCAACATTTTCGGTCCGAGTTCCGGTCTCAAAATCTTCTTCGTCTTTGTTGTCTTCAGATATTGTTTGTACAGTGGAAGAAGATGACAAATCGTCGGAGGAGGATGAACACGATGATACTATACTTGAATATGGCGTTCGCTTTGTGTCTATAAGTCCCGCTGAACATAATTGGATGTAAGTGCGTTGATCAAGTGTCAATGCCGATAGGTCTAACGTGGCAATATCTCCATTCTTGATCGCATCAATATTGCCAAGTCCAATTAGTCCATTCGTAAATTCCTCAGGTGAATATGATGAAAGCTTCGTGAGGATGTCATAGTCGTCATCATCGTCTGTTTCTTCATTGTAATCGCCGCTTTCCTCTTCTACCAACAAGGACTGCAAACGTTCATATATTGGCGAAATTGCCTCGTTTCCGTTCTGATCATCACAATTGCATCTTTTAGTATTTTCCTCTGATATGCTACCCCACAAAGAGTGCCCCACATCACTATTCTTGTCTGATGATTCCTCCAGCTCCTTCGTCACTATCTCATCAGACTGGTTTATGATACCCTCTAAGCCAAAGTGTACATCTTCTTTCCTCTCAATACCATCGAAATAGTTACTTTTTGTCATGTAATTCCACAGTCCGATCGTACTGCATGTCTCTGGCATCATTTTTACATCGTCAAGGTAAGTTTCCTGGAGTTCCATAATTTGCCTATCAATAACATCTATTCTATTTATCTCACCACTACTGGCTACACTACCTTTAGTTTGATTTTGTTCGTTTTGTCGGACGCTTGTAGATGAAATTTCTTTTGCAAGTAATGAGCGACGTTCTGCAAGAGATAGATTGGGGTACAAGATTGACCCATACAGAGCACGTACACGACGATGTCGTTCCTGACGATACTCATCTTCTTCGTCATCGTCCTCTTTTAATATTTGATGATAGTCCCCTGGAATGTATGGGATAGATAATGAGGATATCGATGGTACATTAGTCACAGAGGCAATAGTGGCACAGTCACTTTTGCTCTTCTTGACTAGTTCTTTCTTATGTTGGATGACAGGAGATTGTATCTTCTTAACGTAACCCATTGCCTTGGTAGCAACAAAAGGAAGAGAATTCTTCACGGTGGCATTATTGAAAATCACAGGACAATTGTAACTGATAAGGGACGTATCAGTAGTACTAGCAGCAATCTTGATTTTCTGGGGTAGTAAATCAAACCGTAATGTCTCATTAGCAACTACCTTTATAGTTTCCATATCGGCAAATGATAGGTCCAACGTAGGAGGGTTGGAGGACGTAGCAGAAATTTCACCAGTAGCAGTGACAGCACCACACATCTTTGCTACTTTCCAGCCTTTAGGACAAGACATTTGTGCAACTAACTTCTTACCACTCTTATCCCGGAATCCAGGCATGCCATTTTGTCCTTTAACTTTTACCTTGACGTTGATGGTTATCATTAATGTGTTGGAGGTTGAGTTCCTAGTGGCGCAATTACCATCATCCAGTAGTACTTGATTTTGTTGATGGGTATAATTGTGAACTTTATACTCCCACAGTGACCTTAGTACCTTTTCAACATTCCTTCGTGGGACAGGGCAAACCTCCCTTACGTCTTTTTTCTTATAATTGTCCTCACACCAGTATTCCATATTTATTAAGTTCTGACGTAAGAATGCCGCCTGTCGGACATGACTCGAGTAGAGTGTAACAAGATCATCAATGAGTTGTTGTGGAGATGATGATGATGTTGCTACTACTGCCGAATCTACCAATGGTGCTAACTTATCTTGCTGGCGTGATTTCCGTAATTGATATACCATATTCTGAACAACTTGCGTTGATTTAGTAAGTGATGTAATCAAAGTGGACGATGTTGCAGGAGAATGCTGTGAATGACGATGTTGTTGATTATTCCCTATACTCATACCCATACCCCCAAATCCAACAATTTCACTACTCTCCATGTCAACAATACCAATATGCTGCCCAAAAAGCTTATATATCGGAGAGTCTTTTGTTATAATTGTGCCCGTGGCAGTGGTGGGGGGTATGTATATTCCTCCTCCAACATTTGCAGTAGAAAGTTGTTCTAAACATCGATATGGTCCACGTTGTTGTTGTCCACGTTTCTTCACATCGACTACTTCATTCGGGAGGTTAATGTATGGGAAGAATTTTGAACGAGAGTGTGATAGACCATATTCTTTGAATGATTTCCTCCCTTTCACCTCTTTCTCATACTGTGGTAGATATTGATGTTGTTGTGCATTAACAACGACGGACATTGGATGCTGGGTCGATTGATTGTACCCCTGCTGTGACTGACTGTATAATTTTCCCAAGTCTCGTTCTTGATGATGACTATTACTAGTACTGTGAGCGATTTTGGGACTGCTACTATTGTTGTTGCTGGATCTTCTACTTCTCTTTGATGCAGTAGCAGTAGTATTGATAACATCCTTGTCGCCCCCTCCTCCTCCTCCGCCCGACTCGTCTTCGTCTTCATTACTATCATCGTCATAATCAATACCAAATCTTTTACTCTTGCGCCGTCGACGCTTTCCCCCCACATCCACATTATTCCACGTAGTCTGCAGTGACGACAATTCTCGCTGCTGCGATCCTCCCTGTTGTTGTTGTTGTTGTTGTTGTTGTTGTTGCTCAAGCATTGCAAGGTATGGATTAACACGTGCCGTACGCGGTCCTCGACTTGCAACAGTTACCATTCTGTCAATATTGAAACTGCTCCGACGCCGACTTACCACGTCTTCTTGAGTATCATTCATCACCCCTCCTCCTCCAGTAGTATCTTGTAATCCCATGGGAGCAGTAGCATCAGTAGCGGTACCACTAGCAGCCGATGTTGCAAATGCAAGCGAATGCATACTCCTAACACTACCATCGAGTACGCCGCATTCAAAAATATCCCCGGGTATATCAAAGTCTAATTCATCCATTATATTATCCCCTCCCAACAGTGAGTCTCCAGAATATGCTCTCATCCGTTGCAGAACGTCATCCTCACCCTCCCCTCCCCTACTGTTCATCTCCTCCTAAATCATCAAGATTGATTGCATCCATGGCTTCGGTCGTATCCGGGAATGATGGCACTACGATGTCGTACCGTGCTTCGTCATGTTTCAATCTTTCGGTTGGAGCGGAAATATGTAAGGTACGTACATACGCATGTTCCCGACGATAACCTCAAAACTCAAAAGACTTTTTGGTAGGTCATCTGAGCCACGAGCCAAGAAGATAATACCTTAGTGCTTCTGTCACCATAGTCTCAGTGAGTAGTGTAATTAATCATCATGGACGATACATCGACCAACATTGCCAATGACAGAGCCCGCCTTGGTTCGTCTCTCCGATTGGATGAAAATCAAACGGTCATTAGTGGTATGACCACGGATACTCCGTGTTCTAGTAGCTCCACGGCCAATCATCGTCAGCGTAATCACGAAGCAGCATCAGCAGCATCGTCGTCGGCCTCGGCATCACTCCTCCTTCCGCACGATAGGTTCCGAGGAGGCACTGCGAGTCGATTTGTCAGTGGCGGGAGTAGCAACGTGGGGAGTGGTGGCAGTCGGGGTCGTGGTGGCAGCAGCGTTGCTTTCGACGTTATTGCCGAGGAGGAGGGAGGAGAGCAGGAGGAGGATACAAAATTTATCCATGATGACCTAATGGAGCAACAGCAGCAACACGTCAATATGGACACTCCATCATCATCGATACCGGTATCATCAACATCATCTGTAGTAGAAGATACCATTACACAAGATGAACAACAGAATATACTATTATCAGCATATGATAATTCACGTTTGCCAACACACAATCCAAAAACGTATGCCACACAAGAGATTAACGTGTTGGACTATCAAGATGTGATATATGATGCCGACGAATTGTCATCCTTACCAGAGGAATATCTACTTGATGAGTACGGTAATCGGTACCATCACTCTAGCATGAAGGTGAGAGAGAGACTATTACATTCCGAACAACAACAGCAGCATCAGCAGCAGACGAGTAAGAATAATGATACAGTAACTCTACTTCTGCCATCATCATCATCATCGTTGGAGAGTAAACGTAGATGGACAACGTCACTTGTTACCATCCTCGCAACAGTAGCATTAGCTGTCATGGGGATTATATTTAGTATCCAATCATTATCTATTATTGATTATTCGTCGTACGATAATGATGTTGATAGTAGTAGTAATAATGAACGACACACGCCACCACCACTATTACTATCAACACAAAATCGTCAATTTGGTGGTGTCCTTGGTGGGTTACTTTCATGGGGAGGAGTTGATGCGGGGTGTGACACCAACATGGGCGGAGGAGACAATACACACTGTCGGCAGCGAAGTAGTGATGGTGGTGGGATTAGTAGTAGTGTCGGTGGATCATCATCAGATATAGTACTGGCATCACCACATCTTCGAACATCATCGTCATCAGTGGCAGTACTGACCTCTTTGCCACTACGTTCATATGTGCCACCGCTGGAGAAAAGAACGATGGTTTCTCCTCCTCCAACAATTAATCCAATCATCGACAATTCGTACATGGATTTATCTATACTACCGTACAATCCTCGACATGAAATACCAATGGTATGGAATGTGCCATTGTCCGATGGTGGGTCAACTATTGAATTGGTATTTGGTAATTGTTTAAAACTCGTGCAATGTAATGGAAGAGGACATGAGATACTATCACGAGAGCATGCGTTGGAATTTGGTGGAACAAGTGTAGTAGTAGATAGTAGTAGTAGTAGTAGTAGACGTGCAATGATGAAGGTAATACCAAAGACAGATGATGGTCATCTATTGCAATACCCTCCGGAATTTAATCCACACTTACAAACAGAAGTTGTATTTACTTCGACGTTTGTCAACGTGGACTGTACAACTCCATTGGGAATAGATCGTGGTATATTACACAACTTGGCAACATCAGATATGAGTGATGTGATTCATTCACCTGATATCTATGACGTTGCAAGATTATTCGTGCCTTCATCAATATCATCATCGACACCCAACAAGAAGACATTTGGACGAGGCATGGTCATACTACGCAATCCAATTGAAATGGCAGTTGCCAAATATTTGCGATGGAAGACATTTGAAGATGATAATGAGTATTGCGCTCGTCACTGGGCACGTGGAGATGTAATATGTAAACTCTATTGGACACAACATCCTCGTGTAATGGTCAAGGATATGTCGTTGAAAGAATTCACAAAGAGTGGTGAGTTGGTAACCTTACACCACAATCTTTGTAATGTTATTTTGTTTATTGCTGTAGCTCTCACCCTCGTTAACCACGTACACACAGACTACCTTGAGGACAACATATTTACAAGAACATTGGTAAACAAGCGTAATACTGACCATATCCTGAATGCAAAAGATCTCGCTGAAGCAAAGGAAATTCTGATTAATAAATTCATCGTTGGTATCTACGAAAGGTTGGAAGAATCTCTTGAACGATTTGAAACCTTTTTTGGTTGGAATCTCAGCAGTGACAGTATCAATCAAATGCACACCACATGTCGTCATCAAGTGGTTACTAAGACAATGGCAAGGGAATACAATCTCAATGCGGTAGTTCCGGCAAAAGATAGTCTGGCTTACATTGCTTTGGTAGAGAAGAACTCGTTTGACATGCAACTTTATGAGTATGTTAGATTCCTTTATGACTATCAGGGACGAGTATTGTTTGGAATCATTGAGTAAAGTAGTAATATAAAAGAATAGTGTATGTTTAGATTAACATTGCGTGCAATAGTTGTAAACGTCAGCCAGTCAAGGCAAAAGTTGAGTGGAGAGACATCGCTGAAATTAGATAATTCCTTTCACAAACTAGAAGAGACCGCAAGTTCCTTCTTCGCTACATCCGGTACCTTTATCATTTCCATGAGTTCTCCGGATTCTTTCAAACCGGCTAGGCCTGGGTACTTATCATTTCCTGTAAAGAGACCACCTACATGACTGAGTATGGAATCATGATGATACGAATTATTATTATTGAAAGGAAGATCAAAATATAAGGGAATTGAAATCACAATAATAAGATTCAGATACATACTTTCCGTTTATAAAAACGTGTGGCAAGCTTGATTGGCCTGTCATCTTTAATAGTTCTGCCCTCAATATGCTCTTCTCTTTGTCCAATAGAAACCATTCCAGTCCAACCTCCACTTTTTTATAATCTACACGAGCTTCATCAAGGACGGCTAGAGTTTCACTGCTAAATGGAGAAAGACCATAAGTGTAAATGACAATATTATTGCTCGATATTGTCTCTTCTATTTCCTTCCTGGCTGAGATGTAGTCAGCATCGTCAGCACCTAGTAGCTGTGCCTGTAATTTGTTCTCGAGCTTGAATATGGCTGAAATGAAATTCATTGCCTTGCCAATAGGTTTGAGTATTCCCCTCCCACGTACAAGGCTCCCACCTCCATTATCCTTCAACCCGAGCGGGTTGTATGCGATATCCTTGCCGATGTACGGTGATAGAAAACTTAAGGGTCGTGGCATTGTTTCCGAGTATGTAAGAACACCTTTTGACTTGTAGGAGTACAGTTCTTTCCCGTCCTCATCGAACAGATACGTTGCACCACGAATAGCAATTGCAGAAGGATTGCTAACATACTTATCCCATTTCGTTAATACCTCCACCATATTCTTCAATCGAATTGTTGCAAGTTCGACTGGTCTTTGGTATCCACGTTCATCTCCGAACCATTGTTGATATGACAAAGGTCCAATTTTCGTCGGCCCGACTCCAGGTCCGATGGTGACAAAACCCGCATTTACTACATCATCATCTCTAAAACGTTCTGGTGCTGTCATATCACCAAAGTAGCCTCGTAATATCTCTCGCAGAGTGCCAGGAGCACCAATGCCGGCGCACATGGCTAGATAATTCAACCATGATTTTGCTACCACTCTAATTTGTGTCTCATCTTTTGGAGCACCACCAGGCAGCTGATCCAACATGAATTTTAGGACATTATCTGATATGCTATCGGGTATATCGAATCCAGGACCAGCATGCAGTCCTAATTCACGATGGATATCACCATTCAGATCGAGGAGTAGACGCTCGGGTGGTAGACTTGTGAAGTCACAAAATTGACGTGCGGCGGTAAAGGCACCAATGCCAATAACACAATATTCGATATCATTTTTAATCAATGATTGTTCAGCAGCAACTAGGAATTCGCAATATTCGGAACTATCAAATTCTCCCAGCTGTGGTAAAACAACGACGAGTGATTTCTTCCCCTTCACCTTTGAAAGAATCGGTGATGTACATTTTTCGCCACTAACGCCGACAAGCGACGACGATGACGAACGTTGAATTGTCTCATAGCTTGTTGAGAGGGCAGAGACGTGACGCGAAACGAGCGCCAAGGACCATACGACGATGAATCCAGCAACGATTACCATCTCCCCGAGAGACACGAGTTCGTTGGGATATTGGTACCGTCCGCCAAGCCCAAATTTCGGTCTCTCCCTCCCTCTCTCCTCTGGCTTTTGGCACGTTTTGACTTCAAGATGATGACGTCTTCTTAAAATTCGGCGTGGTCTCAAATACAGGTTGCGTGCTTGGTGAAGGAACACGACGAGGGAGCCGTAGAAGAAGTAGAGAAACTTTAAGTGAGATTTTATCACAACATTATTTAAGCATATTACCTTAAATGAGGGATCGATCAACGCTCATTTGCACAGTTCTCTTTGCAACTGTCGGACGGCGACGGTGCTGCTTTGCGGGGTGGGTTGATCCAGACACCCCGGAAGAGTTCCATACCACGACCGCCAACTATCACCATGATAAGAGAGAGTACGATTTGGTATTCTCGGATGAATTCGAGCAGGATGGTC
>Ga0247843_1007673_pt1 | contig 13098 bp, 7 predicted proteins | sample LaCruzMarch2017__FD_192420 | JGI IMG/M metagenome (GOLD analysis project Ga0247843, IMG submission 192420) | Freshwater microbial communities from meromictic Lake La Cruz, Castile-La Mancha, Spain - LaCruzMarch2017_8m | ecosystem: Environmental > Aquatic > Freshwater > Lake | place: Spain...
ATCTTTCATTTTGCTATTTATTTTATTGCTTATTTTACTAATAAGACCTAATAATTTAGTGGGATTTTTCATAAATCCTTTTAACACATCATTTACATCGGTTATATTTTCAGCATCTAAATCCATATCTTTAGTTGTTTCTTCGGCAATTTCTTTTGCCAGAGATCCTATTTTACCATTAATTAATTTATTAATATGTGAAAAAAGTTCCTCTTTATCCGGAATAGCATAATCATTATTATTAGTTGGTCCATTATTAGATGACTCATTAGTTTCACCAACGTTATTAAACATTTCGCTGAACATATTGAATGGATTGTTAGATATATCAAACATTTCGGCAAAATCAGGTTTGTTATTTACATTATCATTATTTGTATCATTATTTGTATCAGTATTTGTATCAGTATTTGTATCAGTATTTGTATTAAATTTTTCTTTAGATGAGAATATATTTGATAGTTCTTCAATAGTGCTTTGTATTTTGGATGAAAATTTCTCACTATCAATAATTTTGAGTAATTCTAGTGAATTACCAAAAAATGAAATATCATCAATAGTAGTAATAATATTAAATAATATTAGTTGTAAATATTTCCATAATGTTTGTTTTGTTTTCTCACTTGTGTCATCATAATATAATTCGGAAAATTCAATATCTGGTAAAAACATCGTGTTAATAGTTTGTGGATTTTCCTCATTCACTTTAACATTTGATTTATTCAAAAAAATATCCTCATTTTGATATAAAATATCAATACTTCTGATGGCAAATGTGCGTTTACAATATTCATATACATTATTAATAGATTTCATAAAATCAACATTTAACGATGTCAACTCTAATGAATTAACATACTCATCAGCATTCATAGAATCTTTATAGTTGGGCAAACAATAATTTATGATATTTTGATAATCTTTATTATTTTGAATAGCTAATCCTATTTTATCTGTAAAACTATTATTTAAATCAATTATTAAATCTTTAAATATTTTGTAAAAGTCTATCAGTATAATAGCTTTATTACTATCTAATACTAATCCACTATTATTAATACTACTCATTAATACTAAAAATAATAGTATCACTTTAAATAATAAAATTATTATAAATATTATTATAATTTATAATAATAATTATAATAGTCATAGTATTTAACCAGTCATAGTATTTCTTTGTTGCTCTAAATTTTTAATATTTACATCTCCTACTTTGTCTGGAACATAATCATCGGGAGGTGTTTCTATTTTATCAGTATAATCAATAGTAGCATAACTATATAATTGTCTTAAACCTCCGCTTCCTTTTGCCGATAAATCATCGCTATTTTGGTCTAAAAAACTAAAATTATCAGAAACTACTCCCGAAGACATTCCATCAAATCTAAAAGCAGATGGTTCTCCATTAAAATTTGTTGCTTTTTGAACAGCAACTTGTTCTATAGGTTTTAAATAATTGGTAATATTATCGCCATATAGAACTTTATAATTATCATTAATTAGCATTAGTGCCGGAACAGCATTAATAGTATTTGGTAATAATATTTCTTGATTATTTTCTAATATTACATATGTTGAGTTATTCTTTTGTATTCGTTTATCTATACAAATATAATGAATATTATTTTTAATTCCTGATTTAGATAATATTATTAACAACTTTTTACAATTTTCACAAAAATTGCTATAATACAATATACAACTCATCTAAAAAGTTATATTATTAATTTTTAATAATAATTTTTAATATATAATTAAACTAATTATTTAAAACAATTAAAACAATTAAAACAATTAAAACAATTAAAACAATTAAAACAATTAAAACAATTAAAATAAAAATTGAAAATATATAAGATGTATTTATATTTATATAATTATAAATATAAATGTCTACAAAAGCAAAAATATCTAATGTACAGGAGCAAAATGGAACACTAAATTTTACATTAAGTAATATAAATGTTAGTTATGCTAATGGATTGCGCAGAGTAATTTTATCAGAAATTCCAGTTATTGCTATTGAAAGTTACCCATATGAAAAAAATAATGTAAAAATTTTTACTAATAAATCTCGTCTAAATAACGAATTAATTAAGCAGCGGTTAAGTTGTATTCCTATTCATATTGATGCTTTACAAGATTTCCCTTATGAAGAATATGTTTTAGAAGTTAATAAAGCAAACGATTCAAATGTTATTATTTATATTACAAGCGAGGATTTTCAAATAAAAAATATTAAAACAGGCAAATATTTAACTCGTGGAGAAGTTCAAAAGATTTTTCCACCCGATCCAATGACAGGGGATTATATTGATTTGCTTCGCTTAAGACCCAAGATTGATTCAAACATGGATAAAGAGCAATTACATTTAGAAGCTAAATTTACTATTAGCAATGCAAAAAATGATGGAACATTTAATGTAGTAAGTACTTGTAGTTATGGAAATACCTTAGATCAAGTAAAAATTAAAGATGCTTGGGAATTAAAAGAAACAGAATTAAAATTAAAATATGGAAAAGAAGAAATTGAAATTATGAAAAAAGATTGGATGATTTTAGATGCTAAACGCATTTTCGAAGAAGATAGTTTTGATTATATTATTGAAACCATTGGTATTTATGATAATTTTAAATTAGTTGAAATCGCCACAAATTTATTAATTAAAAAATTATATAATTCTTTAAAACTGATTAAAGAAAATATGGATTTTATCCAAGAAATCGAAGACACTATGGAAAATTCATATAGTATTAGATTAGAAAATGAGGATTACACTATTGGTAAAATCATTGAGTTCAATTTTTATGATAAATATTTTATTAATTCAAAAAATTTGAATTATGTTAGTTTCTTAAAGAAGCATCCTCATGACAATTTTAGTATTATTAAATTGTCTTATAAAAACCAAATTACTAAAGATGATATTTTGCTAAATTTTGAAGAATGTATTAATAGTTCTATTTTGCTAATTAATTCTATTAAAGAATATTTTACTTCAAAATAATTCGTTAATAACAAATAAAGATACAAATTTTGTATGCTATAAAAAAATTGATATTTTTTTATAGCATGGTTTAGTAAGAGCATATAACAAACAACAAAGAACAAACAACAAACAACAAACAAGTAACAATGAATTGCTATGCTGGATTGGCAAAGCGTTTTGTTAAGTCTTGCTTTCCACAAGTAGTTCCAGTTCCACAATTGGAACCACTTGATGCTAGTAAGATTATCAAACAAGAAGTCAAAGACAATAACACAAACAAAGTGTGTTTTGCGTTGAGTGATGCTGAAGAACGTGTATTTAAAGCTAAACCACTTACGGATGAGGAGGCATGGGAAGCAACGTTGGCATGGGCAGAAGCAAAGGCACAAGAAAGAGAGGCAGCAAGGAAACCATATGAGGAGATTCGCCTCGCGATTACTGCTGAAATAGAGGCGGGAAAAGCGGCAAGGAGGGCAATGACGAAGGCAGAGCGTCAGAATGCGACGGCGAAGGAGGCAGAGAAGAAGACGCAGGCGCTTTGGCACGAGGTCTTTGTGATGAAGCATGCGATGGATAAGGCACGTCGCATTGAAGAGGTGGACGAAGACTCATGGGATGATAATGAAGAGGAACCATGCTATGTTATAGATGTGGCATCTCCTATTAATCACAGCGTGCTAAAAATTCATTGTATTCATTTCTCTTAGCATTACGCAATTGACTATAAGACGGAGGTTCAGCATATTCGTCATAATAAATATTAGAAATATCTAAAAACGGAACATGATTATTATTATTTTTTTTATCATTAATTATGTATTCTTTATTGTATTCTTTATTAAAAGAAAAAATATCACATATATTTCCCATATTTTATTATATTTATAATAAATATTTTGTTTTTAAAATAATTATTATAAATAATTTATTATAAATTATACTTTAAAATTCAAATAGAGCAATCCATTTCTTCTTTTTCTTCTTTAGAAGCTTCACTAATAACACTTGTAGGACAAATATTAGCACTAGTAACACTAGTATCATAGTTCATCGTGTAACTTCTTTTTACTTGAGGACTCTTATAATTAATCAAAAACATTTGTTGTGCTGGATGTAGCGTATTTACATAATCAATTACAAATTTCTTATCAATTGCTTTTTGGTTTGGTTTAAGTTCAGTCTTATATTTTTCGTGTAATTTATACATATGTGTTTTATATTCAAACTCATATTCTTTTAATGGTTTTTCTTTACGAATAAAACAACTAATATAATTCATAAATAAATTATTAGTGTAATGATACACGGCAAGTTTAAATTTATTAAAAATTACGGTGTGTTCCGGATAATATTGTAAAAATTCTCCCACTTTATTTTGCTGCTTTAAAGTCAAATAATTGAATTGGAGTTTTGGTTGATTGCCTCTGAGTTTACGTACTTCTTCATAGCTCGCATTTCTAATTTTGCTACGCGTTCCATCTTTACTATATAAAAAACATCCAACACAATTATATCCAGCATTTCCAGATGAATAATAATCTTTAATTTCTTCAAAATTTGTCACTGGATACTTATTTACAAATTTAACATTGCTATTAATAAATATATACGGCGGAGCATTTACTAATGATTGAATATCAATTTCATTAATAATAACATGGTTTAAATTATCACTACTTAGCACATTATTGATAGGATGAATAATTTCATAAACTTTAACCAGAAAAATGATGGGCGTAATAATAGGAGTAACAATCCGATTAAATGGGTGTTGTAATACAAAACTATACACATATTTTTTATCTAAACAATTAAGGTCTAAATTACAACTATTACACGCCTCAAAAAACATAGAGCGAAATGTTAGATTGTAATAATCTTTAAAATAATTGTTATTATCAAAATATTTATAGTTTTTAACATCATTAAAGAAAACAATATTTGCGCCAACACTAGAGCGTGTAGCAACTTCCCAAATTTCTTTAATATTATCATAAAACACATTAATCATAGTTCCATCAACAAAATCTTCTAACCAACTATTTTCTGTGCTATAATTATTTACAAAAAGCGAATAGTCTAATGATTTTTCTGGAGCAAAACACACGACTTTATTATTTCTAATAATAACAGAACGATATTTAGAAACTTCCGAATACTTATCATGTATTCCATTAACTAGTAAATTTTTGAGTTTTTCTTTGTCATATCTAATAATCTTATATTCATTGTTGTTGAAAGTATATTTTTTAATATTAAAATAATTGAATTCATTGTTTAACACATGTGTAACATTAAGATTAATTGAATTTGTAATACTTACCATAAATATTAATCTAAGATAATATTATTACATCATAAATAATCTTTAAATCTTTTAAATATTATATTTAAAAAAGTAAAAAAATATTATTTAACTGGAAATAATATTAGAATTATTTTAATTTCTAATATAAATATAAGATTGCTATGAGTAAAATGGAAGAAGTAGAATTCAAAGAAAAAGTGGAGGAGGAAGAACCACAAGAACCACAAGAAAGACTACCAATAACAAACAATATTAATCTTCAATTGGGAGATATTATTCAATTAGATGCCCCTACAAATATTTCATTACATGATAAAATATATTTTATCAAATTCATTAATCAAGAGAAAATAGTATTAATAAATGCCGAAAAAATAATCACATTAAATATAACTCCATCAGGAAAACTAGAAGAAGAATCAATAGCAAACATATTATTATTGAGCAGGCATAAAAGTCCAAGTTTTGTTGCTCAAAATAATTTAGAAATGAAAAAATACATATCTATTTATTTTGGAGAACCAATACCAAAAGTGCTAAATGGTATTATTACAAATATAGAAAATGATATGATAGAAATTACTACATTACCAGAAAAAGATTTATTATATATTGATTTTGCTTATTCTGGTATTCCAGAACAATTAAATATTGAAAAAATAATAGTTCGTGAGAAATTAGATGAAACTAAATTACTTGCCTCACAAGATGAGAAATCAAGTACTAGTTTGACAAGTGAGGACATCGAAGAAAGTTATTTAAATCAAGATGACAAACAAGAATTAGACTATGATTTAAAAGCGTATACTACTAAATCTGACTTAGAAACTATAATAATAGACACTATTGAACTAGGCGCAGAATTAGATGATTTAGAACACGAAGTAAATGTTTCAGAAGGAGAACAGCGCTATAGTTTAGATAAACAAACAAATGATTATTTAGATAAGTTAATTAATGCGTATTTACCGGAGCAACGCACAGAAGAAAAGTTTAATAAAATTCACAATGAAATTAATTATTATATACAATTACGAACAATATATTCCCATTTTGATTCCAATAATAATCCATCGTTAATAGAAGATCGCGGCCAACATTATAAACATTTAAAAGAACAATTATTTAATTTAAATAAAAAATTGTATTACATATTACCTGTATTGTCAAATGTTCGCAATTTAATAATAAATGAAACAGATGACGCAGAGTATTTGGAAGATAAAGACGCGTATAATTATCAACATTTAGGTGAATTCATAGAAACATTAAATACAATTACATTAAAATGGGCAAATAATAGTTCAAAAGAAAAAATAAATACTTATAAAGAGCATATAAAATCATTAATTAAATTGTTAGATAATTATTCTAATTATAGCGAGCAAAACATTAATGTAAATAGTCAAATAGAAATGGTAAATTCAATAGTCGATGATTTTTATAATTATAGTATAGTTAAAGGTAAATTGTCTAAAAGTCGCTTTGTAATTGATGTCTATAGCGAGGGATTAAATATGTTAGAAACTTATTATGTAAATAATAAGAAATTCAATAAAATAAGTAAATTGGTTCCAAATGATTTTGTAAATATTATAGGTTTTATTACATTGCCTTTGCCCTTATTTAATTTTTCTAAAATTAATAGTCCTTATACAAATATATGTGATAGGGCAAATTTAAATCTTAATTTTATAAATTATCATGAATTATTAAATAAAAAAACTCTTTATAATAAATATGTTTTGGAAAATTCTAATAAGGATGCTTTTATAAATAGTCACGCGACTATTCACAATAATAGGTTATTACAAACTATTAATAATTTTAATATTGATGAGTCAATTGACCTTCCTTATTTGGAAAAAATGAATTATTTACTTGAATCTTTTATACCTACAAATAGTTCTTTTATTAAAGAATACATAGGCACATATAAAACTAACTCATTGGAAAATCGCAAATACAATTTAATAGAATTTGTATATGATCTACAAGCACTAAATATAGATTTATATAATTTACATGTAACAGATTATAAAGCTATAAAAAAAATAATCAATTCAAACATTGATTTATATAAGAAGAACTATAAATATGAGGAAGTCAATTTTTCAAATTTTATAAGGACTATTAAAGATGCTGCCAAAAATAGTGAACGCGGAGCAAATATAAATTATTCATTTAGTCTTTTAACAAAAGACTTAAAAGATGAATTGTTTAATTTTTATAAAATTGCTGAAGAACACTTAAATAACACTGAAGAATTGTATAGTTATATGGTGAAAATTGATAGTGCGGAATTTTTCATGCAAAGTATTAATAAAAATATTATGGATTTAATAGTAGGAAATTTGCTTGAAAATTTTATAAAAGCATATGAAAAAGAAAAAACTAAAACTAAAGAGGAAGAAAGAGAGCAAGAGAGAGAGAAAACAAAAACCGAAGACCCACAAGTTTCGTCAAAAGATATATTAAAGGGGGAGCTAGATACTATGCAAAATACGTGCGAAAAATATGTATTGTCTAAAAAATATAACACATTACAATCATTAGAAAATGATAATAATAAACTTATATATTTTGATTCAATATATGATACTACTTTTTATAGCATATTAAATGAATATAAAACAGAAAAAACAACCATGGACACAAAACAATTCACAGATTTTCTAGGTAATAAATTAATGACACTTATGAATTTGACTAAACCACGAGCATTTCGTGAAGCAAAAGCAATAATAGATGAAAAAAGAGAGATTGGTGATGGTGATTATGCTATATTAGTTGATAAAGGAAGCGGTAAAAATTATGTTTATATAAGAATTAACGATGTGTGGACACTAGATCCTAAATTTGAAGATAATTTTTATATTGAATCCAACCAAATTTTTTGTGATTCAAATAAAGAATGTATTTCAAAAGATGACAAATGTGTAACGCTTGCTGATGCCAAAAAAGCAAATGTTAATAAAGAAGTAGATGAAATATTGAAAAATTTTGAAAGCAAATATGATTTGAGCATTGAAGATATTAAAGGAAAAATCAATACAAATTATGAAAATTCTAAAGCCAGAATTCAAGCAATTAATATTATAAATAAGACAAAACAAGAAGCAACAAATAACTATTTATTAAGTTTAGAAGACGCTAATGTTAGTGAAGAAAATAAAATAGCGTCCCCATATATAAAGTTGAGAGATGGCATATTAAAAATGAAAGACATAGCATTTAAATATTCTACTATTAAAAAGTTTTGTCTAAACTTTACACGTGAGGCAATTAAAGATGAGAGTCCATATATGTTATATTGTATTAAAACAGGACAACCACTAATGCCATTATTTTTATTGAAATTGGCAAATGCTTTTATTAACAAGTTGGATTTTGCGAAAGAATTAGATTATATATGTGCTGAACAGGGAACACTGAGTGATGATAATAACTATTGGGTTGATAAATATAGTGGTTATATTATTAAATCAATTGAGTTTAACAGCGAAGAAGGATATGATGAAAAAGGATATAAATTACAAACACGAGCACTACTGGAAAATGAATATACTATTACTCCTGACGTGCAAGTTACAGAACTAACTAAATCAAAATCGTCAAATCCAAATACTCAAATAGTATTAAATATAATAAAGGCAATATGTTTAATGGTAGGTATTAATATATCGCATAATCATGAACTAATTATAAATAATGTGCTAACTATTCAAACTTCGAGTATTCCAACAAAAAAACAATATGAGGAAATACTTTTAAAATCTACAAAGAAGGAAGGAAAAGTAAAAGCAATGCCGAGTTATGAAGAAACATATAATTCCTCTTTATTATTATTAACACTGACTTTCATAATATATGCTATTCAAATAAATATTCCATCTTTAAATTCTAAAAAAACTTTTCCTGGATGTATTAAATCATTTAAAGGTTATCCGCTAGATGGAGAACAAGACAAAACCACACTTGCCTATATTGCTTGTATAGCAAATAAAATAAAAAGTTCAATTACACCCTGGAGTAGTATATTAAAAATGTCTGAGTCTACTATTATAAAAAAAATGGAGGCACTTATAGAACGTTATATTATAACCAACAAAGAATTGGTAATCCATTTAAATAAAAAACGTGACTACTTACTATCAACACAAGTAACTGACGACGCAATACCAGAATATTTATCTATAAACAACTGGCATACGTTTAATCCGCCATTATATGATATTAAAATTTCATCTGAAAATATTGGTGCTATTGATGATGGTTTTAAAACCACATTGTATGAAACATTCTCTCGTGGGGAAAAAAATAATATTAAAGAAACAATAGAATCAAAGGCAATATTTTCAAGTTATTATATTATAGAAAAAATACAAAATGTTGTCAAAAAAAATACTCCGCTATTAAAAAACTCAAATGATAATCCATTCTTGGAAAATGCGTGCTGTAATTCAAGCAAAAATACTATTGAATACTTTATGAGTGAAGATAGTTCAATTGGGACAAGTAATACACAAGTTATGTTTTATAATAACATATTAAATAGTATTGATTTATTGACTTATGCTCCTCAACTATATAATCAAGAAAATACAAAACAAAAAATAATTTCACAAACTACGAGTTTTAGCGAAGAGTTAGTATATAAAGCATTTATATATTTTTGTAATTTTGCTAATTTATTACCAATAGATGAAGAATTAAAAGGATTATGCTTAGATAAACCCAGTAACTTTGATAGCAATAAACAATTAAAAGAAATAATAGAATCTCTCAAAAATGATGGAAAAGTTTATAATTTTTCTTCTTTTGTAGAATTAATACATATTATAAGTAAGAAAAATATAATACATATAGCAACCAATTATCCTATTATAAATAATATTGAGTTAATGCGAATATTAATAGAAGCCTACACACAAAATAGTTATTATAAATTAGATGATGAACTTATAAATAAATTGGAAAGTTTATTAGATAATTTTTCCATTGTAAGTAGTGAGAATTTAGAACTTCGTAATTTCAAAAATTACTTGGGAAAATCACTTATGGGACTTAAACAAAATATATTACAAATTATAAGTAAACAATCTAATATTAGTAAAAGCGATTTTGCTAAATTCTCTCAAAATTTAGAACTAACTATAGATGTAGAAAATATTAAATTTTATCAAAATTATATTATGAATTTTTTATATATTTTTCCATCTATTGTTTTAAATAAAAATGTAAACTATGGGGCAATTCCAAAACATTGGAAATTATCGGATATTCACAATAAAGATATTTATAACATAATGCAAAAATATTATAATGCTATTAATAACTTTAACGCAAGACCGGAGTTAATAGCGGCTTTTAAAATAATTTCTAAAAGATGTAAAATCTTAGTAGAATTAATGCCGGTATTTTTATATAATAAATTTCTTGTGAGTGATTATTCTTCGTCTAAAACATTAAAAATTAATAGTATATTTGACGAAAAAGTGGTCATATTATTCTATAACTATTTATTTTATACTTTATATTATGAATTGTTAACTATTAATGACTCTCCTGAGTTTTTATTAACTATACAAGATTTACAAATAAATGATTATGACAGAGCCGAGTTTCTTAAAAATAGTGTAAATTATATACTTGAATATTCAAGCATAATGAATAATCATTATAATTTAATTAATAATGGTTATAAAAAAATAAAAGACAAAATTAATATGGCAAAAGAAAAAGAAAAAGATTTAATTACCGATTTTCTCAAAAATCTCTCTGATGAAGAACGCGAAATTGAAAATATTTTGAAAAATAACAAATTAGAAAAATGGAATAAAGGCATGCAAAAGGGCATAACACAATATGTTAAAGAAAACTACGACGAAGAACGAGAAGCAATGGAAAAACAAGCAATTAAAGAGAAGAAATTACAACAAAATAATAATGTTACGGCAATGAATAAAGAGTTATATGATTTAGCAATGGATGAACAAACATTGAATGATGAGGCAATAGATGCCGAAGAATATAATATGAATAATATACCAGATGATGACGATTATGATTATGATAATGAAGGAGATGGGGATTATGCAAATGGACCAAACGAAGAATATGATTAAAAGATTAAAAGAATAAAAGAATAAAACAATAAAAGAATAAAAGAATAAATTTACTACAAAAATAAAATTAAAAATTGATATAATTATTATTAAATAATTTAATAATTTAATAATAATTTATTAAGGTTTAATAATGGAATCCATTATATTAAAAGAACCGCTAACTTTTATTGATTTATTTTGTGGAATAGGCGGATTTCATCAAGCATTAAAAAAGTTAGGCGCAAAATGTATTTTAGCATGTGATATTGATAAAGATTGTCGCGAAGTATATTTGGAAAATTATGGAATAAAACCTGTTGAAGACGTAAAAAAAATTAACCCAACACAACTTCCCGATTTTGATATATTAACTGCTGGATTTCCTTGTCAAGCGTTTAGCAATGGAGGTAAGAAAAAATGTTTTGAAGACTCAAGAGGTTTATTATTTGATGAAATAATTAGAATTGCCAAAGAAAAAAAACCAAAATTTATGTTTTTAGAAAATGTAAAGCATATTTTAAAGGTAAGTAGTGGTGAAGTAATTGACTATATTAAAGAAAAAATAGATTCAATTGGTTATAATTTAACACTTTTCCAATTATCGCCACATAATTATGGAATTCCTCAGCAAAGAGAACGTGTTTATTTTGTATGTGTACTTAAAACATTACAACCACCAGTAAATAGCAATCCTACAATTGTTCTAAACCCAACTATTGATCCAAAGACTATTGATTTTAATAAATTTATAAACAGCGACAATGTGCCTTCAAAATATTATATTAATTCTAGTATATTAGAAACATTAGAAGCATGGGATGAAATTATTAAGCAAATGGAAGTAGGAGAAAAACTCTCTCCCACATTAATGATAAATGATGCTTTTACTGATTATAGTGATACACAGTTAAATTCATTTCCAGCATGGAAACGTGACTATATTAAGAAAAATCGCCCATTAGTACAAAAATATTATGCTATTTTAGATACTTGGTATACAAAACATAAAGCATTATTAAAACAACGTGAGATTTTTGGAAAATTAGAATGGCAAGCAGGACCCGTTACAAAAAACGATAGCATCTTTAATCATTTTATTCAAATTCGGCAGTCTGGAATAAGAGTAAAAAAATGTAAGTATTTTCCAACATTAGTAGCAATATCGCAAATTCCTATTTATGGAAAAGAAAAACGCTATATAACACCACGTGAATGTGCACGACTTCAATCATTTCCAGAAGACTTTAAATTATCAGTTGATGATAAAAAAAGTTATAAGCAATTAGGAAATAGTGTAAATGTAGAAAACGTATATAATGTTGTTAGTTCTACATTAAAACATTATGATATGATTTAAATATTATGAATCATAATTTGAGGCGACGCATCATGGATATTGCCTTTCCATCTTATTTCTACGCGATAATTTTTTTCATCAACACATAATCTATAAAATAGTTTGGCTGCATTTCTAAATTCACCGTTAGATGTCATATAATAAGGAGTATGTTCCTCAAATGTAACTTTATTAATGTCTATTGTTTGTTTAGTATTGTTTGTAATGCTTGTTCCATCAAATTCATATATAGTATATGGCATAGTTGCTCCATATAAGCAATCGATTAAAAGTGATTTGATTAAGTGATTGGCATTTGCTATTTCAATGCGTAGTTGCTCCCAATATACG
>Ga0247843_1007675_pt1 | contig 13097 bp, 13 predicted proteins | sample LaCruzMarch2017__FD_192420 | JGI IMG/M metagenome (GOLD analysis project Ga0247843, IMG submission 192420) | Freshwater microbial communities from meromictic Lake La Cruz, Castile-La Mancha, Spain - LaCruzMarch2017_8m | ecosystem: Environmental > Aquatic > Freshwater > Lake | place: Spain...
CCAACACCAACGAGAACTCCTACCGCGACGGCAACTCCTACCGCGACCGCAACTCCTACTGCGACCGCAACTCCTACTGCGACCGCAACTCCTACTGCGACCGCAACTCCTACTGCGACCGCAACTCCTACTTATGATATGGATGGAGATGATATACCGGATGATATTGACGACGATATAGATGGAGACGGAATTCCAAATGGGGAAGATCCAGAGCCAACTCGTTTTAATACTCCTACTGCGACCGCAACTCCTACTGCGACCGCAACTCCTACTGCGACCGCAACTCCTACTGCGACCGCAACTCCTACTGCGACCGCAACTCCTACTTATGATATGGATGGAGATGGTATACCGGATGATATTGACGACGATATAGATGGAGACGGAATTCCAAATGGGGAAGATCCAGAGCCAACTCGTTTTAATACTCCTACGCCAACTCCTACGCCAACTCCGACTTCAACACCGTGCAGATGCTATGTTAATTCGAATTCCGAAGCGTCTTATTGGGTCGAGGATATTCTTTACAAACCATATACTGGAACATGTTTCGCTGATGAAAATGATGAAGTTGGAAGCCCAGTAAGTGGTAATTACACATATTCTTACGGAGAGTTAGAAGAAATAGAAGATTGCAACTCAGGTTTCGGATATAGATTATATGGAACATTTCCTCCGTGTCCCTGGCTCACACTCAAGGGGGGATATAAATGCTTTGAGGAGCCTTCGACCGAAACTGAAATTGAGTCAGAAACTGAGTCAGAAACTGAGTCAGAAACTGAGTCAGAAACTGAGTCAGAAACTGAGTCAGAAACTGAGTCAGAAACTGAGTCAGAAACTGAGTCAGAAACCGAGACTCCAACAAATACACAAGATTGCCAATGTCCAACACCTCCCCCACCACCGCAAATAGTAGCAATTGGTGATGTTCATTTTACATGGAGTAGAGGCGGCGGTATCCTTCCATGGCGATCAGATGTTTTTGCAGACGACAACACCACACAGTTTGGAGATCACTGGGCTGTAGACTGGGTGGAAATTGGCTCCAATGTGCCAAATTCTGGATTTGATGTTGAAGACTCAACTTATAAAATAAACGGAGTTTCCACGTCTCTAGACAATAATGGAACAGGCTTCCACTCTGGTAATTGGTATTTATTTGGAAGATTATTTCAAGGAGCCATGTCAAGAAGAAAAATTTCGCAAAGATTCCCTGAGACACTTATTAACACCAAAACAAGAAACTTCGGAAATCCGTCCATCACTTCAAGCCTTGCGCCAAACGACTTTGGGACAATGTCAATATCAACAAATGCATTAAGCGCTGAGATTACTTTTGTTGGTGGCATAATATATGATTTTTATCAATCATGTGTTCTTCCTGCGATTCAATCCAATTCAAGATTCACTGGACCTCTTGGTGCAAATGTAACATTCAGCAATAATCCTATATATAGAATATCGGCACCTGAAGACGCATCTCAGGAAGATTTATTGAACGCATTTGCGGAAAAATTTATAAGCTAACTTCAACATATTGCAAAATTTTATAAATATAAAAATATGGATTCCCCAATATCTAATTTACTATCTTCTTTAACTCCAGCTTGCCAAGTTTGCATTTTAATTAGCTCCATTTCTAATGCGGGACCCATAGAAGATCCGACGCCTCCCCCTCTAGATCCAGAAGAGCCTACTCCACCCCCAGAAAATTCAAAAGTTGTTCAAGTTGAACTCGAAAGAATAGAAGGCGCGGCTAGAGCTGATCCAGAGGCATGCTGTGCCCAAACTGGAGAAGAGTTACTTGGGACGAGAATAACGAACGCAAGCACCATGAATGGGAGCGGGTTAACAGACGCGGGAATAGACCCTCTATATTGCCTTGAATGCTGTGGTAAAGCTCCAGAAGTTTACTGGTGGGACAGTTTAAAAATTTGCCCAGCATCAAAATGCGAACCGCTTATTTGTATTCAAAATGGCGTAAGTGAAGACATATTCTTTTTCTATTCGGACGGCTCTACCGGACTGGAAAAACCCCAAAAAGTTGCCATAAATGGAAAATTATACACGCTTCAACTTTTGGGTCATCATTCGGTGGTTGACGCATATGGAGCCAAACGCTTTATGATACCGAATGGCTCAATGCAGGCTTTTTATGTCGGCGGAAGCTATTTGTAAAAAAAAACTTGCTGAAAAAGCGCAACTTGTATGGAAGTTTTTTTGAAAACCAACGCGGTAGGAAGTTCATTAAGCAGCAATTTAACAATTACCGCCGATATTGGAGCCGTTGTTCTAAATTCCATCACGAAAAGCCAACTGTTGGCTGGCGTGACTGTTTCCGTGAGTGATTCCGCATCGCAATTGACGGTTTACTCCAGCGGGGCTTGCAGCAATTCAAAGATTGTTCAAATTTTAACTTGCTCAACGCCAACAGCTACCGCATCTCCAATAGCTAAACAATTGCCATTCGCGATTACTTCATCATGGAAGATAGCAAAGTCCAATCAGGGTCAGCTTTCTTTCGTAGCCTTACCCGGAGATTACTTTGGTGGACCTTTTAATAAAGTAATTTATTCTTCAGACGGAATAAATTGGACACAATCTGGAACATTTAGTAATTCTTATCAAATACGTGATTTTACTTATTTTAATGGAATTTTTCGAATTATCACTAACTCAAACCCATCTCAATACTTTATTTCTTCTGATGGGGTGGGCTGGACTCTTTATTCTTATGGTATTGCTTCGAGAAATGGAAATTATCAAAGTATTGCGCATCTGCCAGATGGAACTGAGCTTTTAAATAATTATGGTAGCGGTGATTATCTGCCGCAAAGAATATCTTATATGTGTGGACATTGCACTGCCTATAGCCATACAACTTTACCAGGTACTTCGCCAGGGGCTTTAACTCTTATAAGGAATTTCGCAGTTGGTGGAGGTCGATTCATAGGGTGCGATGAAACCAGTGCATATTACTCTAGCAACGGGTCCAGCTGGACGAGAGTATTATTCCCAGTTGCTTTTGATTCTACCCCCAAGACTCTTTTTGCAAACAATAGGGTTGTTGCATTTGACTCTTCTTCAAATAAAATAGCTTATTCTCTTGATTTTGGAACTACTTGGAAAGCAGGAAATAATAATCTAAATTCGGGATTAGCAGTTAATGGTGGCGGATGGAGAGGTGGAGACTCTCTTGTTTCAGTAAACGATAGTTTTTTCACACTTAGAGCGAGAGATGATGAACCCACAAAAGTTTATAAATCTACCGATGGAATAAATTGGGTTGGATATGATACACCATTTGTAAATGGATCTAGAATTCACCCACAAGCGCTCGAATATAATCCCAATATTAATAAATATATATTGCTAGGATATACATATGGAGCGGGGGGGCTAAGCGATCGACTGAGTTACGCTACATATTTTGAAGAACTTTAGGTTTTCATAAATTTAGTTTGACAAAAGTATAAAATATAGGTAATATTGCCTACATGTCAAAACAAACCTTCGACTACCAAAAATTAGTATCGAAACTGAAATTTTATCTCAAGCACGATCAAAATGTACTATTAGAGGGCAGAGCAGGCACTGGCAAAACAACAATCATTTCACAAGTTTTCAATGAGGAATTTGGAGAGGGAAACTGGCTTTACCTTTCAGGCTCTACAATGGATCCATTTATTGATTTTGTTGGAGTTCCAAGGGAACAAAAAGATGGAAAAGGGAATACTTATCTTGATTTCGTATTACCAAAGCATTTTGCCATTGGAAATATAAGAGCAATTTTTATTGATGAGTACAATAGAACACATAAAAAAGTCAGAAACGGTTCTATGGAGCTTATTCAATTCAAAAGTATTAATGGAAAAAAATTTCCAGCATTGAAAACTGTATGGGTTGGCATCAATCCTTTCAGCGACGATGAAATTGATCAATCTTACGATGTTGAGCAACTTGATCCAGCACAACTTGATCGCTTCCAAGTACAAATAAAACTTCCCTATCAGGCGGACTTGGGTTATTTTTCAAATAAATTTGGTGCTGAAATTGGTAAAGCTGCCATCGAATGGTGGGATGGGTTGAATAAATCCACACAGCTATTAGTTTCCCCAAGACGCCTTGACTATGCAATAGAAATGTATAATCTCGGCGGCGATGTTTTTGACGTTCTGCCGCTTGAATCTAATCCATCTAAATTGATTACTTCTATTTCCATTGGCAATGTTGAAGACAAGCTGAAGGAAATTTTTCAAAAAACAGACTTTAAACTGGCGCAAAGCTTCCTTTCAGTGGAAAACACTTACCAAAGCTCAATTCCCTTCATTACCAAGAACAAAGAATTTCTTAGATTCTTCTTGCCTGTTCTTTCCGAAGAAAGGTTTATCTCACTTTTCTTTAAACATGAAGAAGTAAAAACCTACGCTCTAAGAAACCCCCTCTATTTCAAAGAAGCCCTTATTCAAATCAAGAATGCAGATTCATGCGATGGCTATATTAAAAACTTGTTGAACAAATCTCTTAAAAATATAGAGAACCTAGAACTCACAAATTAATAAAAATAAAAAACAAAAATAAAATAATCTTGACAGTTTTATAAAAAATGACGAAAAAAGAAAAAATCCTAATCGCCCTCCTTGTAGAATCTGAAAAATTCAAAAATGAAGATGCGAAAAGCTTATTGAAATATATACATACTACAAATGAAGATTTTGATGGAATGTCTCCATTTTCATGGTCGGAGCATCATGGATCAAAAAAAACAAAGCTGAAGATTAAAAAATTGGGCAATAAGAATTAATTTAAAATAAAAAAAAACAACAACAAAATGATAAAAAACGCAAAAAGCAAAAAGCCAACATTTGAAGACGAAGTAGCTGATGATGGATCAATTTCAATGCCATGCTCGGAAGGTAAGAGCTTGGAGCAAACCTTGAAGGCTTGCGGAGTGGATGAATCAAAATGGAGTGTTGACCATTATACTATTGAAGAAAACACAAGAGGTTATAATTTCAAAGTTTATCTGAAGAAGAAGACTGTTCTTGGACAAGATATTAGCGAGCTGAAGAAAGAACTTTCAAGTTACGTTCAAAAATCATCACCTATTAAGTATAAAAATAGGGAGAACGGCATGCTTTTGGAATTTGCACCATTCGACCTACATTGGGGTAAACTTGCGTGGGCTGAGGAGGCTGGAGAACATTATGATATGAAAGAAGCTGCTACAGCTTTGAATAAATCAATTGATTATACTCTCAATGCCATTTCTAAGTTTCCAGTTAGTAAAATTGTATTCCCGTTTGGAAATGATTTTTTTCAAATTGATAATGAGCAAAATACCACAACGGCTGGAACTCATCAAGATACAGACTCAAGGTTTAAGAAAATCTTGCGAGAAGGTCGCAAGATTGTAATCGAAACAATTGAAAAGCTGAAAACTGTTGCGCCGGTGGACGTTGTGATTGTTTCTGGTAATCATGGTCATCTTTCCGAATTCATGCTTGGAGATTTGCTCGAAGTGAAGTATGAAAACGATAAGAATGTAACAGTCAATAATTCTCCAATGACTAGAAAGTATTACAGCTACGGAAAGAATTTGATTGGATATACTCATGGAAATGAGGAAAAGGTTGTTGATTTGGTTGGTATTATGGCGACCGAGGAGTCAAGATTATGGGCTGACTGTAAGCATCGCTTCTGGCATCTTGGTCATTATCACATGATGCAGCAGAGAGAACTGCAAGGGGTTCGAGTATGTTGGAAGCCTTCTCTTTCTGCGAGTGACTTCTGGCATAAGAAGAAGGGATATGTGGGCAATACAAGGGGCGTAGAATCCTCCCTCTTTGATAAAGAAATGGGCTTGATTCATAAGATTTATTTTAATCTTTAAAAATGACTTGGGGACAACACGCGCTAGCTTTAGCAGCCGTGGCATCTTTAAAATCAAAAGACCCGTATGTTAAGGTTGGCTGTACCCTATTGAGGCATAACAATACAGTCGCGGCGCATGGTTTCAACGGATTTCCAGCTGGAATAGAGGAAGATTGGTCGGATAGAGACAGGAGAAGAAAATTCGTGGTGCATGCCGAGCAAAATGCTTTACGGTATATTAGACCAGATGAATGCTACTTAGCCGCCACTACATTACTTCCATGCAATGATTGTCTAAAATCTCTATCTTCGTATGGAATTAAAAAAGTTATTTATGCTGATGTGTACGACAAAGATAATTCTTCGCTAGAGTTGGCTGAAAAATTAGGCATAGAGCTAATACAGATTGACTGCCCGATAAAAATATCATATATATAAAACATGATTAAACAAAGAATTGGTTTTTGCTGCATTGCGATGCCTCATGACAACTTTATTGGCACAAAATTTAAATCAACAACTCTAGCATGGTGTACTAAAAATAAGTCTCAAGCTGCCAAAAAACTTGTCGATATATATAAAAACAACCTATTGGAACTAAAGAAGGTAATCAACTATTGCATAGATAAAAAAATTTGGATTTACAGGATCTCTTCTGATCTTTTTCCACTTGGGGATCATCCCGACTTTTCACATATTTACGACGATTTTTATTCAAAAAATTCAGAATGGGACTCTGCAAAAATTTGCTTGGAAAAATATTACGAGATGGGCGGCAGATGCTCCACACATCCAGGTCAGTTTTGCAGTATTGGCTCTTCGAATCCAAGTGTTAGAGAGAATTCAATTAAGAATTTAAATCATCATGCTGACTTCATGGATAAATTAGGTTTGCCACAGAGCCATTCAGCGCATATAAATATTCATCTCAGCAACGGCAAAGATCCAATACCTCTACTTCCATTTTTTAGGGAGTCACTCGCAAAGTTAAAACCAAATATTCTTAATAGACTCACGTTTGAGAATGAGCATTCTGGTTTTTGGACTGTTTCAAATATTCGCTCTTATTTCCCCAATGTTCCAGTGGTCTTTGACTCGCTTCATTATATTTGTAATCCAGATAGCTTGTTGTCGTTCGAAGATGCTTTCAAATCTGCGGTCCTAACTTGGAAAAACACAAATCCAGTCTTCCATCATTCGGAAGGAAAATCTAAAACCGACGACAGGGCGCATTCAGACTACATAAAACACATCCCCAAAATTTTCTCACAATATAATGTGGATATCGAAGTAGAAGCAAAAGCAAAAAATTTAGCAATCTTTGAATATAAAAAATCTTTAAAAGAGGTATAATATTAGACTATGACAACAAGACAAACAAAAACAAAAAATAATACTAACGCAAGAAAAAAGACGCCGAGAAATGGTTGCGGAAAATGCGGATGTCAGTTGAAGAAAAAATCTAAATTGGAATTGGTTAAAGAATTTGTACTAAAACTTTTGCATTTGGGATAATCTCGCATAATGCTCAGAGGCTTAATTTATATGAACCCGCTGGTCATAGACAAGATCAGCAAGAAATTTTATTATTATAAAGACAGCGGATTCATATATGTAAAGCAGCTTCTTAAAAGTTTTCCAAAAGATTATAGATTTACTTGGGTTGTTCCCGAGCAAGTTTTTAAAAAAAATGAACAGCAATGGTTTCTTGACGCGCATCCAAATATTGATTTCATTTACTATCCCTATCCTACTAGTATACATAGGAACAGGTATGATTTCTATGGAAGACATATACTGGATGCTATACCTTATACTGTTGATATTGACTTTATTCTCAACAACCAACCAGAAGTAGCAGGCTCATTAAGAACTTTATTTGATACAGCCAAAAGAGAAAAGCCAATAATAATTAACTTTTTCCATTGGATAGACTGCCAAGAATCTAGAAAGTTTGGAGAAGATCTTGGTGGATATTTTTATAGAGAAGCGGAAGGATTTATTGACGCCGACTATTCAGCATTTCATAATGATTATGCTTTTTCCCTGTTTAAAAATGAATTTAAATCTAGATTTGGTGAAAATGGGCGGGACATACAAGAAATTAAAGATGACAAAATTTTACATTTCAGACCAGCGGCAACTAAATTTGGAAATGATCCGGTAGATCTGTCAAAATTTGATGGAAAGAAAATAGTTCTGTTTAATCACCGACTAAATCAAACAACTCAATGGAAACAAGTTGTTAAAATATTTCAAGAAATATATCAAGTGCGTCAGGATTTCGTTTTATGGATAACTGATGCTGCAAATAAAGAAAGTTCTGAAATAGCTAAAACATATCCATTTGTTCACATTGAACAGCTTCCATTTGAAAGTTATGGATATTTAATGCAGCAGAGTCATTTTGCGGTCTGTAATCATAAGGGATATTCCACATGGAATATGGCAGCTTTGGACGCAATATACAATGGATGCTATACTCTTATTCCCGAAAGAGAAGTTTATATGGACATGTTTAAAGAATATGAACATGCTTCAGCCTTTTTTCATAAAGACTCTTCAGACTTAAAGAATAAAATTATTATATTGCTGGATGGCGAGAAAATCGATACTACGACTATATTCTCAAGCCCAAAATTAAAAAGCCTATTCGCGCCGGATGATTCAGTTTTTGATTTAAAAATAGTCGAGTCAATAAAAAGTAAAATAGGTAATGTTCCAGCCAAGTATAATAAAGTACTTGATCTAATAGCAAAAAAAGTTAATATAACTAAAAAAGAATTAATAAATTCACTCTGGAGTTTTCATTGCAACAGCAATTTTCAAAGAATGAGATGGCGTTTATTATTTAATGACAATATTAAAGACGATACATCTTCGAAAGAAACGACTTATGCAAAATAAAAATATCAAAGACAAATTAATTGACGCTGAGCAGCCCTCGTTAAAAAATTTTTCAGCTTCTTTAGTATTTGGATTTTGTCCAATCGGGGCTTTAACAGCTTCAGATGAACTTACTTTAAACAGCGAAGAAATTAAAGCACTAATAAAAGAATGTCCAAAGAATAAGGTTAAAAATATTCTAGGAGCGTTTAGATATTTTTATATATGTTACTGTTTAAAACTTGAGCAACTAGACCAAGATAATAAGAATTACTTTTATCTTCAAACTTTTTCCCAAATAAGCGATCAACAAACCCCAGCCGCGCCCATTTATGGCTTTTATAATAATGAAGAAATCATGTCTATGATAAAAGATGTTGACAATTTATTCAATCCGGACACACATGAAAAACAAGTATTTGAATCATATTTGCAAGACCTAGAAGGAGATGCCTCACAATTAATTGAATTAATGCAGAATTGGACATCGTTGAAACTTTTACAGTTCAATGACTTATATTTCCAGGATGAAGGAGCGATTCGCAATTTGTATGAATTGATAAATCAAGAAAATAATTCTGAAAAAGTTGTTGGAAATCGAAAACAGAAAAAGACTGACTCTGGTTTCGAAAAACCAACAAAGACCAAAACAGTAATAAAGAAAAGCGTTAGAAAAACAATCAAGAATAAAGAAGATATTTAATTATGAAAGAGATAGATTTTAACAAAGAGTATAGTCTTGAGCCAATGGTTGAAGTTATGCCATATTCAAGAATCCAAGAAAAAGATGTGATAATCTTGCGTTGCGAAAAAGGCGAAGAGAATCAAGCTATTTCAAAAATTAATTCGGCACTTAGAGTTTTAATAGATCAAAAAGACCTGAGGATTTTAGCCGTGACTCCTGATTTTGACACGGAAAAATTATTTTTTGCAATAGAAATGACAAAGAATTGGGAAGGATAGTAAAAAATGGAAAACATTCTATCTGGTATAGAAAAGTCTATACCTGTCGAGATAAGATCAAATCTATCTAAAAGTTTAAATATGCCAACGTCTTCTTTCTTGGACTTGTCGAACAAATTGAAAAGTATGGTGGAAAATTATAGCGAATTAAAGCAGGAATTGTTCTCAAATAACAATGACGCTCTGCATTATTCTGGCGACATATTGACAAAAACACTCCATGATTACTGGATAAAGGGTGGATGTATAAAAGAAATCTTTATTGAGAATGCTCAAGCCACTGCTTTTTATGCAGGCTTTGAATGCATTTGGTAATTTTTTTTAATTTAAAAGATCGGTTAAATTTTTTAACCATTGGTCTTTATTATATTTTGACCACAAATCATCCTGTAAATCATTCAATAATAGAGAATGGTCGCATTTCATAAAATTATCTACGTGCGCCGATAGTTTTTTCATATTCTCATTTCTTTTCTCGATATTTTTTTCTTTTTTAATCCAAGCGGCTGGATACAGAAACTCTTTTGGATACAGATCTCTATAAGCGCAAAGTTCTCCATCTGGAGCAAGAGGAGCCGCACCTTGCATAATCGCCTCTATCATAGAGTTTCCCCAAGTTTCATGTTCGGCAAAACTCAAGACAAAACTCGACTTCTTCAAGCAGTCAAGATATGCCTCTCGCTTCTTGCCATTATCCCTCACTATCTTATTAAAAGTTAATTCATGATGCTTCATTTCAACCGAGTAAGCCGCACTCAAAGCCTCTGGAGTACAAACAGCTATCCTCTCTTTCACAAATTGATCGAGCGCAAACAGTACCCAAGGATTCTTCTGCTTCTGCAATCTGTGATTCCAGATAATTAAATCTTTGCTTTTTTGTATTTGAAACCCCTTCACCTCACTATGAGTTTTTCCTAAATAATATGGTGGTATAAAAATTGGTATTCCAAGTATGTTTATTTTGCCAATGTCTAAATTTGTTACTTTACTTGTTAAAAAAGAACAGAAAGCCTTACTCCCTAAAAAAAGCTGATCAACTTCCCTCAACGCCTCGCCTTCTAAATTCTGCATCTCAATCAGTGAATGCTTCCCAATAGAAGCATTCCCAGGCTCTCCTTCAAAGTATCTTGATCCCCTCATGAATCCGGCTATTTTGAATTTTTCTTTGAGTTCAACCCTTCTATCGAAATAAATATAATCATTCAAGTTCACAAAAAATAATGAACTGCCTTGCGTTTTAGCAGAATTATCTAATAAAGAATTTAAATATTCATCTCTCAATTTGCCCGCCTTTGAGTAATTTCCATACCGGAAGTCTTTACCAGAACATTGGAAGTGCCCAGAGTTTTTCAAGAACTCGCTCATCTCACGCGCCCAGTTTAGACGATAAAAATGAGGAACTAGAATATAATTTTGATTTTGTCTATTCATGTTTAAATTATAATAAAGATAAGCATGTTAATAAAAAAAAATATAAAAGTAAAATTTTCAGTGTAAAATATGGAAAGACTTTTTTTTAAAAAAAAAAGAAAAAATAATCTATACTGTGTATATTAGTATAATAAATTAAACAATTTTAAATTAAAATAAATATTATGGCAGATAAAGTAGCTTTTGCAACAACTAATTGGAAAGATAAGCCAAATAAGCCCACAGGCATGTCTCAAGGAGAATGGGATGCTTACAACTCAAGCAAATTTAATGGATTTCCATTTGCTACTCCTGAAAAAAATCAACTTGGTCAAACATTCAAAGAATGGGACCAACTTACTTATTTCGAATTAGACGACGGAAGAAAAATTCCAAGTGAATCTTCGACAGATTTAGTTTCTGTTCTCGGCGACCACTATAGTTACGTATTTACATTCGACCAATTGTTCGATTTTTTCTGGAAAATGAAACAATCTAAAATAATTCTATCTGATTTAATAATTGCTCCGCCTCCTCTTATTAAGGAGGAGAAGCTAAATTCTGAATCTTCAGCTTTTAGAGAAAGAAATATAGAAATAGTTAGAGAAGGAAATTTTGGCAATAATACAACCATTACAGGAGCAGAAACGAAAGAAATAGTAAACGAAAAGGAAATTATAACATCTTTTTCTATTCCGGTCGGTGATAAAGAACCTAAATGGCAAATTAATCTTAATTTTTCCAAAACAATTAAGCCACTACCTCCCCTCGCAGACGAATTATCCTGCGCCGGCGTTGGCAGCTACAGGATAATAAATACTGGAAATACTGGAAATATTTATTCAAAAGGTATAGAAAGTGACGAATGTAAAATTTCAATAGATTTTAACCAACCAGTTCTAAAAACTGGAGGAAATGAATACAGGCCATATATTCACTGCGATTGCTGTTTCTTGTCTTTTTGCAGTGACCTTTTAGATTGCAAAACCTTAACGAGATTTCATCCATTTCAAATGGATTATACTCGAGTCTTTTATAAAAATGACCTAAGCGATAGACCCGTAGCAGATTCCGGCGTTATAACATGCCTTAGAGAAAGGTGTATAAACGATTGTCCTGAAGAAAATTCTGAAGGAGGAACTCAGAGAACTGACTGCATTAAAAGGTGTAATGATTTTTGGGTTACTAACCCTTCCTGGTCTCATACAAGAAAAGAAAATTCTAAAGGAGAGCTATCGGGGCAGAATTCTGCTTGCTTAAAATTTGTTAAAGTCAAAGTTACGAAAAGCGCAACTGAACCAGATGGACCAGTTGAAAAAGAATATACTTCTATTTGCGGAGAAAAAACCCTCACTGGAAAAAATATTATTGAAGAAATATTAAAACCAAATGTTCCAAATGATCTGTATGATAAACCAGGATGTTATATATTCAAAATAGAGTTTTTCGGATACAGGGCTATTCACGTAGGTTGGTCACCAAAGCCAAAAACTGCATGGTTTGGATGTGATTCTAAGAACAAGTTCATCTCAAGCGATACATGTTTTGCAATACATCTTTCTAAAAAAATAAATCTCGAGAAGTTTGAGGACAATTATGGAATTTAGTGTATAACTATATATAGAGTTTTTATCTCTTTAAAAATAAAAAAGATCTTTAAAATTATAACGGCCCATACCGGGTGAATTCGGTGAATATCTGACTGTCTTAATTGATAAAAGACAATACCGAGCCAAGCTAACTAGGGAACTAGTTTGAAGGTGTAACGACTAACAGTATACTGCAAGCACTGCAATGAAACTGACACGAGCGCCCGGCAACTTTAATAAGTTGAAGATATAGTCTGATCTATACAGAAATGTGTAGAAATAAAAAAAATAAATTTTTTTTATAAAACAATTTGCAGCATAGTTCACAGAGCAAGGGTAAAAAGCAAAAAAAAAAAAAAAAAAAGTTGGAAG
>Ga0247843_1007676_pt1 | contig 13095 bp, 22 predicted proteins | sample LaCruzMarch2017__FD_192420 | JGI IMG/M metagenome (GOLD analysis project Ga0247843, IMG submission 192420) | Freshwater microbial communities from meromictic Lake La Cruz, Castile-La Mancha, Spain - LaCruzMarch2017_8m | ecosystem: Environmental > Aquatic > Freshwater > Lake | place: Spain...
AGCAGGGGCGGGATGCCCTCTGAACAAAAGCATCCTAATCTCTGACCCAGGGGCTGTAAACACCTATTTTCAAGGCTCGCGCATTATTTTGCGATCACATGTCCCCCTCGGCGCGGAAACCGAGGAAGACCGGGAATCGCGGCTTCTCCTTGACGCCCACCGGCTGGTACTTGTACTTGATGACCCTGCCTTCCAGAGACTCGTCGTGGTTCCCGTTGTGGCCGGTCTGGAACCAGAGCCACAGGTCTCGCCGCTGCACCTCGGTGAAGCCGCTACCCACCTCGAACTCCACGCCGGTCTTCAGGTCTCGGACTTGCAGGGCGCCGAGCATCCCCTTGCCGACCTTACCCGCCTTCTTGGTGGACTTCTCCAGATAGCCGAGCGCGTTGCGCACCGACTCGTTGGTGTTCTCCATCAGCTCGATGACGCCGATGATCGTGGCCTCGCTGTCGGCGAACCGCTTCAGCTTCAGGAGACCTTGCTCCTTGAGAGTCGATCGCCCGTGCTTGTACAGGCCGTTCGGGTCTCGGAGCATCACACCCTCAAAGCCGAGGATGAGCTGCTTGGCCTCGTACTCGACCAAATCCTCTTCGGACCTCAAGACCTTGTGCGCGAGCAACGATACAGGACAGGCGGGTCCTCGACGGATCCTGTCTTTCAATGCTGTGTACCTGTCCTGGAACCCATAGGAGGGGACAACCAGGTCGAACACGTGGAACCTGACATCGGGCTTGCCGTCGACGGACATGACCCCGGAGGTCGTGCGGTTGTAGACATCCGACGCACCTGGCGGTCCAACGATGAGTTCGCCGTCGAAGCCTTCGAAGTGGGCGAGACCGACAGATTTCGCCACCCCAAAGAGCTTCTGGATGTGAAGGTTGGGAATGGGCTTCAGCGACCGGCTGAGGACCACGCCGTCCTTGACGATGGCGCGGATGCCGTCCAGCTTCGGACTGGCCATCAACGGGTAGCGGAGGTTGGTGCCGTCCGTCGGGGCGGCGAGCATGGGCTTCATGGGCTGACTCCAATTTGCATCTTCTTCACATTCTCATTTATTGGACGATTCAGGGACTCTTTCTCACCGCAACTCTTCCCGGCGTGGTAGCCTGCGACTCCGACCTCCCGATCCTGCGCCTCGGCCGTCCTGTCTGAAACCCTAAACTCGGTCTTCATGTACTCTTCGATCGCTCTAGAATCCTCCGCCGTGCCAGCGAAAGCGTGGACTGTTCTCGCCATGCCGGAGATCCACCCCAGGCAGAAGCCGTCTGCCTCCTTGGTCTTGGTGGCACGATCAAGCCGAGGTTCCAAAGAAGAGACGAACTCCGACCGGGCAGAAGCCAGCTTCCGCATGAGAACCAGGGCCGAGTATTCAGCAACCGGCACTTGGGACTTCGGACCCACGAGGATGAACTCAGCCCAGTTGTCCTCCTGGCTACTGCGAGCCGGCTTCCACATTACCTTGCAACCAAACGTTCTGGAAATCAAGTTCATCAGAGCCAGTTCGTGTCGCTTCAGCTTCGAGACCGAGGACCGGGACTTAATCCCTGTGTGAGTAATCTCGAACAGCCGCAGCTTGCCTTCGGTCAGATTGTGTTCCGCCATCAAGGCCTGAGCTTTGGCGAGGGCGGAACCAGCCTCGTGCTCATTGGAACTGGTCGAGAGAGCGAGGAGCTTCTTGATCCGCTCGAGGATCTTCTCTTCAAACATATTAACTAACCCTCCATGCCTTTGATGATGTCCTGCTCAATCTGAGCGTCGATCTTCTGGTTGCGCTTAGCTTCCAGCCAGGGAGCCGGGCGGCCGCGGCGGTCGAGAAGTTCAAACTGAACTTCAATGTAGTCCAGATCGGAGCCTCCCCAAGAAAGGAAACTTTGATAGTGGGCGACTCGCGCAATGCACGGGATGCCGGCGCAGCGGGTCTGGATCTCGATGGTCATGTGCGTTCTCCTCAGCAACAAGAACATCCTACATCAAAGCGCCGGATTTGAAAACAGGTATTTTCAATGACAGTGAATTTTACCCTCGACTCTTGCGGGAGTTATCGTCCACGAGTCTCCGTCAGGAGCACGATCAGGGCGGCGCTGTCATGCAGGGCATGTTGCACATTACCGTACAGGCAGTTCGGAGCAGTGCAATCACCATCGTCGTTCAACTCCCCGCAACATATCGAGTCACGCTCATGGCGCGCTTTCACTGCCACCACACGCGCAAGTAAATTGTGAAGATCTGAGACTGACACTGAATCTTCGCGCCGGGCCTTCTCGACCAGGGTGGCAATCTCTGAAGAGGTGAAACACGGCCCGCCGTATCTGCTTGAAGTCATCTCACGAGCGCCATAAGAGTTCCCGGATATGACCCACCACCCGCCGGCAGTATCTGAGGCCCACAGCTCTGGCCTTCCGTTCACCCAATGCCAATCGGGGCGTTCTGGGTTCAGCGGCACGCCTGGGCGCGTCGGATCGGGCCAGTTGCGGGGATTGTCGACCATATTGTTCTCGTTGCTCATTGTTCGACCTCCTTAAACGGATTTGTTCTCGAAAGACGGCCACCAGTACGGCACGTCATGTGACTCTTTCCAACCAAACGCACCGTAATGGTCAGGCTCTTTTCGAAGCAAATTACCACGGTGCGATGCATGAAAACATTCGTGACCGAACCACCACGGCATCTTGATCCGTCCGGTCGGTTTGGCCAACTGCATCGAATTGTTGTAACCGCGCGAAACCCACTCTACGATCATCGTGTCGTGGTACTTCTCAAGGGCGGTTTCATAGCCGACCCACATGAGCACCGCCGGGTGAGACCTCCAGCCGTTGGTCTTTTGGCGACCGCGCAAAACATTGAGGATCTGCATAGCCTCGACCCGTTGCTTGCCTAGCCGGCGATAGTCGAGCACTTTGGCCGACTCTTTGAAGCTCGGCAGTGGGAGGAACGTCTGCACTAGACCGGTTCCTTGAAATTAGCATGCCGTGCCATATTGGCCAAAGTCTCAAAATGTTCCGGCAACCATGCGTGTTCTTTCGCGCGGACATATCGCTTTGCGATGGTGGCCGCATCTTCGAAAGACCAACCTTTGACCGCCGCCCGGAACAAAACAGAGCGGGGATCATTCCAGTTTTTACGTTCTTGAGATTTGCTCATCAGATCTTCTCCTGTTCCAAAAGATCGAGGAACCAGCGCCGGACTTCTTCGTCCGGCACCAGCGTCCATTCAGCATGCCACCCGCGGGCTTCCATCCAGCGGATCATTTCGTCTCTGGTCATAATTCAGCCCTCCTTCTTGATCAGGCCCTTACGGACCATCATGGCGCGGTTCCACGTGGGGTAGTACTTCTTGGCGTCGTCCAGATTGAACTGGACCTTGATCACCGCCCAGATGTCCGCATTGGACGCACCGTCCAGGATCATCCGCTGGCAAGTACCGGACACGGAGGCCTTGCGCTCGGTCTTCGGCTTGTCCTGCTTCGCCGGCTTGGTGGTCTTCTCCGCCGTCTTGGCGGCCTCGGTGCGGAGGAACTGGGCGAGTTCCTCACAGCGCTTAATGCCCTGCGCCTTGTCGGTGAACTTCTTGATCGGCGTCCTGTTGACCGTCGCGCAGTGACCGTTCCAGAAGACGGTCATCTGGGCGATCGTCATGAGCTCGATCTGGGCGTAGGTCGGGGTGGTCATTGGAGTCTCTCCTCAGCGGGTTGGTTGATGAGAGAACCTTACACTCAATTGATGGGTTTGAAAACACTTATTTTCAACTTCCGCAAAAAAATCCCGAGATCGCTCTCGGGAAAGTTTAGGGGCTCCTTGGTCGGAAGGGGAGGGGTTTCCGCCAAGGTTATCAAACGTCCTGTTTTCCGGATCCTTTGCAGGAGGGGCAGGACGTCGAAACTGAGAAAAACCCACGTTGAACATTCACAGACCCCAGACCTTTACATTCTAGGCATGGTCTGCCGCTTGCCAAACTTAGGGCTTCGCGATAAGCCAAAGTCAATTTAGTGAACTCTGCTGGGTCTCCGCCTTTATCCGGATGGTGTATTCCTGCAAGACGACGCCAGGCCTGGCGCACGTCAGCTTGCGATGACGCATCGTCCAGGCCCAGCACTTCGAATGGCGACTTCACTCGCCCCCCGAGAGGGTCTCGTCCAGCTTCTGGGCGTACCAGATCGCCTTACGGTTGTCCTCGACAGCGTCGCCCTTCTTGCCGAGACGCCACTGGTACTTGATCACCTGCCCGCGGAGGAACGCGATGAACCCGCTGGTGCCGAGAGCCGCGCGGATAGCGTCGATGCACTCAATACCGTTGTCGGTGTCGGTATCCGCGTAGTGGGGCGGATGGTTGACCATATCGGGTTCGGGTATCGGTGTGGGTTGAGAACGTTGGACCACGGCCGGCTTGGGGACCGAGACGTGCTCAGAGCGTCTGACCATACGCGTCACTCCCCCGAGGGTTCGGCCGGGTCGGCCTTGGCCGCCAGGTCATTGATCCAGGAAAGAAGCTCGGCCTTGCCGGTGGGGATGTCGATCTCCTCCACCGTGGCCTCCTTCGAGCGCGGACCGAGACCCGCGTCCTCGAGGACCTTGTCCTTCGCCGCCTTGGCGTCGGACTGCGTCCCCGCGTACCTGGTCTTGCCGCGGAAGGTGATCTCGTACGCCCGCATCAGGCGGCGTCCTTCAGCTTGGCGAGGACGTCGCCGCCCAGCGCCTTGAGACGGCCGGCCGCGTCCTTGTTCCCGGCGGTCTTCGCGTCGCCGACATGGCTGTCGATGGTCTCCTTGACCAGCTTGACCGTGTCACGCAGGAGGGACTTCGCCTCCTTCGCCGCGGCCGCCAGGGCCTTGGACTTCTCCTTCTCGACGAGCTCCGCCACCGCGGGGTCGTCGATCAGCTTGGCTCGCGCCATAGTGTGGTTCTCCTCTTGGGTTGAACAGACGCTGAGGTGCGTCGTTCCTGTCAGACTACCCTCAGCAAGGTCGACTGTAAGCGCTCGCGCGCAGCACGTAAACAGTGGGTTTATGTTGCGCACGAACAAAATGCTCAATCTGCGGGCCTCATATCTTTCAGAGCAAACTCACGATATTGGTTCTTGTCGACGTCGAGCGCTCGAAGAAGCCATTGCGGTTCGGTGTGCCATTCGCTGGTGCCGAATCGCATGGATTCCGGTCTGATGTTCCGCACTTCGGTCTCGCCGCGGTAGTTGGTGTAGGAGACCTTAACCGGGGATTCCCATTCGAACTTCATGTCAAATCTCCAGCTTCTCGATGCGTTCACGAATACCGCGTTTCGTGGCAATCACGGTCCCGCGCAGTGCATTCACCGGGTTTTCCTCAATCGCCTTCAGGATCTTCGGACCTGGCTCACTCGGCAGTTCGGCCTCATCATCCACGGCCTTGAGCGCCAGGGCCTTGGCCTCCTCGGCCCCTGCTTTGAAGGCTTCAGCCTCACCGATCGTCATCTCGCGCTTGTTCATGATCATCTCCTTGATGTAGTCGCCGAAGTGCGTCAGCCACCAGTGCCTCGGCGAAATCTTCACCAGCCCGAGAGCCTCGAGCTTCAGCAGGATCGGGCCCGGCACGACGCCGCCCTCGACCACCGCTTTGCGCTCATCCTCGGTGAACTCGGCGATGATCCGCTTGGGCAGCAGGTGGATCTTGTCGTCGGACTCGGAAACCATGCTCGTCATGTCAGACTCCCTGGAAGAAAACACATGATGCCGTACCGCGGCAGGTAGCAGGTGGCGGCCTCGCCGACCGGGTTCTCCCGGCCACGAATGATCACGGCATCCGGCACGTCGACCCATCCTTGGTCGATCATGACTTGGTATCCACCGCCGACCTGCCGGGATGGAAGCCGCCGACAGTCGCTGACGTCGCAGCACGAAAAACCGTAGATGGGTGACTGCAGAGACCGGAAGAACTCCGACATCGCTGGGTCGATCTCCACCCCGTCCGTCGGGGCGGGAGGCGCTGGTAGAGCATCCCTCGCCACGAGGACGAGGAACACGAAGAAAATCACGAGGCACAGGTTGTGCCGGACTCGGACCGTCATAGCCGTTCTCCTACTGGTTGATGCACTCGTTGGGGAGAGTCTTCCGGTACTGGATCCAGCCCCGGAGGTTGCCGTGGAGTCTGGGCTTCTCCCACTCTCCCCTGACAACATAACCATATGTACCCGGACTGTTGCATTTGTCGGGCGTCGCTTGATGTTCCGCTGGGCTGGCATGGAGAGGGGTCGAACCGACGAGTCGGTCGTAGAGCTTGAGGTCGTCCAAGATCTTCGGGTTCTCGCCGTCGTGGGTCAGGTAGCTGACCCTTGCGCACCGCGCCACAGACAGCTTGATCAGCGTCGGCAGGATCGTGGCCTGTCGGGTCGAGTTGCTGTACTCGATCAAGACTGGATCTGCCGACCAGACCTTGTCGTGGTCGTCCTCCCGGACGTAGGGCAGGTGCCATTCGCCGGGCCTCAGCTCGTTCGGCACGCCGGCATCGAATTCGTCCTTGATCGCTGCGGCGAGCAGGCGGATATGCGGCTCGGCATCACGGTGGAGGCGCAGCGCGAAGAAGTTCGACCACTCGGTAGCCGTCACCACCACGCTGATGTGGGTGAAAGGCTCCAAGATCCGGTTGACCAGCTGCTTGTGCGCACCGAGCTCGGCCATCGCAGTGGCGGTCTCGACGGCCTGGTCACGAGCCGCCAGCCACGTCTGCTTGGCCATCTCCCGAGCAGCGTCGTTCAGCTGTTCGTGGGCCTGCATCCCTGGCTGGTTCTTGCCCCAGTGGATCGGGACAGCCGGGTCTCGCTGTGCCTCCATGATCAGCTTCGAGACCGGAATGGCACGGCTCGAGGACGCATTGCGGCTGAACTGCCGGTGCGTCATGAACTCTGCATGGATGAACCGCGGGTATCGCAGCTGCATCGTGACCAGCCGAATGCCTTGCGGCGAGATGCTGTCGGCTACCAGCTTAGCGTCGATCGTCATGATCATCCTTCCTCGGGTTGAACGCACTGACCCAGATGCCAGCAATCAACAGGATCATTCCCATCGTCTCGGCCATGGTGGTCTCCTCAAAACTTCTTTGCGCGCTTGGGCTTCGCCTCAAGATCGAGGTACGCCCTTACCTGATCGTAGGTCGATTTGACCCACTTCTCCCGGTTCCGCAGCACGTAGAACCGATCCTGCCCGTCCTCAGTCTTGATCGGCTTGCCGTCCAAGACCTGCGGTACTCCGGCTCGACGCAGCTCTCGACCCAGCCCGTTGGCAGTGGTCCTCGTCCTCTGCTCGGGGTCGTAGATCTTCAGGAGCTGCCTGTTCGTGAACAGGTCTCCCTTCATGGCGATGTCGCCGACGCGAAGGACGGCATCGGGGTTCTGGATCAGCATCCGCACCCAGCTCCCGAGGTCCGATCGCACGTCCGCCGTCATCCGGTCCTTGGCTGCCGTCCTCAAAGCCGGCGCCGACGGGTTGAAGTCGCCGATGTCCAAGTTCTGCAGGTAGTGGAAGATTGCTGAGGATCCTCCGGTGTCGAGCCACATGTCGTAGTCGACGTAGAACTCCTCAGACAGTGGGCCAACCATGACTTCGTGGATGAAGAACCTTCGGTCGTCGTCCTCGAGGAAGAAGGCATCTGGCTGGTTCGACGTCCAGAGATAGTTGATGCAGTCGGGCACCACATAGCTCGGCACGTACTTCGGGTTCAGCCTCAGCTCCCGCTGGGTGATCAGCTTCTTGAGCATGTCGGCATCGGCTCGACGATCGGAGCCGGTGACGTCGTCACCCAGGACGAACTGCTTGTTCTCTGCCCACTCGTTGAACCCGGCGTGCAGGTCGGTCTGCTTGATCTCGGTGAAGTTCTTGCCATAGATACGACCAAGCGTGTAGCCAATCAGCGACTTCCCAGTCCCGTGTCGGATACCGTGGATGACCGCCGACGAAAACATCTTCGTCCCAGGGTATTGGATGGGGTATGCGCACCAGCTGAGGAACCACTTCTTCGCCTCCGGATCTGCGCCGGTGAACAGGTGGTCGACCAGGCGAAGGAACGGCTTGACGTCTCCCTTCTTCGGCTCGACACCCCAGCCCGGCCACGTGTTGTAGGTGGATGTCATCACCGTGCCGTTGATGATCATCTGCTCCCGGCCCGGCGCGTAGGTCAGCTTCCCCACCTCTCGGCGCATCGGCCACTTCAGCCACGCCTGCGAGGCAGACGCCGGGCGAAGCGACACGCTGCCGTTGTCCTTGACTACCTGCTCGACATAGTCCTCCGTGGCGAAGGCGTGGTCCTTGAACTGGGCGGGCGAAATCTTCTGGCCAGTCTCATGGACGATCACGAGACCCGGGTTGTAGACGTAGGTGACCTGTTCGTTCAGCCGCCACAGGCTCTTCGCCAGGGTCAGCGGGTATGAGCCGTCTCGCATCAAGGCGCCAAGCTCGTCGGACGGGCGGGCAATCAGGAAGTCGTCGAGCCCGGTCTTGGCATCGTCGACCACATCGGGGAGAGGCACGAGGTTGGGGATCGCGCCCCTCTGCCTGAGTTCTTCAGCGATCTCGTTCAGCGCCGAGCACACCATCGGGTTCGACCGGAAGTCCGAGTCGTAGGCGATGTAGACGTAGCGCTTGATCCACTTGATCTGCTGAAGCTCTTCGAGGAACGAGATGCCGAGCTTCGCGCTCTTGAAGTTGTACACGCCTCCGAGGCCGATCGTCGGAAACCCTTCCTTGCAGGCCTTCGCGGCCTTGAACTCCCCTTCCGTGATGATCAGCGGTTGCCACGTATCATCGAGGACGTTCTGCCAGTCGAGGGTCGAGAGCTTGGGGAAGTAGGCACAGACCCCCGAGTCCGGCTCTTGGACATACCTCGGTGGCTTCTTGTTAGCCAAGCTCGCGAAGTCCGTGGGGTTCTTGAGGTAGCGCAGTCGATAGAACTGCGGCCACTTCGGCCACCCGGCCAGCGGTTCACCTGGCTTGTAGGGATTGAAGTAGGGGATCTTCAGGCTCGGCACCGGCTTGAAGCTCTTGTGCAAGGCCTGCGTCTCGGCCGGATCCAGGAACTCTATGCCTAGATCCATGGCATCCTCGATCGTCAGTCCCGACGACTCGAGCTTCGCGAGACCAAGTTCCATGGTCTCCGCGGACTTCTTGGGCAGCTTGACTTCCACCTGTTTCGGGCGAGTCGCCATCATTGGTTCCTGTCAGAGAGTAGCACAGCAGCCTCAGCACTGCCGCTCCCGACACCGGACCTCAGCTTCCAGAAGGGGAGGGTGGTCGCCCAAGCTGCCACCTTGCTGAGGAGTGTCTGACAGGAGGCGGGAGGAAGGAACCGCCAGTCAAGTAGCAAGGGCGACCAGCCGAGACTGTAGCCCAGGTTTTGTGTTGACGTAAACAGCATTTATTCCTCCGCCCCGTGACCTTTCGGGAATGGCGTCTTGTACTTGCCGGGAGGTTTCGGAGGGGTGTAAGAAGGCTTGGCCTTCGGCTCGACCGGCTCCAGTTCGACCCCCTTGGCTTGCAGAACCTCGGCCTTCGTCTTCCGGATGATCGTGCATGGATCGCCCCGAACATGGCGGTCGATGGCCAGGCCCCTCGTTTGCCCCGTGCCAGCCCGCGAGAAGTATACTGCCAAGGTAGCTTTGGCCAGGCCGACGTAGGTCGCCAAGTCGTCCCAGCCGATAATCTCCTTGGTCCCGCCAGTCGTCTGATTGACGACCATGAACACCTCCTTCTCACGACCGGCTTCGCGCCTGGCGCCGAGCTGGCCGTCCTCGTGGGCGAGGCGGACGAATGGCACGAGACCTTCGGCGAGCGACTCGACGGCTTGGAGTATGGCCTCGCGGTCGGACTTGGGGCGTCGGACTTCTACGAGAGCACGATCGATGAGCGTCCGCAACTTAAGCTTCTCGCCGATCTTGAGGCCATAGTGCACAGCCATGGGGTCCACAACTCCATGAAAACGTTCGGAAATCGACTATACGCTATTCGCGAGGCTCTCGTAAACAGTGGATAAGTTCTCTACGATACAGATACGGCAATACGGCGACCCCTATTACCTACCTACCTCCTAATATCATATATCCTTTCCTTTTCTTATTTTACTACTTATCTCTTTTAGCTTGCATAGAAGATAGATAGGTGCAATACGTATCTAAGAACCTGTGACTTTGGACTCACATCATTTGCGTCAGTTGTTCACTCTCCACTGGCCGGCGGCGTACATTTTGTGGTTTCTCCTCGCACTTTTGTGTTTTATTGACGTTTTCTCCGCGCTATAGTCCCGCAGGGTCGCATAGTGTTGTGGCGATCAGCGATTTTGAGGTGGAGTTCGACTGGGTCCATGAGCCAATACGGTCTTCCCGTCGGGAACCCTGATATCGAAGGTCAAGGTCCATCCGACATGGACACCAATCCTCGGAAGTCTTCCGAGCGAGGCGACGTGCCACGTCCCACCGTCATGCGAAACCTGGTGACAAGTTCCACGATCAGCATCTCGCTGGCCGCGGACGAAGTCATTTGGCCGATGCCATCCAGCACTTGAGGGCATCTTCACCGAAGTCTGGCCGGTAACCGGCGGACCCGGCGGACCCGGCGGACGTCGAGTCCGCGCTTCAACCCACCAGAACAAAGGAGCTTGCCTACAATGCCCGGTTTGATGCAGAACTTCCCGGGGCAGCCGATCCCGACCGGTCGCGAAAGCGTCCTGTTGGACCTGCCGCCCGCCCTGGCCGCTTCCCTCCCCGAGACGGTTGCCATGTCCGCCATGCAGATCGCCGGCACGATGGGGATGAACTTCAAGAACAATCTGCTCGGCGGCGACTTCTCCACCAACCCCTGGGCGCGTGGCACAACCTTCGCGGCCATCGCCAACACCCTGACCTACACCGCGGACCGCTTCTTCGCCGTCGGCGGCGCCTCCTCGAGCATCGCGGTCTCCCGTCAGGCGATCGCCGCTGGTGACATCAGCTCGGCGGGCAACCAGTTCTCCCAGGCCCTGCAGTTCGGCCGTACCGCGGCGAACGCGAACACCGCGGTGCTGAACCTCGGGCAGGTCATGGAGACCGCCAACTCCGTGCCGCTGCAGGGCCAACAGGTGACGCTGTCCTTCTGGGCGAAGGCAGGCGCCAACTTCTCGGCGGCCGGTTCCCTCCTCGGCGTGCAGGTGGTGACGGGCACCGGCACCGACCAGTCGGCGGCCAACGCCGTGGCCGGTTCCTGGACGGGCTTCTCCAACCGTCAGCTGGCCGTGCCGGTCAACGCCGTCCAGAACGTCGGCGGTGGCGCCGCGGGCAACCCCAGCGGGATCCAGCAGGGTGTCAACCTGGCCAACACCTCGACGGTCCAGCTGACGACCGCGTGGCAGCGGTTCTTCGTGACCTGTAGCATCCCGGTCGCCGCGACGCAGATCGGCGTGCTGTTCAACTACACCCCGGTCGGCACCGCGGGTGCCAACGACTGGGTGCAGTTCACCGGCATCCAGCTGGAGCAGGTCTCGCCGGAGCTGCCCTTCCCGACACCGTTTGAGTATCGGCTCGCTGGTGTTGAGGTCGTGCTGTGCCAGCGCTATGCGCAGTCCTGGCCGGAACCGGCAGCCACGGTCGCCATCGCGGTCGGTCAGGCCACTGGTGCCGCGGCGCAGAAGATCTCCATTCCGCTGGGCACCACGATGCGGGTCGCGCCGACCATGACCATCCCAACGGCCGGCACCTTCCGCATCAACGTGGCCGGCACGCCGACCGCCGTCACGCTGGCCGCGGCGACGTCCACGCCGACGACCGGCGTTCTCACGGGCGGCGCGACCAACACCGCTGGTCAGGCCGTCACGCTGGAGGGCAACGGCGGCGCGGGCCTGATCGTCGCGTCGGCCGAGCTCTGATCCAACTGGAGAGGTCATGCCGCGAGTCAGGGGGATCACCATGCCGAAACGTGATGGTGCGGAAGCTGTCAGGGTCCGCAGGATCGAGAACGGGTTCATCGTGTCACGTGAAACCTACTCCTCCCAGGGTGGTTTCGAGTGCAAGGAGGTCTTCACGGACAAGCGGCCGGACCTCTCCATCGCTGGCCTGAAACCGAAGTCGGGAGGCGCCTCGAAAGGGGCGTCTTCCAACTCTCTCAGCAACGCGATGCGTGAACTGAGGAAGAAGTAGAAGCACAACGGCTTAGGATGACGAAAATGGTAGGCCGACCGACAGGATCCAAGGACTCGAAGCCGGCAGGACGGAACCAACGTCCCTTCGCGGACGCGCTCAACCTCGCCATCCATCGCGCCATCGAGTCCGGCCCTCACAAGGGCAAGATCCGTCTTCACCAAATCGCTGAGAAACTTGCGGTCGCCGCCATCAACGGTGATCCGTGGGCCATCAAGGAAGTTGCGGATCGTCTCGACGGTCGGCCCGCACAACAAATCAACCACGCCGGAGCCGAGGGCGAAGAACTGCCGACCGGAATCGCCGTGGTCTTCGTCTCAAACAAACAGGAGTGAAGGCTATGGGCCTTGCCCGCGACAACAACCAACAAGTTGTTCAGGCGCTCCGTCCGAACACTTCCACGTGTCAGCAACTCAGCTTGACCGCATCGTCACAGTCATTTTCCGCCGTGGGAGTTGCAGTTTCCACTGTTCGCTTGTGTTCCAACGTGGCGTGCCGCCTCGGGTTCGGAGGTGCAGCAACAACCACTTCGACGTATCTTCCCGCTGGGGTGGCAGAATATTTCGCTGTGACGCCGGGTGACGTCATTTCGGCTCTTCAAGACTCAGGAACAGGCGGCATTCTTTCACTGAGTGAGTGCCCGTAATGTTGAGAGGACCGGGGTTCTTAGCCGGAAGAGGTCAGCTGGGAACTGAATACGTCGGTCCCGGGTTCCTCCTACCTCCATTTTCTCTGACGCGCGCCCAGACCGGGGGCGCCAAGTCAACCGCTTTGGGCTCAAACGGAGCGACTTGGGCAGAGTTCGGTGCCGATGTCCCACGCTTTGAAGGTCTGGCGCGACGGCTCGATATCGAAGGGCAGCGGACCAACCTCGTGCGCAATCCACGATGCGAAGGCGTGGTCGCCGGCACGCCTGGCACAGGGCCGACGAATTGGAGCATTTCAGCCGGCTCCAACGGCATCACGAGGGAGA
>Ga0247843_1007677_pt1 | contig 13094 bp, 11 predicted proteins | sample LaCruzMarch2017__FD_192420 | JGI IMG/M metagenome (GOLD analysis project Ga0247843, IMG submission 192420) | Freshwater microbial communities from meromictic Lake La Cruz, Castile-La Mancha, Spain - LaCruzMarch2017_8m | ecosystem: Environmental > Aquatic > Freshwater > Lake | place: Spain...
GGTTTTGAGTTTCTGGACATCGGACACATCCAACCCCCCGTATTTGCCCTTCCACTTGTAAAAGGTGGCGGGTGCGATGCCCATTTCTCGGCAGATGACCCCGGTGGCTATACCGGATTCATGCTTTTGAAGGGCCTGTACGACTTGAACTTCGGTGAATCGTGATTTTTTTATGGTAGTTTAAAACTAAAGAAATTTCTCTACTTTTAAACTGTCTGCTTTTTAGGGATACTTACAGGTTCTTTTCCGCACATCATCCCAATGGCATTCTTCCGGTATCTGAAAACGGTGGTTTTCAGCAAACTGAGCGTAACTTAAATCCCCATCCCTTTCTTCCAGTGCCGTTTGGTATTCTTCGTCCCACAAGTCGCTTACCCCTTTGAAGAAAAGCAGAGGAAATATATATTGTTTAAAGTCAGCCGCATCAATCATTCCCCTTAGGATATTGGCAGCTCCCCAGAGATAAACTTCTAATTGTTTTTGAGTCATAATTTCAATTTCTTAATGTGTTTTTTTACTTCACGTTCTACCTGATCAAAGTCGGGCAGGTCTTTTATTTGTTCACTCATGGAGCTTTGCCATCTGCCTTTGTATTGAGGCAAACGTTCAGTTAATTTTTTCGAAAAATCAGTGTGCAATAAATCTTTGCTTTTACACTTGGTTTCAAATTCGTTCAGATAAAAATCTGCATCCATGCCATGTTCTTCGAGCAAATACCAAATGTCGTAAAAATCACGGGCTTGCATTCGTTGCATTACCGACCGCATTTTTTCTACCAATACTTCTTCCAAGGGATAGCAAAGTAGTTGGTATGCTTCCAAATCTGTGTAGTCAACAAACACATCTTTCATCACAGGTTCAAAAACTAATTGTTCACTGCGAGAAATGTCCACTTTTACCCGTTTGTTATTGCCTTGTCCGCCAAGCGGACCAATGTAACTGATGTAAAAATTGATGCCGCCATCTTCATGCTCGTTATTGTCAATAATTTCAAGCGGAATATTGGCTTCCTCTTTTATGAATTCAAATACCTCCTTGAACCAATCAAAAATCTGCTCGTTGGTTGTTTCGCTATTCAGCAAGGTGAAATCAAGGTCTTCCGAAAAACGATAATCTTCAAAATATACTTTCTTTAAAACAGTCCCGCCTTTGAAAACTATTGCCTTTGAAAGTTGCTCATGTTTGGCAATACCAAAGAGAATCCACGAAAGAATATAGTCCTTTTCTATCTGCTGGTCACGAACCCCAACAGCTCTTGCTTTTTGCTGTATTTCTCCAGGTTTAATCATGTGTAAATAGCAGATTTAATGGTTTCGGTTTCCAAATTTTGTTGAATGCTCCAACGGCTGTTTCGCTTGCCTGTTTTGGGTAATTCAGTATCGAGCAACACATACGAAGCTGTTTTCAGTTTTTGCAAGTCGGCAATAATTTTTGAGTTGATGTCAAGCATTTCTAAAAGAAAACCCAATCGTTTTATTACAGCTTGCGAATCAAATTTCTTTGCATATTCGAGTAGTATGTCGTATTTGATTTTGTCTTTTGAGGTATAGATTGCTCTTGCTACTTCCACAATGCCACCTGCATAATCGGGTTTGAATAAGCAGTCTATAAATGTTTTTTCTAAATCAGAACAAAGCACTTTATTAAAACTGTCAATCCAAATTTTCTTTGAACCGAAAAAGTGTTTCTCGTTGTGATAGATAAATTGAAAAGAAACTTCTTTTATTTTTATTTCTGATGGTCGTATTTGTTTTGATACAACGATTTGTTCTTTCAACGATGGCTGTGTAATCAGGTTGTGAATCTGTAAAGCAGAGTAATAACTAATGTAGTGTTTGGCATCATTCACTAAATGTTCTGCAATCAAATGCCAGTCGGGCATAAAGGTTTCCGCATTTTGCTCATAGGGTATGATGTAATAAACGCCTTCTTTCAATCGCATCAACAACCCCCTTTTTGTCATGTCGCTTAGTAGTTCTCTGACTGCACTTGCTTTAGAGTCGGGCAGGGCTTTGTATGCCAAAGAATAGTCAAAGCAATTCCTGTTCTGTCCGTTGAAATAGGACAAAAGCTCGTTGGACTGCGTTGAAATATATTTATTCTTCATAGTAACAATGTCAGGTTAAACCTGACAGCAATGATACGAAAAATAATTTAAATAATCGTCTTGTTTTGTTAAAAATGTTATCATTCATAGTTAAACAGTCAGGATAAGCCTGACAATTAAGATATGAAACATCATTATTTGTCGGTGCGATGGCAAAATTGGCTCTTTTGCAAGCTTGGGTTTGTGTGTCGGCTTGTGCGGCTTGCAAATGTGCCAATGTGTGGCTTGTTAAAATTGAATTAAAAAAAATGTGCGGTGGGGAAAATAAAAAATACAGAAGGGTTGGCAATGAGTGTCGGCTCAGTTGCTGTCCAGTTGCAATATGGTCTGTATGTCGTTGGTCACCTGTCAAAACTAGCGTTTCATTTTATGTTTATAGTCGTCCGTTTGGTCGTTGTTGTGTCGTCTGTTAGGCTTGCTTGTAACGGTTTGGGTATTGCCGAAGGCGGGGCGTTTCAGCACTACTTTTGATTTGAAAAACTAAAATTTGGTTAAGCACAAAAGTGACATAGAAGTACGTAAGCCCCGCTTTTGGCAATACCTTGTTAGCAGTAGTTTTGTTATTCCTTAAATTCCTCTAATACTGGCAATGCTTTATTTTGGAAATCAAACAGAGCCTGATTCTCCCAAGAAGATGCATCTGTGGCTTGAGGACCTTTCCATGCAATTGATTCAGCTCCCCAATAACAAAATCCAATCCCTTTCTTATTCGGTATATCTTTTATTATATGAATAATAGTCTTCATAAAGTCCTTCTGACCTGTAGCAGTTGCAGGAAACTCTGGCAATATCAATTGATTTTCCAGCCCTACTATATTATGTGTCCAGTCATTCCATTGAAGCGTAAATGGATAAGCAGTTTCAGCAATTAATATCTGCTTTTTGTAAGTTTCACTTAAACTTGCCATAACATTCTTAAGATTATTAAGGGATTTTCCATGCCAAATTGGATAATATGATAAACCGATAATATCATAATCTAACATCGTCAGATTACCAAAAAACCATTCAGCACCCTGTATTCCGGCAAAATGAATAATTATTTTAGTGCTCTTAGATTTTTCTCTAACAGCCAAAATGCCTTTTTTTAAAAGTTCTATAAACTGGGTTCTGTTAGTGGTTAAATCACCGTATGGATGAAGAAACCCTGAGTTGATTTCGTTACCAATCTGTATATAGTCTGGTTGAATTTGGGTCATAACATTTTTAGTATACGTATATACAGAGTCTTTAAGTGCAGAATATTGAATATTCTGCCAATTATGTGGTGGTGATTGTTGTCCAGGATCTGCCCAAGTGTCTGAATAATGAAGGGAAAGCCATATTCTAAAACCATTTGCTTTCAGTGATCCTGAAAATTGTTTTACTTCAGTAAAACCAGAGTGTCCATTAGCTGGGTTTACCCAAAGTCTGAGACGAACAGTATTAACACCTTTACTCTTAAGTATGGAAATGAAATCTTTTGAAATGCCATCAGTACCGTAAAATGTTGGATTACTTGTTTTTATTTCAGGGTAAAGTGATATATCAACTGCTGAAATGAACTTGCTTTCTTCAGAATATGGTTGATTGATGTCCTTTTTATTACAGGCGAGTGTAAATAAAAACGAAAATAATATTATTACTTTTAGTTTCATAGACGTTACTTTCTCAAATTACTGCTAACGGTGTGCGGCTAAAGAAAGTTGGCGATTTTGAAGCACTAACTTTCTTTTGAAAACCACATTTCAAATGTAAAATAAAATTTCATTAGAAGCACAATGATGCCAATTTTTTTTAGCTGCTGTTAGCTGCTGTTTTATTTTTAATTGTTATCTTGCTTATTTTTCATTTGATGGATAAATTGTGTCAGCAAAAATATACTGATGATAGCCTTGACCCAAATTTTCTCCAATGATATTGTAGTAACATTCATTACCACCTCCAAAAGGAGATATTATTAACGGCTCTTTCAAAATCACTTTTTTCAAAGTCCAACCGCTTGGCAAAGTTGCTGTTGTATCGGGCTTGCCTGTTTCCGTTGCGTGCATTACATAATAATTTCCTTTGTTGTCGGTAAGTTGAAAAATACTATCGGTAAACATTATGGTCTGACATTTTTGAATGGTTTTTATCACCAAATGTCCTTTTTCTGGTTTGAGTATATCAGTCTTACCACCTACAAAATCTACACAAATTGGCTTTGCCATTTCTACCCAAGTATAATTTTTATATTCACGTTGTTTTATGCAGTCAGGTTCTTTGCAATTTACATCAGTATTTGGGGAACGATAAAATGCAGTTTGTTGAAAAAGTAAATGTCTGTCAATGTTTTTTTTGTAAGGAAATGAGGGTTTAAATTCGTCCCACTTGTCTAATGGAATTGGATTTGTGCCACCACTAATTACTACTACAATTTCTTTTTGATTAATCAATTCTTTTGCAAAACCTATTTTCTTCCAAGTCAGCGAATCGGGCAGTTTTGATTTTTCTGTTGAAAAATGTAGTCCAACTTCTTTTGCAGTTTTAAGTCCGCAAGATTGAAATATAATTGCCGTTAAAATTGTCAATACATATATGTTTCTTTTCATTGTCGTTTTTGAAGTTTTGGTGTCGCACAAAATAGACGCTAACGTTCCGCGCACAGGCGCATACCCTTTTCGGGTTGCGCTTGTGCGCTGTTATGCGGTCGTGCTATTATAATGTCGTCCAATTTTTTAATCCAATTCAATCAAAAGTACCAATTGCCATAGATGTTTATGTTAGGTGTAATTTTTAGCTTTCAATTTTGGGAGCTTTAGCTTCCTTGATACCTGATTCAAATTGAACTTCTAAACCATGAGATACAGTTTTAGTATCTTCATAAACATCAAATTTAACAGCCTTTCCCCATTTCAATGTGATAAAATGAACTCCTTTATTTATGTAGGGCTCACCATTTAATAAATGACAAGTTGCTGTCCACCTTGCAATAACAAGGGTTTTGGCTGGATTTCCTTTAACCTGAATGTCTGTCACCTCAAATTTAAGGTCTGGAAGTACAATTCCCACTCTTTCAAACCATCTTTTCAAGCTTTCCTTATCATGGCGTGTACCACCCAAGCAATTATCTCCTGCAAAAGTATGTTCTAATTCTTTATTAGACACTCCCTTTAAAACCTCTTCATAACGGTGCTCTGTTATAGATTTGAAGTTCTTCCTAACAATTCCCTTTATAATATGATGATAAGGGCTTAAATCTTGGGCAATTACCGAATTTGCTGCAACGATACATAATACTAACGATAATAATAATTTTTCCATTACTCTTTTTTAAATGATCAGTTACAAAATTACTAATAAGCTAAAATTCAAACAATGAACTTGGGTTAAGAAATACGTTTCCTTATTCTACTCAGTGCCTGTGGCGTTACTCCGATATAAGAGGCTATATACTTTAATGGAATAAATTGCAACAATTCAGGCTGTTCTGTAAATAAGTTCAAATAACGTTCCTGGGCAGATTGGATTAATAAAGATAATTCTCGCTTAGATTTTTTCATAAAAAGGTCTTCGCTTGCCAATCTTCCTATAGTATTGCCAATTTCCGTTTTGTCATAAATTATTTCTAAGTCATTATACGACACACTCCAGAGTATAGTGTCTGTTAGGGTTTCTAACTGGTATGTTGATGGTTCTTGTGTCAAGAAAAAATCATATGCGGACACAAAATTATTGACGAATGCAAATTCAAAAGTTAAATCATCAAATTCTTGTGGAATACATTTTCTAACAATTCCCTTCTCAATAAAAGATAAGTAGTTTTCTTTTTGACCTACTTTTAAAATTATTGAATTTTTGGCAAATTCACGTCTTATAAGTTTAGATGAAAAGAACTTCCAATCTTTTTCAGAAATAGCAACCATTTTTTGGAAATATTTTTTTATTTCAATCATTTCTCGATCTCCATTAGGCTGTTTCAAGTGAGTGGTTTCTTCTAAAGCATGACGCATAACGTTTTGCAGATTGGCGATGGGCGGGCTTTTCAGCACAGAAGTTTGTTCGGAGAACTGAACTTTCGGCTACCACAAAACTGTCAAACGGAGACGAAACCCCGCCTATTGCCAATGTGCTGTTATAGGCTGTGTTTCTTTTCTTTCTATTCATTGTAAACAAGTGTCAGCGAATATAAATATAAAATTTTTGTATTGTCTTGGATTTCGTCCTCGTATTTAAGTCCAAGTCGTTCTATAAGTCTTATTGATTTTGAGTTGTCTGGTAGAGTTATCGCAATGACTTTATTTATGTTTTTCTCATTTGCAATTTCTTCTAAATATTTCTTCGTTGCTTCAATTGCGTAACCTTTTTTGTCAAATTCTGGTAGCATTGCAAATCCAATGTCGGGAAATTGTTGGTTGTCTCGATAAATAAACGTTATAATGCCAACTTTTTGTTTGCTTTCTTTAAGCTCAAAGACACTGTAATAGAATTTCTCGTTGTCGAGAATGTTTTGAATATATTTTTCAGCGTCTTTAACGTTTTCAACTTTTCTGTCACCAATAAACTGCAACCAACCATCTGAGTTTAACAAGTCAAGGATAAAACTCGTATCAGTAATTTTTATCGGTCTTATTAAAAGTCGTTCTGTTTCAATTTGCCTATACATAAATTTCTGTTTGAGGTCGTCCGCAACATAGCCTATAACGTTCCTCGGCTTGGCGAAGGTGGCGATTTTTACTACAAATGTTGATGCGGAGAACTAATGTTTGATTAACCACAAATGTGTCTGCGGAGCACTGAACCGCCACTTTTGCCAAACCGCTGTTAGGTGCTGGCGTTCTCTCTGTCGTTGCTTGTCTGTCCATTGTTTACTACTGTCTTGGTGCGTTGGCTTGGTGGCTCTTTTGGATTTTTTTAGCGTTGGTCTGTGCGTTGGAAAAAAATACAAATGTGCCACCAAATGCGTTGGATTTTATTCGTCAAGTTTTATATTAAAGTCGTCTGGTTCTACCCAATATTTTTTATAATAATCTTTGTCTGCGAATACTGACGTGTCTTCGGTTGCAAGTCGTAAGTGAACTTTGAAATTCTTACCACTAAATTTAAATGTTTTCACTTTGTCGCTGTCCTCAAACAAGTCACGGTAACCGTCTACTTTGTATTGGTATTCGCTTCGTCCTGTTCCTTTTGGGTCAACGTAAAGAATGTGATAGTCTTTACCTTTTTGTAACCAAAAAACAAAGTCAGGCAAGAAGTCACGTTTACCATTTGCAGGGTCAATATATGGAATACGAATTTGCTTGTCCAATGTGTGGTCAACCTTGCTAAACATCCACCAGTCAAACTCGGTAAAGAAGTTTTCCTTAGTCTTTAAATGTTTTTCAAGTGCTTTTAAAAAAGTTACTTCGCTTGGAGTGTCAACAATATGTTTCATCCATTTGATGCGGTCTTTCTTTGAAACTATGGAAGGAAAATAATAATGGTTAAGTAATTTCTTAATCTCAATATCTTCGTTTCTGTGTGAAAAGTCTTCAATACCTGTTTCTGAATAACCTGCAAGTTTTTTAATTTCCTCTTTATATTCTTTAAGAGTTATTTTTTTCTTTTCAAGTAGGTTATCTAACTCTGCTTCTTTTGCTTCAACATTCACCGGATTTTTAGCTTTCTCAATTTTTTGTTTCAATTCGTCTAAGCGTTTGAACTCTATTGAGGTTGCTGAACCTGTTGCTGATGTCTTTACTTTTATATGGTTATAGTGAACAATTTCCTCTTGAACCATTGAAAATGAATCTACTTCTTCTGGAACAATTTTATAATAGTTCAAAATGTGTTTTACAACTGGCTCGGTTTTACCAATTTTTTCTTCTTCTGTTGTCTTGAAATTACCAGCTTCTTTGTGTTTGTCGGTAAGTATTGAAACATCATTGTAACCAAGGTTGTAATTCATTGCTAACGCTGTTTTATCCATTGTTTTCATTACATCATCAAAGACTGCAAAATCATCTTCGTGAATTTTCAGTTTCTTCAACTTTCGTTGATTGTTTTCTTTGGCTGCTTTGTATGTTGGAATAAAAAGAGAGTGATTATGAATAAATTTATCAAACAAACTTAATTGATGTTCTTCTTCAGCTTGTTCGCCTTTTAGCGTTTCTAAAACAGATAAAATTGCTTTTTGATTTGTGCCAAATACAAATAAGGTTTCAAGAGGTTTTACATCTTTTGATTTTTTAGAAAGTTTTTCTTCAATTTCAATTCCATCATTGATTAAAGGCAATAATCTTTTACGATTATTTTTGATTGGTTCAATACGAATTCCTCTACCGATGGATTGTAAAATAAATTTCTTTGCTTCCGATTGTGTTCCAATGTTTACAAAGTTGATAATGTTTGGTCTGTTGCTGTCCCAGCCTTCATAAAAGGCACGACTACCCATTAAAATATTTACTGAACTATTGTCAAGGTTTTCAAATAAACTTTCATCATCAAAATCTTCTTCAATGTCATAACTGCCTAAATTGTTCTTTTCAAATTCCTTTACATCACCAATTTTTATTAATGCAAAAGGTTCAGAATGTGCTCCTGACTTAACTCTAAAAGATAATTCTTGATTGTTTCTTGGATTGCGTTTTACTTCAAACTCTCCGCTTGATTTTGTGTTAAAAACATAATGCCAAACATCTTCAATTGTCAAATCTTTGATTGAACTTATTTCTGCACTACTTAATACTTCGTCTTTTTCAAATTCGGTTAATTGGTTATTGTATAAATCGTTTTGTAAAATCTTTTTAGATTCTTCAAATAGCTTTTTAGAAAATTTGTTTGTGGCAATTTTCTTTAACTCGTTAAAGAATAAATACAAATCTGAATCTTCTGCACTTACCGAATTCACTAAGGTCAAAAGCAATGGATTGTGATAAGCATTAACACCTTTTCGTAAAGTATTTGCTTGTTTTTTTATGAATGCTAACAAAATAATTGACATCAAAACTATTTTCTGCTTTTCTTCTTTCTCAAAGTCTTTTTCGTCAACGGTCTTTTTAAAGTTCTTGAATTGCTCTTGAAACAAATACAAATGCTTTCCAAATCCTTTTTTGATATACTCTGCTAGGTTTAAATTATAAACTGTTGAAAGAATGTCTATTTCATCAGTAAACGTTGCGGAAAAATTGAATAGAAAACCGTTTCGACTAAGAATATTGAAATACTGTTTGCGTTTGCTTTCTTCGCTATCGCCTTTGTGGGCTTCATCCAAAATCACATACCATTTTCCATCATTGTCGTAATTTTTGAAGTCAATAATGTTTTCTTTTTGAATGTCTGAAACCAAGTCAGAACGGTAGAAGTAAATATTAATTTGTGTGTCCTTAAATAAATTACCTTGTATTTTCTGTTCTGGAAATTCTTTTAAGTCACGAACAATAAATTCAATTCCTTTTTCTCTTTTAGTATATTGATTAAATTCGATGATGTGTGCCTTTAACTGGTCTATAAGGTCAGGACGATGCGTAAGAAATAGAATTTCGTTTTGTGGAATAGTTTCGTTTTTCATTAAGTCTTGCAATAACTCAATGAGTTTAATTAGCACAATACTTTTTCCGCTTCCTGTTGCCATCCAAAAACTCATTCTATTGATGAAATGAAAGGCAGGCAATTGGTTTGCATCTTCTTCAAAATACTCTGAAAGAATTTCATACGCTTTGCTTTCTTGATTAGTGTAAGCAAAGTATTTTTCTTGCTGTTCTTTGACTAATCCATTATGTTCAGTAAGTTTTAAAAAATCTTTCTTTAATGCTTCACTATCTTTTTTACTATTGTTCTGATAAAACTTGTAAAGAATTTTTAAAGAATTTTCTAATGCTTCTCTTTGATATGGATACAATTTTTTCCCTTCTGAAAAAGTATTGAAATCAATATTTTTCCAAACGGTGGGTATTTGCTCTACATCAAAGCTGTCAGTTATGCTATATAATACACTGCTCTCCATATTACCACCAAATTAAAGGTTTCACAATTTTGTAATCAATGTTGGTAAGGTCTATGCTTGTGCCATCGGTAAACACAACTTCATCTTTTTTTATTGACTTGATAAACTTTCCTGTTAGGTGGCTCAATGTTTCAGGTATATCAATTGCAGGATGAAGTTTAGTTAAATCTACTTTTATGCTTTTACTTTTTTCATCCAGCTTAACTACATCGTCAGCCAATTTTAAATCTTTTAAGAATAAATATTGATTGTAGATGTCTTGTGTAGGTAGAGAGTTTTTGTCTTCGTATTTTATTTTAGAAAGTGTTTCTGAATATTGTTCTAATTCAAAGTATTTGAAAAAACCACCACCTTTCCATTCAGCTTTTTCTGTAATGCCCATTTTTGTTCCGAATAAAACATTTTTCAAACGAGGTAAATCAACATTGTAAAAATGGTCTCCCATTTCTATTCCAAGCCATTTTCGCTCAAGTTTATGAGCAGTTGAAATAGTTGTGGCACTTCCTGTAAAATAGTCTATTACAAGGTCTCCTTTATCACTGGAATTTAAAATAACTCGTGAAATTAGTCCTTCAGATTTTTGAGTTTGAAATTGTAAATATTCTGAAGAACCGCTTATAAGTGGTTTTGTTTTATCGTGGTCCCAAACGTCTCTAATGAATGTTTCAGCAAAATACTTGTTAAACAAAGTGTCTTTAAATTTATCTGGTAGTGCTTTCTTTTCTTTTATACATTCTTCAATTATTCTAATGTCTTTTTCTGTGATTTTCGCAATAGGTGCTTCAATTAACTGGGTATCAATAAAAGGTTTATTATAAATCTGAATCTCTTTCTCAGGATAGAAAACGTGAATATTGTTGTCAGGGTTGGATTTCGTGTAAATGAAAATTGTATCGTGCTTATTTGCATAAGCATTCCTTTTAATCCCTTGAATCCGATAACCATAAATTACTTCATTCAATAAGTGTTTTTTACCAAAAATAGAATCCAGTAAAAATCTACCTAAGAAGTTTGCCCTATAATCTATATGGAAATAAAAGCTACCTCGTTTATTCAATAAGAATTTAGATAATTGAACTCTGTCATTCATTAATGAAAGCCAGCTACTGTCTTGATAATTATCTTCATAATCGAAATCACTACCAGTGTTAAATGGAGGGTCGATGTATACTATTTGAGCTTGTTCATTGTATTTTGCTCTTACAGTGTTCAATGCCTGATAATTTTCTGAATGAATTAGTCTGCCATCAAGTTGATTGTCTAAATCAGTAAACAAAAGCAAGATTTCGAGTTCTAATTCTTTAATAAATTTGGTATCTAAAGGAAGATACTTGAATTGTTCGTCAAGCTTTTTGCCCTTAATTACCATTTTTATTTCAAAATTTTCATCCACAATATTTAAAGCATTCCATTCTTTTATTTGGTCAGCTATTCCTTTATGTTTCAATACTTTTTCAAGCAAAGAAAAATCTTTATCAGCAATTCTATCAAGAGTTATGACATAGTTAGATGAATGAGAGTATTTAGGCTTATTAAAGACTTTTACCAATTCATCTTCAAATTGACTTACAATGTCAATTATGTTGAATGCGATAAATTGTAGTGCTTTAAGTTGATTTAATCTTGCTGGTTCGAACTGTGTTCCATCATCTAATAAGTAACCTTTAATCCATAGGCTAAATTGTTCTTTTAAAAATCCTTTAGCATCTTTATTTATGAAGTAATCTACTTCGCTTTGTCTACGAAAGATACCAATTACCTTTTCAACTTGTCTCAATGTTATTGAGCCAAAGGATTTTTCTTTTTTGAGTTTTTTTAAAAGTTCGTCAGGTTTGTTTTTAGAACCATTAGCCGAATACTTTACAGAAAAATGAATCCTTCTTTTGTCTGTGTGCTCTGCTTTTACTAAATCAAAAACTAAGTCCTTTTTTTCATTGCTTTTTTTGTGTTGCAATTCGGCAACATCAAATAGGTAGATAATATCTTCATCTTCTACCTCCATATTCTTAAAAAGTCGTTCGGTTTTTACATAATACAGCATATGCGTTTTCCAAAACAGCATTACATCTTTATCGTCTCTATAAATCCGTTCATAAACCTTTTCTTGTAATGGTGTGTAAGAGAAATAAATAGAACCACTTTCAGAAAAGTATTTTTTGAAGAAAGTAAAAAGCTTGTTATAAAGTTCTTCTTCAAAGTTTTGTCCAACCTCTTTCAGTTTAGCATCAATGTCTATGTGCAATTGCTCTTTAAACTCGTTGTAGTATTTGCTTTTTATTTTCATCAGGTTTACATAACCTGAATTGCCTTCAATTTTAGCACCCACAAAAATGTTGCGTAGCACTTCAAAAAACTTATCCTTTTTAGTCACTGTTGCCATATCTTATTTCTTCTTTTTGTTGTATTTAATTTTTTCCTCTGCTACTTGCATTGCTTGTAATGCAAGGTCTTCGTCTTGCACTTCGTAATATAATTTGTCAGAAAGCCAGGCAATGATTACTTCATTCTTTTGGTCTTTGTAAAAGTCTGCTAGTGCTTTTACTTGTTCACGTGTCGGCATTCTTTCGTCACGTTCTATTTTGCTCAAAATGGTCGGGTCAAGCGAAAGTTTTGCTCCAACTTCTCGAAGTAGAAGTCCTTTCGTTTCTCTTAACTCTCGTAATGTCGTTCCTATCGTTTTCAATGTGCTTTATTTTGACTTGACAATTATTGGCGAATGTAAAAAGATTATTTCAAAGTATGGTTAAAAAAGTCGTCAAACTTCTCAACATTTTGTCAGGGTGGTGGGTGGGCGTTGGGTGCGGTTGGGCAAAATTAAATGTGGTGCAATTTGGATCGGCTTGTGCGGTGGCTTGCACCTCTTTTAATTTTGCGAAGCGTTGGCATTTTCGTCCTCCGTTTCTGTCGGTTTATGCATGCACTTTCGGTCGTCCTACGCTTGCACCTAACTTACTTATGGGCGCCATATCCTCACCCCCTCTACGCACATGCTGTTGTATTGGGGTGATACAGTTGCGCCTTTGTGTCGCTAAAGAAAATGCAAAA
>Ga0247843_1007678_pt1 | contig 13092 bp, 11 predicted proteins | sample LaCruzMarch2017__FD_192420 | JGI IMG/M metagenome (GOLD analysis project Ga0247843, IMG submission 192420) | Freshwater microbial communities from meromictic Lake La Cruz, Castile-La Mancha, Spain - LaCruzMarch2017_8m | ecosystem: Environmental > Aquatic > Freshwater > Lake | place: Spain...
TCGACGCGCACACGCATGATGATCGCATGATGTTGTCGAGTCCCGAGATGACGCCTAAAGTCAGCCAAGGTGTGACGACGATCATTGGTGGCAATTGTGGCGTTTCGTTAGCACCCATGCCACGTCCGATCCCGGATCCTGTAACGCCACCCCTTAACTTGCTCGATGATGAAGGGCATTGGTTTAAATATCGCAGCTTCACGGAATATCTGGATGCATTGCGCGCTGAGCCTTCAACGACGAATCGCGCGATGCTCGTGGGCCATACAACCTTGCGTGTCGCAACAATGGATGATTTGGAAAAGCCCGCGACGCCGGCTCAAATCGAGCAAATGCGAGAACTTGTGGTCGAGGCCATGCAGGCCGGTGCGATTGGTGTCTCGACAGGTTTGTTTTACGAGCCCGCGGTCGCGGCACCGACCGAAGAAGTCATCGAGATTTGTCGCCCTTTGAAAGAATTCAACGGCTTGTATTGCACGCACATGCGCGATGAGGCCGATGGCGTCATGGACTCGCTCGAAGAGACTTTTCGTATTGGTCGCGAAGTCGGTGTGTCGGTGGTGATTTCTCACCATAAAGTTATTGGCGCCAAAAATTATGGACGCTCGGATGAGACGCTTGAGTTCATTCGCAAAAGCATGGCCAAGCAGCCAATTTGTCTGGACTGTTATCCCTATGCGGCGGGTTCGACCGTTTTGTCGATGAGTCGTGCCGAGAACTCGGCGCGCGTCATCGTTACGTGGTCGAAAACTTTGCCTGAATACGCAGGTCAGGATCTCGATAAGATCGCCGCAAAAATGGGTGTGACGCAAGCCGAGGCGGTTGAGCGACTCTTGCCAGCCGGTGCGATTTATTTCCGTATGGATGAGGGCGATGTCCAGAAAATCATGCAGTTCGGTCCCACCATGATTGGTTCGGATGGCTTGCCTCACGACACTTCGCCGCATCCGCGTTTGTGGTCGACGTTTCCACGCGTGCTTGGCCACTATCGCCGTGGTCTGGGTCTGTTTACGCTTGAGACAGCCGTGCACAAGATGACGGGTCTGACGGCCGTGAACTTTGGCTTAACAGATCGCGGTGTCTTGAAAGAAGGCGCCTTCGCAGACTTGACCTTGTTTAACGAAGAAACGGTCGACGAAGTTGCGACATATGACAACCCGATTGCCATGGCGCGCGGGATCAATACGGTGATTGTCAATGGTGCGGTGGTGTGGGATCAGGGCAAGGCGACTGGTGCGAGACCCGGTCGTGTGCTGTCTCGCCCAGTGATTTAAAATATTAGAGGACCTCACGTATGACTACGCCGCTGCCGACACTCGATCCCTCTCAACTTTCCAGGGCGATCAGCCTACTCGACGAGGAGTGGTTGCAGCATGATCCCGATCTCGGTCCAGTGATGCCCTTGGTGCTTGGCCGAGGTGTCGGACAGGATTGGCACAAGGCGGGCACTTTTAGGCATCACTTGATTGGCGTGACGCGAACGTTGACCTTGTGGCAGCAGCCTAAACATGTGCGTCAGTTAGGCCTCTTGCATAGCGTGTACGGAAATGCGCATGTGGATTTGATGAAGTTTGATCCCAAGAGTGAGCGTGGGAGGCTGCAAGAAGCGGTCGGCGAAGATGCTGAGCGACTGATTTATTTGTTTTGTGTGATGTCGCGCATCGAGTTTTTGGGGGAGTTATTCAAAGGCAACCTTAAGGCTGATGGTAGTCTGACTATCACGCTTCATGGTGCGCCTTTTGTGTTACCCGCTCGCGATGTCGCGGCCTTTATTGTCGTGAGCATGGCCGACATTTGCGAGCAATGGTATAGCTGGCAAGATGATATCTACATGGGCTACCCTGACTACAAGCCACAACCTGCTCAACAACATTGGGCTGCCGCCTTGTGGCCGGGTCCGATGCGACCAACGACCTACCGCTGGGGACAGATTTCACGCTTAGGCAATTTTCTTCAACAGCCTGGGTTGAAAAATCAGTTACCACAACCTCCCGTATTTGATCACGGCAGGCAAGTGATGGTACCCGGTGATGAAGCTGCGGCTGCGGCTCTGTATTGGTCGGTGATGCAACAAAGTCAACCACTGATGTCAACGACTGCGACGGCGGCGGTACTTGAGCAGGCGATCAAACTCAATCCTTGGGTCGCCGAGCCTTATATGGTGTTGTCACAACTCCATATGACGGAGCGCAACTTTGATTTGGGTCGTCATTATGCTGAAGCAGGCGTGCAAATCGCTGCGTGTTGGGGCAACTCTTGGGATAAACGTATTGGCTGGGACGGCTGGATGTCTTGGGGCAGGGTCTTGCTGCAATCCGCTCAAAAGCGTCAATGGCCTGAGACACTCAATAAACTCAATAACGTAGCGTTGACGCCGGAGCTGTAGTGAAGCTGTCTGCCAAGCTTTAAAGTTCAACGATTTGCGCAGAGCCATTCATAATGGGTTTGCATAAAATTTTGTAGCTATCACTATCAAAGCCAGGTGCGGCCAGGTGTAAGGTTCGCGCTTGCTCTATCGTCGCGACACTGCCAAGATAAAACCAGTTTTTAACGACATGAATCTGCGCCTCGTCATCTAGGCGTTCGATGAGGCCAATCGCTCCAGCGTAGGGCCAACAGATTACGCGACTCTGGGACAAACTCTCAAGCAGTCGCGCACGATGCGCAGTGAGGGTTTCTTGGCCATGACAGGCGCCCGCGCAGCGCTTGAGCATCGCGCGAAAACAGGGCCGATCTCCGGAGAGTTTTTCTAGCCCGAGCACACTCAAACAAAGTTGTTGCTCATCTGCGATGTTCTTCAGTGCTTCGAGCGCGGCATGTCGACTCGCATACAAACCATACAAATCAGGCGTGTTGGAAAAATCGATTTTGTTGGAGTAAACCACTTCAGGTTGATCGCCTTGAATGTTGAGCGAACACATTTGACGAGTCCGGCGCAGCTTTTGATTAAAGAGAGGCTGTTGCTCCTTGATCATTCTGGCTTCAAGCAGGAGTGCACCGATTTCACCCGTTGTGCGGATGTAGGTGATTTTTTCTGTCTGTTTCAACATGCGCGCTTCATCTGCGGTGCGGAGATGAGACATGACGCGCGCGCGGATATTGATACTTTTTCCGATATACAAGGGCAGATCGCCCGTCGTACCATGAAAAATATAAACGCCCGGTGTAGTCGGTAAGTCCTCAATACTCCCGCGTAAGTGGATTGGATATTCGTAGCCAAGCGTGGCGTCAAAGTCCGGGCGTCGCGTTACACGTTTCATGATACAGCGGGCATCTAGGCGGACATGTAGCTCAGCGCCAGCGCCTCGGCGACACGAATGCCGTCGACACCTGCGGACAAAATACCACCAGCATAGCCAGCACCTTCGCCTGCGGGATAGAGGCCTTTGACATTGAGGCTTTGGAAGTCTGTGCCGCGCGTCATGCGCAGGGGCGAGGAGGTGCGCGTTTCAACGCCAGTCAATATCGCATCGTGCATTGAAAAGCCTTTGATCTGTTTTTCAAAGGCAGGGATGGCTTCGCGGATGGCTTCGATGGCATAGGCAGGCAGGCTTGTTGCTAAATCGGTCAGATGAACGCCAGGCTTATAGGAGGGTATGACGCTACCGAGTTCAGTCGAGGCGCGACCCACCAAAAAATCACCGACCAGTTGACCGGGCGCTTCGTAGTTGCTGCCGCCCAAGACGTAGGCATGGGATTCGATTTGCCGTTGATAGTCGAGACCCGCGAGTGGTCCGCCGGGGTAGTCTGCGGGCGTGATCCCCACCACAATGCCCGCATTAGCATTACGTTCATTGCGCGAGTATTGACTCATGCCATTGGTGACGACACGATTGGGCTCGGAGGTCGCGGCAACTACTGTGCCGCCTGGGCACATACAAAAGCTGTAGACGGCGCGACCGTTATTGGCGTGATGCACAAGTTTGTAGTCCGCGGCACCGATCAGTTTGTTGCCAGCATTGGGGCCGAGCCTGGCGCGATCAATCAATGACTGAGGATGTTCGATGCGAAAACCCACTGAGAACGGTTTGGCTTCCATGAAGACACCGGCGTCGTGCAGGACTTTAAAGGTGTCGCGGGCGCTGTGTCCGAGCGCGATGATCACATGGTCAGCAGCAAGCGTTTCGCCGCTTTCAAGTTGAACCGCTCGAATCTGCTGATGCTCGATCTCGAACCCCCCCACTTTTTGGGAAAAGCGAATGTCGCCACCCAGCGCAATAATTTCTTCGCGCATTTTTTCAACCACACCAACCAGGCGAAAGGTACCGATATGCGGTTTGGCGACATAGAGGATTTCTTCGGGGGCGCCTGCTTTGACAAACTCCCGAATGACTTTACGACCATAAAATTTTGGGTCTTTGATCTGACTGTAAAGCTTGCCGTCTGAGAACGTGCCGGCACCACCTTCACCGAATTGCACGTTTGATTCGGGATTTAAAATATTTTTACGCCAAAGTTTCCAGGTGTCCTGAGTACGTTCACGGACAGCTTTACCTCGCTCCAGCACAATCGGTTTTAAGCCCATCTGGGCCAGTAGCAGCGCGGCAAAGATCCCACATGGGCCAAAGCCGATCACGACGGGTCTGGGTCGAGCACGTGGCGCGACATACTCCGTTGGAACAACGAACTTGTAATCGGTGTCGGGCGTTGGCTTGATATGCGGATCGCCGCGAAATTTTTTTAAAAGTGTCTCGGGTTCCGTCACCCGGGCATCGACCGTGTAGATAAAGGTCAAGGCATTTTTCTTGCGCGCATCGTAGCTGCGTTTAAAAATATCGAACGACAACAACTGGGCATCAGTAATGCCGAGCCGCTCGATCACCGCGACACGCAAGGCGTCCTCGGTGTGTTCGAGTGGAAGGCGGAGTTCGGTAATGTGAATCATAAAAGGTCGTCGGTGTGCTGTCCGAGTGACGGACTGGTCGCCATCGTGTCAAGACTCAAAAAATGCGGACTGAGCAGAGTCGGCAGCGCGGATAGTACCTCACCATGGCTGGTTTGCAGCTGTCGCTTAAAGACGCCACGCTCTTTGAAGTGTCGGTCTTGTGTCGCGTGTTCGAGCGATACGATTTCAGCAACACAGACATCCTGACCCTCAAAGAGGGCTGTCCAGTGCGCGGCAGGATGAGCTGCGATGATGCGGGCGATGCTGGCTTTGACCAGAGCGGGTTGATCGAGATCGATGAGTTCGGGTGCCCCAATCAGATCTAGAAACCTTTTCCAGAACTTGTCCTCCAATGGGGCGGCAGACAAGTATTTCTGATCGGAGGTCTGGTAGATCTGGTAGCGGGGACTGCCGCCTGTCAACAGCTCGTCACCCGCCTTGGGCCAAAGGTTCGCGGCCCAGCCGTGTCCAAGACCCCAATACATCAAGGGAAATAAGTTGTCGGCCATCGATACATCCAAATGACAACCTTGGCCGGTCAGGTCACGCTGGCGCAAGCCTAGCAAAATATTCATCACCGCTGGATAGGCCCCTGCGGCGAGGTCCGCAACCAATACCGGCGGGACTTGCGGGGCGCCATCTGCGCCGCGCCCGAGTCCGACCATACCGGTTTTGGCTTGATAGTTCATATCGTGGGCTGCGATCTGCGAATAGGGGCCCGTTTGACCAAAACCGGTGATCGAACAATAGACGAGCTTGGGATTCAAGACGTGAACCTGTTCAAAGCCAAGGCCTAGACGATCCATCACACCCGGACGGAATTGCTCGACAATGACGTCCGCTTCGCGGATCAGCGCTTCTATTTTTTCGCGCGTGACGGGATCCTTGAGATTGGCGATGATGGATTTTTTGCCACGATTGAGCAAGGAAAAATTGACGCTATCCTCGCCGAGCTTAGGCGGGTAGGCGCGCATATCATCGCCTTCTGGGCGTTCGATCTTGATGACGTCGGCACCGGCGTCGGCCAAAATCAAGGTGCACATGGGACCGGGCAGGAGGGTGCTGAAATCGAGAATCTTGACGCCTTGAAGGGGTTGCATCGTGCATGGACCTGATTAGAGTTGGACGGAGACTGAACCAATGCCGTCAAATTGGGCGACAACGAGCTCACCCGCTTGTGCGGCAGGTACGCCTGACCAACTGCCCGTGGTCACGATGGCACCCGCAGCTAGGGTTTGTCCCCCCGACGTTGCATGCTGGACCCACGCGGGGATGACCCAGCGCGGATCCTGCATCGAGTGTGTGCCCACAAATTCCAAAGGTGATTGCTCGCCAATTTTGACGGTACAGCGCTGTTTGGACCAGTCACGGCGTGCTTCTTGTTCGCCATAGGCTTGCCATTGTCCGAGGACCAAGACGCCGTGCGATTGCATGTCCGCGAGTTTGAGTAACGCTTCGGTATCGTTGCCTTGTTTCCAGCGTGAGTCGACGACCTCAATGGTGACTGTGAAAGCTTCGATCAAGGCGTGCCCTTGCTCTTGTGTCATGGTGCGCGCTTGTGCAGGCGTGACGGCATGCTTTGTTTTGAACCCAATTTCGATTTCGATCAGTCGCAAATTAAAAGGGTGGGTACCCGCCTGGGCAGGACTTTTCCAAATTCCCGTGTCTAACAGGGCTGTATTTAAAATTTCAGCCGTTCTAGAAGGCCCTCCAGACTTCCAGTGACGGGAAATCGGTGCCTGTTGTGGTGCGAGTGCGGCAAGGATGATGTCTTGTACGGCCAGGGCTTCAGAGACGCTTTGCAATTGACCTGTAAATGGGCTGGCATCGGCCGGCGTTTGCGTCCGGCGAGCCGTCAGCAGAGTTTGAGCAATCACGTCGATCTGTGGGTTTGTCATGAAAATTCACTTAAGAGTTGGTTATGAAGGATAATCCAGAACTTCCCGTTACTTACGTTACTCACGTTACTCCCGTTATGACGCCTTTGCGTCAGACCGCACTTTAAGACGACTTATGGCCCTGCGCGCGACAATCTACAAAGCTGAACTCAATGTGGCGGATTCGGACCGTCATTACTACGAGAGCCATGCCCTGACGCTCGCCCGCCACCCATCTGAAACCGACGAAAGGATGATGGTACGCCTGTTAGCGTTCGCACTGAATGCCCATGAGGATCTGGTCTTTACCAAAGGGATCAGCGATGCGGACGAGCCGGATCTTTGGCGAAAAGACCTGACCGGCGCGATCGATCTTTGGATCGAGGTAGGTCAGCCAGACGAACGTCGTATTTTAAAGGCTTGCGGACGGGCCACCGAAGTGGTGATTTATTGCTATGGCGGTCATACCAGCAAAATTTGGTGGGACTCCGTTCAAAATAAGCTCGCCCGCACGCGCAATCTCAAGGTGGTTTGTTTGCCCGCAGAGCAAACGAAAGAGCTCGCGACCTGGGCTGAGCGCACGATGACCGTACACGTCAATATCCAGGATAGCGAGCTCTTTGTCTCTTCGGAAAAAGGCCAGATCACGCTTGAGCAGCAGATCTGGCGCTAAACCTACACACCCATCTGGGTGGCGAGATCCCGTATGTCCTTGGCCACGATATCCCAGTCGTGGGCCGCGGCCAGATTGGTTTTCTGCTCCGGACCGTGTTCGGTCGGACGTGGCCAAAACGCGGTCTTGAGCCCGACATTGCGTGCCGCAAGTAGATCATCGTTGTGCGCAGCACACATCATCACCTCGCCAGGTTCAAGTTGCAACGCTGCACACACACCCAGATAGGACTGCGGCTGAGGTTTATAACAGTGAAACACCTCGGTGGAGAGATTCAAGTCCCAGGGCAAGCCTGTGTATTTGGCGATGTCGGTCAGCAAGGAAATATTGCCGTTGGATAGTGGCGCGATGATGTATTTGCTTTTGAGACGGGTCAGACCACCCACCGCATCGGGCCAGCCATCGAGCCGATGCCAGACTTTGTTGACATGCACGCGTTGGTCTTCGGTCATCGCATCCAGACCAAACTCTTTAATGAGGACTTCGAGCGATTCGCGATGCAAAACATCGAGAATCGTCCAAGGCCGCTTGCCGCTCCGCACGGCTTCCATTGAGGGCTGGTACATGCCACGCCATTTGACGGCAAAGGCTGTCCAGTCGGCTTGAAAGCCATTTTCCTGGCCCCAGCGGGTCAAATCTCGGGTGATGCTGCCGCGCCAATCGACCACGGAGCCGAACGTGTCGAACACCATGGCTTTGACAGTGGTTGTGAGTGAGGACATCGTCTGTGCTCCCTGGCTTACATGACAGCGGACAAGCCGCCATCCAGATTCACGCTACTACCGGTGACGTAGCTGCCGCCCTCGGAGGCCAAAAAGGTCACGACATTGGCGACCTCTTCGGCGCGGCCGACACGTCCCAGCGGAATGGTTTTACCCATGGTTTCGTACATTTGTTCGACAGGGATACCGGCTTTTTCGGCTTTGCGCTCGTGCTGTCCGGCGCGGATCAAGCCGATACAGACACTATTGACCAAGATATTGTGGGGCGCGAATTCTTTTGACAGGGCTTTGGTCATCGCCAGACCCGCTGCACGCGTGACCGTCGTGGGCATAGATTTTTCTTTGGGCTGTTTGGCGCCGATATTGGTCACGTTGATGATGCGACCCCAGTTGTTCTTTTTCATCTCTGGAATGGCCAGGCGGGTCAAACGGATCGCGGCGAATAGTTTCAAATCAAAGTCGGCCTGCCATTTTTCATCCGTGACGGACTCAAACTCGCCTGTCGCGGAGGTGCCAGCGTTATTGATCAAGATATCCAGACGTCCGTGTGCTTTCAAGACTTCTTGTATGAGACGTGTGCACTCAGCATCCTGAGAAACGTCTGCTGCAATCGCGGTGACCTTGCCACCGGCAGCACGAATTTGGGCTGCGACTTCGTCGAGCAGAGCTTGACCACGCGCCGCGATGACCACCGTGGCGCCTTCTTCGGCAAATTTCATCGCGACGGCTTTACCGATGCCCTGTGAACCACCTGTTACCAAGGCGACGCGATTTTTAAGTTGTAAGTCCATGTGATGTCTCCAAACTGAGATACTCGAAATCTAGGTGATCGAGTTGTTGTTAAGTTGAAATAAATATAAAAAGAAACGAATTAAACTTTTTCAGCGTTTTCAGCGGCGATCTGGCGCAGCGCCTGCTCAAAGGCCTCGGGCGGTTGGGCGCCCTGAAGCAGATATTGATCGTTGATGATGATCGAGGGGACCGAGTGAATGCCCATGCTGGTGTATTTTTGCTGTTGCGCGCGGACCTCTGCCTTGAATTCCTGACTGTCCAAAATAGCTTTCGCCCGCGTGGTGTCTAGGCCTGCACGTTCAACGGCAGCAATCAGATTATTCTGGTCGTCGAGATCAACAGCCAGTTGAAAGTAAGTGATCAACAGTTCGCGTTTGAGGCGATGCTGCGCGGCGGGACCGTGCTCGAGGCCCGCCCAGTGAAGCAGACGATGCGCATCAAAGGTGTTGTAGACGTGCTTGCGACCTTCGGGATGAAAGGGGTAGCCGACTGCAGCGGCCCGAGCCTTGATGTCTTGCTGGGTCGCACGCACCTGGGCTTCGGTTTTGCCATATTTTTGCATCAGGTGTTCAAACACCTCTTGACCTCCGAGTGGCATCTGCGGGTTGAGTTCGAACGGTTGGAAATGAATCTCAACTGGAATCGTCTCGCCAATATTTTTTAACGCGATTTCTAGTCCGCCAAGGCCTACCGCACACCAGGGGCACGCGATATCCGAGACGTAATCGATTTTGATGGCCATGTGTATTCCTGTGGACGAAAACGGTTTTTAAAAAGCGGGCAAGACGGTGATCCTGACACCGAATCATTGTAAACATATACTAAGCGTGCAAAAGACAAAGAGGCCAGAACACACGTTTATGGTCGAACTCAACAATACGGGAGACCAGAAAGAGATGGCTAAGTACCAAATTGCAACGATTGAAGGCGACGGCATCGGTCCTGAGGTGTGTAGCGCAACGGTGACCGTGCTCCAGGAGGCTCTGGGGACGGACGTCATGGACTTTAATCAGTTTCCGGGAGGTGCTTCGCATTACGTCAAGTCGGGCTTTGTATTGCCAGAGGAAACGTATGCGGCTTGTCAAACCTCGCATGCCATGTTGCATGGTGCGGCCGGCTTGCCCGATGTAACCTATCCTGATGGGACCGAGGTGGGCAATGATCTGCATTTACAGTTGCGTTTCAAGTTAGATCTTTACGCCAACGTACGGCCTATTCGTCTGTATCAAGGTGATTTTTCTCCTTTAAAAAATCGCCAAGCGGGCGATATCGACTACGTCATTGTGCGCGAAAACACCGAGGGTCTCTACGCGAGCCGCGGTGCGGGCGTCCTGTTACGCGGTGAGGTCGCGACCGATACCTTGGTGCTTACGCGCAAGGGCGTTGAGCGTATCGCCAAATTTGCCTTCGAGCTGTCGCGCAAGCGTGGGGGCGCGCCTTCGGATCGCAAGCGCCGCATGACCGTGTGCGACAAAGCCAATATTTTGCGCAGCTATGCTTTTTTCAGAGCGATTTGCGATGAAGTGGCGCAGAGCTATCCTGACGTGGCGATCGATTATTCCTATGTGGACGCGATCACGGTGCATTTGGTCAAGCGCCCTGAGTTTTACGACGTGATTGTTGCGGAGAACATGTTCGGAGATATTATTTCCGACCTAGGTGCCGCCACAGTCGGTGGCATGGGAATCGCGCCCTCGGGCGAGTTGGGCGATCATCATGGTTTGTTTCAAGGTGCGCATGGCTCGGCCCCTGATATCGCGGGTCAAAATATCGCCAGCCCCTTGGCGACGGTACTTTCAGGGTCATTTATGTTGCGTTGGCTAGGGGATCGTCATCAAGACGCGAATTTGACCGAGGCAGCGGGTCGTATCGAGCGCGCGGTGGAATTAACACTTTCTCAAGGCAAAGCGATTCCACGAGATCTGGGTGGTCTGGCCTCGTGTACGGACGTCACGCAAGCGATTTGCCGCAATTTGTAGTAAATATTATTTAGCTTTTTGGGCATGTTGGGCCAGTTTTCTAGGATAATCTGGCCTTCTCTCCAAGATATCTGGGTTTACCCGTATAGAATCAACAGATTGACTGTCAGTTTGGGAATCCCACATGAGCGGTGCGGTACATAAATCAGTACTCAGCTTTTCGACAAAAACTTTTCAATCTGTGAGTGCCCAGCGTATCGGCAGGTTCGTTTTGGGTTGTTTGGCGTTGTGCTTAGGGGGATTGGGTGCTTTGCAGGCTCAGCCCGCCGGTCCACAGGTGCCGCTGCCCGTGTCGGTTATAGAAGCTCAACCGACCAACATCCCGAATGTGCTTGAGGTCACTGCTCAAGCCGAAGGCGCCAAAGAAACCGAGGTGCGCTCCCGGGTCAACGGTATTTTGCTCAAGCGTCTGTATGAAGAGGGCAGCACGGTTCAAGCGGGTCAGCCGCTGTTTCAGATTGATCCCGAGTCTTTCAAAATTAGTCTAGAAGAAGCACAGGCGCGCGCTAAGCAGACCGCTCGCGAGGCCGAGCGCCTGAAGTTGCTCTACAGCAAACAAGCAGTGAGTCGTAAAGAGTTTGATGATGCCACCTCGGTCAATGAGATCGCTCAAGCGACCTTAAAGACCGCGCAGCTCAATCTCACATGGACCACCGTGACCGCACCAGTCAGCGGGATCTCTGGACGATCGCTGCGTTCAGAGGGAAATTTAATCTCCAACACAGGAGATGCGGGTCTGCTGACTTCGATCTATCAAATCAATCCCATCTGGGTACGTTTTGGTTTGTCCAGTAGCGATACCGCCCAACTACCCAGCGGACGACTCGACACCAAACAAAATATGGGCGTCGAGTTATTGCTACCGAACGGCCGTGTATATACCGAGTCAGGCAAAATCAACTTTCAATCTAGCTTTATTGATCCAAAGCTCGGTACGCAGCAGATGCGCGCGGAGTTTCCCAATCCACAAAGTGAAATCTTGCCTGGCCAATTTTTGCGCATTCGGATCACAACAGGAATGCAAGAGAATGTGTTCTTGGTACCTCAAGCGGCCGTGATCCAAAGTGAACGTGGTTTTATGGTCTGGACGGTCGGTCCCGACAACAAGGTCGTCCCCACGCCAATCAAGGTCGGCAAATGGTCCGGAAAAAACTGGATCGTATTGTCAGGTTTAAAGGCGGGTGATCGGGTTGTAACCGATCAGCTCATCAAAATTCGTCCTCAGTCGGTGGTCAAACCCACGGTGGTGCCGCTGAGTCAAGCTTCGCCGGGTGCTCCTGCATCCAATGCATCCAATGCTCCAAAGAGTTCGGCCGCCCAAAAGGATGGTCGATGAGTTTCTCTCGTTTTTTTATCAGCCGACCGATTTTTGCGGCGGTGATTTCTATCACCATCGTGATCGCTGGTTTGATGGCTGCCCGAGGGCTGCCTATTGCGCAATACCCCCAGATCGCACCGCCAACTGTCATTATTACGGCGAACTATCCCGGTGCTTCGGCGGAGACGTTGACACGTACCGTCGCGGGACCAATCGAAGAGCAACTGTCTGGAGTTGAAAATCTTTTGTTTTTCAACTCGAGTGCGCAATCGAATGGTGCCTTAACGATCACTGCAACATTCGAAGTCGGCACCAATATCGACACGGCGACGGTCAACGTGAACAATCGGGTCAAAATCGCGGAGCCTCGCTTACCGGATATTGTGCGTCAGTTTGGTGTGACGGTTCAAAAACGATCGAATGATATTTTATTGGTGACGGCGATCACCTCGCCTAGCGAAGAGTTTTCGAATCTTTATCTGTCGAATTACGCCCTCGTTAATATTGTGGATGAGCTCAAGCGTTTGCCAGGCGTAGGTGACGCGCAAATTTTAGGCGCTAAGGACTACTCGATGCGTATCTGGCTCAAGCCTGATCGCATGGCGCAGCTTGGGATCACGGCGCCGGACGTAGCAGCTGCGATCGCCGCGCAAAATAAACAAAACGTTGCAGGCAAAATTGGACAGGAGCCCGCTCCCCTCGGACAGCAGCTGGTCTATACCGTGACGGCAAAAAGTCGTCTTGTCACGCCTGAACAATTTGGCGATATCGTGATTCGTTCTGAAGGTGCGAGCGGCACGCTACGCCTCAAGGATATCGCCCGCGTTGAGCTTGGTGCAGCCGACT
>Ga0247843_1007679_pt1 | contig 13092 bp, 11 predicted proteins | sample LaCruzMarch2017__FD_192420 | JGI IMG/M metagenome (GOLD analysis project Ga0247843, IMG submission 192420) | Freshwater microbial communities from meromictic Lake La Cruz, Castile-La Mancha, Spain - LaCruzMarch2017_8m | ecosystem: Environmental > Aquatic > Freshwater > Lake | place: Spain...
CGCTAACATTACGGCATCCGGGGGTGTGGGAATCCTCAGGTCGGAAACATCAAAAGCTCTTGTAGTAGGGTCGGTACTCACACCCAAACTTAGTTTCTTGCCTGACACCCGGATCAACTTATCGGTCGATTATTTTGATATTAGGGTGAGCGATGAAATTACACAGCTTGGTGCCGGCAACATCTTGCGGGGATGTTATGGCTCGTTAGACTTTGCAAATGAGCCACTTTGTAATTTGTTTACCCGCGGGCAAACAGCCGCACCGTTTAATGTTGCCAACATCCAAGATAAATTCGTCAATATCGCCAGTCAGCGTAACAGCGGGATCGATGTTGCCGCAAATATCCGTCAGGATCTTGGAAACTTGGGCAGCGTATCGCTCACGGCAGACATGACGTGGCAGTTGAAGGATGATCTTATACTCCTTCCCGGATCACCCGGTACGTCAACAAATGGCGAGGCTGGTTCTCCGAAATGGGTTGGGGACTTCCGTTTGAACTGGCGATCGCCAAGTAGCGAGACTTCGATCTTTTACGGAATAAATGTCATTGGTGGGACATCCAACAATACAGATTTCCTTGATAGCAACGGAGGCAATCCCTGCATCAACTCAGCAGTCTATGGGGCATATTGCCCGAAGCTCACCACGCCGATGACATTCTACCATAATATGTCTCTGACACAGGAAATCGGTGAAAGATTTGATCTCACAGTCGGTATGAGCAACATCTTCGACACGCGGCCGCCTCGCGTATCGATTTTGAATGGTGGGCAGATCAGCACGTTAGGCCCAGTTGTGGCTGCGTCTCAGTATCCATTTGTTGGACGCCGTCTATTTGTGAACGTCTCTGCCAAATTCTAATTGGCGCATATAAAAGCAAGCGGGCGGTGTGGGAACATGCTGCCCGTTTTGTGTTTACCCAACGCAAACGGCGGATCCATCTAAATGGCGGAAATCAGAATAAGTCCAGACTCCCTCGACGATAAAAATCGCACCTTCGTTCAGATTCCTCTGACAAAGCCTGTGTTCTTGAACAGCGTGCCCAAAAGTGGAAGTCACCTGCTACGTAACATAATGCGTATGTTTGTTCCTGTAGAACAACAATATAAAGCCGATTTCATTCAGTGGCCAACTTTACAGCAGCACCGGATCGCGTTTGATCCATCGCGGCCAATGTTGAGCTGGGGTCATCTATTTATGACTGACGCCTCCATTATCGAAACGGCGCCTTGCAGGCGCATTATTCTATATAGAGATCCATATGACTGGGTGATTGCACGGGCGCGCTTCTTTATTTCCGAGCAATTTTCTGGCAATGTCGATCACCTCAAGTCAGGCGAACTGGAAGTAAACGACCTGTTGACTATGATGATATTTGGGCTGCCCGGCAAAGCGCCGTCGCTTAAAGATAGTTACGAGCTAACTGCAGCGGCATGGCTGGGCACTCGGGCCTATCCCGTCAGGTATGAGGATATTGTTCGCCATCTTGAAAATATCACAAGCAAAGAGGCAGAACAATTTTTTGCGCAACTGTTGTCAGCGTGCGAAATCGAGAAGCCATCCGACTGGCAAGCAAGAGTTAAAATCGGCTCCGATAGGCAACAGAGCGGAACGGCGCGAGAGAATTTAACTGGAGTATCCCATGATTTGCCCGAATCATTGAGCCTACGCCACCGCGCATTAGTGGACTATCATGCGCCGGGCCTGCGCATGCTCCTTGGCTACCCATAGGACATGCAAGAGATGACAAACGGTGTAGACCAGAATGGAGTAGCCGGATTTCCACTTTTGTCCGAGGCGAGCAAGCTGATGGTCGATAAAAAGCTCGACGAAGCCGCGCGCCTTACAATGGATCATTTGCGTCGATGTCCAAATGAACCCCGAGGCCTAGCCCAATTAGGCACTATTGCCATGCAACTTGGCGCGCTGGGCCAGGCAGAGCACTTTTTTCGACTTTCCTTGAAACATGGCGCAACATCCCCCGAGATGAAGCGTAATTTGGGTTCGATCTTAAACCAACAGGAGCGATTAGACGAAGCGCTGCTGCTGTTTGAAACGTTGCTTAAGGAGGAGGATGATCCGGCTCTGCGGGTGATTGTAGCAGTAATTCTCGATAAGCTGGGTCGGACCGAGGAAGCAATGATATTGCGCCAAGCCCTAGTCGAACAATCCCCTGAAAATCCTTTCTACTGGATAGCTTTGGGTCATAGTTTGCGGGCCGCGGGCCAGGTCGAAGATGCAATCAATGCGTATCGCACCGCAATAAAGGCGGACTTTGAATGCGGCGAGGCGTGGTGGGGTCTGGCCAGCATTAAAGCTCCTGTCTTTACCGATGATGATGTTGCACAAATGCGCCAAGCGATTGCAGTGGCAGTAGATGTTCGAAACAGTGCGCCTGCACATTTTGCATTGGGCCGTGCCTTGCATGATCGCGGCCGTTTTGCTGAAGCATTCGAACATTATGCGATCGGTAATCAGCAGCGGGCGGATAGCATTGGCTATGACCCAGATGAGCTGACGGCTGAGGTGGCTGAGGTAGAACGAACACTAAATGCGGCTTCTATCAACAAAATTCCAATGGCATCGCCACAGAATGATATTGCAATTTTTATTGTCAGCCTGCCACGTTCAGGCTCAACGCTATTGGAGCAGATGCTGGGAAGTCACGCTCATATCGAACCGGCTGGAGAACTTCCTTATATTCCAGCCATATTGCGATCTGCCATGGAGAATGCGACGAAGCATGGCAAAGTAACCGTGCCCCAACTCATTAAAAATATGAACGATCGGCAAGCCAGTGCCTTGGGCGATGAGTATCTGCGTCGCGCTAGGCTACACCGCAAGACCGATCGACCGTATTTCATAGATAAGTTACCGCATAACTGGAGCAACGTGCTCTTCATTCGGCGCATACTTCCACAAGCACGGTTCATCGACATCCGCCGCGCTGCAATGGATTGCTGCTTTTCAAACTTCACTCAATCATTTTCTTCAGCGCACGCCTCGTCTTTCGTTCTAGAGGACGTGGCGAGATGTTATGTCGACTATGTGCGCTTTATGCAGCACATCTCTTTAAACGTCCCGGGTATGGTGCATCATGTTGAATATGAGCGTTTGATCGAAAATGCAGAAAATGAGTTAAAAGCTGTTCTAGAGTATCTCGAACTTGGCTGGGACCCCTCAATGCTTGATTTTCACAAGCTGGGGAGGGTTGTACGCACACCCAGCAGCGAACAGGTGCGCCGACCGCTGAACCGTGACGGTATGGATATTTGGGTGCCTTACCGCGAGTGGCTCGAACCGCTGCGGAAAACATTAGATGGATTTATCATTTAATCGTCCGTCCCTTATCGCGCAGCATTCGTCTATTTCTCTGGCGTTGGGTATCGCTATCGCAGCGTGGTTTGTACACCTGAACATGCCGCTATTGTGTCAACGACTACATTAGATTTTCAGTTCATCAATCCAATACGCTTGGTCCAAAAAAGGTTTACCCGGTCGGATTCCAGCATGCTTTGGTCCGTTTTTAGCCAGTGGTCGCCCCTTGAACCCATTGCAAGTCCAGACAACTCCATTCTGTATACTTGTGTTGCGAAAATGCCGCACTACATTCTGTGTGGACGTGGAGCATTTGTGGGCAAGGGCCCCATCGGCATTTTAGGAAATAGCGCATGAACCTCGAAAAATTCACGGACCGCGCCAAGGGTTTTCTGCAAAGCTCACAGACTGTGGCCATTCGCATGGGTCATCAGCGGATCGGCCCTGAACATCTCCTAAAAGCTTTGCTGGAGGATGAGCAGGGCATGGCGTCTGGCCTGATCAAGGCCGCAGGCGGCGACGCGGCTACGGCACTGCGCGAAACCGATGTGGCGCTGGCCAAGGTGCCTGCAGTGTCCGGCGGCGGCGCGCAGCAGACCCCAGGCCTCGACAATGACGCCGTGCGCGTGCTTGATGCTGCCGAACAGGTCGCGCAAAAGGCGGGCGATAGCTATGTCACTGTTGAACGCCTGCTGCTCGCGCTGGCGCTGGCGAAAACCAGCACAGCGGGCAAGGCGCTGGCGGCCGCAGCGGTCACAGCCGAAGGGCTAAACGCTGCTATCAATGCCCTGCGTGGTGGCCGCTCAGCCGATACCGCTGGCGCCGAAGACCGTTACGACGCGCTCAAGAAATTTGCACGCGACCTGACCGAAGTCGCGCGCGCGGGTAAGCTTGACCCCGTCATTGGCCGCGACGAAGAAATCCGCCGTACGATCCAAATCCTTGCCCGCCGTACTAAGAATAACCCCGTGCTGATCGGCGAGCCCGGCGTTGGCAAGACCGCAATTGCCGAGGGGCTAGCCTTGCGCATCGCCAATGGTGACGTGCCTGACAGCTTGAAGCACCGCAAATTGCTGTCGCTCGATATGGGCGCGCTGATTGCAGGGGCAAAATATCGTGGCGAGTTTGAAGAACGGTTGAAGGGCGTGCTTGATGAGGTCAAGCAGGCAGAGGGCGACATCATCCTGTTCATCGACGAAATGCATACGCTTGTCGGCGCAGGCAAAGGCGAAGGCGCGATGGATGCCGCCAACCTCATCAAGCCAGCTTTGTCGCGTGGCGAACTGCATTGCATTGGCGCAACTACGCTGGATGAATATCAAAAACATGTCGAAAAAGACCCGGCGCTGCAACGCCGCTTCCAACCGATTTTTGTCGGTGAACCGACAGTCGAGGACACGATTTCCATCCTGCGCGGGTTGAAGGAAAAATACGAGCTGCACCATGGCGTGCGTATTACCGACAGCGCGCTGGTGAGCGCCGCCACCTTGTCACACCGTTATATTTCCGACCGTTTCCTGCCTGACAAAGCCATCGACCTGATGGACGAGGCGGCGTCGCGCCTGCGGATGGAGGTGGAATCCAAGCCCGAAGAGATTGAAACGCTCGACCGCCGGATCATCCAGTTAAAAATTGAACGTGAAGCGCTGGGCAAGGAAAGCGATGCGGCGTCAAAGGACCGTCTGGCGAATCTGGAGGGTGAGCTGGCCAATTTGGAGCAGCAGTCGCTTGAACTCACGCAGCGTTGGCAGGCGGAGAAAGACAAGATTTCCGCTGAAGCGAAGATCAAAGAACGTCTGGATGGCGCGCGCATCGAGTTGGAACAAGCGCAGCGGTCTGGCGACCTCGCCAAGGCAGGTGAGCTGCAATATGGCACGATACCCGGCTTGGAAAAGCAACTGGAGACGGCCGAGGCCTCAGCAGGCAACGCGATGCTGCGCGAGGAAGTGACCGCACAGGATATCGCAGGCGTGGTGAGCCGCTGGACAGGTATTCCGGTCGACAAAATGCTTGAGGGCGAGCGCGACAAGCTGCTCAACATGGAACAACTCATCGGCGCGCGCGTGATTGGCCAGAAGGACGCGATCGCGGCGGTGTCAAAGGCCGTCCGTCGTTCCCGCGCTGGGCTTCAGGACCCGAACCGCCCACTTGGTTCATTCCTGTTCCTTGGGCCAACGGGCGTCGGCAAGACTGAATTAACGAAGGCGCTCGCTTCGTTCCTGTTCGACGATGACAATGCGATGGTCCGCATCGATATGTCCGAATTTATGGAAAAGCATAGCGTCGCGCGGCTCGTCGGCGCGCCTCCGGGCTATGTCGGATATGAAGAGGGCGGCGTGCTTACTGAAGCCGTGCGTCGTCGGCCCTATCAAGTCGTCCTATTTGACGAGGTCGAAAAAGCGCATTCCGACGTGTTCAACATCCTGCTTCAGGTGTTGGACGATGGCCGCCTGACCGATGGCCAAGGCCGCACGGTGGACTTCTCAAATACGCTTATCATTTTGACTTCTAACTTAGGCAGCCAGCATCTCGCTGCGTTGGAAGACGGGCAGGATGTAAAAGAGGTCGAGCCGCAGGTGATGGACATCGTGCGCGGACATTTCCGGCCGGAATTCCTGAACCGGTTAGACGAGGTCATATTGTTCCACCGACTCGGCGCAGATCACATGGCCCCGATTGTCGAAATTCAGGTCCAGCGCGTCCAAAATCTGTTGAAGGATCGAAAGATTACGCTGTCGCTGACGGAAGAGGCCAAAACGTGGCTTGGCCGTGTGGGATATGATCCGGTCTACGGCGCACGCCCGCTTAAGCGCGCTATTCAGCGCTATGTTCAGGACCCTCTGGCCGACATGCTGTTACGCGGTGAAATTCCGGATGGTAGCACGGTTGCGGTTGACGAGGGTGACGGGGCTTTGAAGTTCAAGGTTTGAACTTTAAGCTTTTATTTGGTGGGTGCCTTTGGTGGATCAAATGTTCCTAGCTTGCGCAACAATCTGAAGCGATATTAGAAATTTATTTAACGAATGTTGCCTTTATACTACAGTGGATTTGGTGCGTATTCGATGCCGTTTGCCGTAGCACTCGCACGCCACTGAAAATGGTTCATGACAGCGACAGCGTCGTTGGTTAAAGGATAGTCATCCAGTTCTCTGAGGCACGCAATTCATGTCCCTTCGTTCGGTATTTTCAAAGCTGACTATTCTCTTGCTCGGCATCGTTGCTGCGGCGCTGTCTCCGGCCATGGCGCAAACTACCGCGCCCGTATCAGCGCCAACTGCGCCGGATCTAGAAAACATGCTGGTGCTAGATTTGTCCACCGGCGGCCGGGTGACCATTCAAATGTTTCCCGCTGTCGCCCCGGCGCATGTCGAGCGCATCAAGACATTGACACGGCTAGGCTTTTATAACGGCGTTATTTTTCACCGGGTGATCGATGGCTTCATGGCGCAAACGGGTGATCCCAAGGGTACTGGCCAGGGTGGATCCGAGCTTCCCGACCTTAAGGCAGAATTTAACGACACCCCGCATTTGCGCGGCACCGTCTCGATGGCGCGCACGAATGAACCCGACACAGCCAACAGCCAGTTCTTCATTTGCTTCCAACCCCGCTTCAGCCTTGATAAAAAATACACCGCCTTTGGCCGTGTAACCTCGGGCATGCAGTTTGTGGACGCGATTGAGCGCGGTGAGCCGCCAGTGAACCCAAGCACAGTCATTCAAGCATCAATAGCGTCTGATAATGTCGCGGCGCCGGCCTTTGCTGCGCCGGTCGCTGCCGTGGTGCCTGAGGCGGCGATTACCTTAGACCAGCTGGGCGGCAATTAATCGGACCCTGCGTTCCATGCGTGTTGATTTATTTGATTTCGAGCTTCCGCCCGAGCGGATTGCCCTGCGCCCTGTTGCGCCCCGGGATTCGGCGCGAATGCTGCGCGTTGGCGCTGGGGGCGACCTAAACGACCAGACCGTACGTGACCTGCCGGCAATGTTGCGCAAGGGCGATTGCCTCATCTTCAACGATACGCGGGTTATTCCGGCGCAGCTTCAGGGACGGCGCGGGGATGCGACCATCGGTGCAACGCTGCACAAAAGGATCGACTTGCGCCGCTGGCAAGCCTTTATCCGCAACGCCAAACGCTTGCACCCCGGTGACAGCGTTGAGTTTGGTCATGGCGTTAGCGCGACGGCCGAAGAACGCCATGACGACGGCAGCTTCACGCTGTATTTCGAAGGCGATGAACCTGTCGAAATCTTGCTCCAACGTGCAGGGACTATGCCTTTACCGCCCTATATTGCGGGCAAGCGCCCGACCGACGCACGCGATGCGCAAGATTATCAGACGATGTTCGCGCAAAAGGATGGCGCCGTTGCCGCGCCCACGGCCTCTTTGCACTTCACGCCGGCATTGATGCACGCGGTCCAAGCGGCAGGTATCGAAACGGCGACGCTAACGCTGCATGTGGGTGCGGGCACATTCCTGCCCGTTAAGGCCGACGACACTGACGCACATCGGATGCATAGCGAATGGGGCAGCATTGACGCCGAAACGGCCAATCGGTTGAACAATTTACGCGCAACTGGCGGGCGCTTGATCGCGGTTGGCACAACGTCGCTCCGTCTGGTTGAGAGCGCAGCGGATGCACAGGGCGTCGTGCACCCCTTTGAAGGCGACACCGACATTTTCATCACACCGGGTTACCGATTCAAGACGATTGGCGGCCTGATGACCAATTTCCATCTGCCGAAATCAACGCTGTTCATGCTGGTCAGCGCGTTGATGGGCCGCGAGACGATGCAAGCGGCTTATGCGCATGCGATCGCCAACGAATATCGGTTCTATAGCTATGGCGACAGCAGCCTTTTGTTGCCTTAGCCAAGTCGCACAGTCTTAATGGTTCTTCAATTCGTCACCTGTCAGGCGCACGATATGCAGCATATTGGTTGATCCCGGCGTCCCGAAAGGCACGCCTGCCATAATAATGATGCGGCCACCTGCAACACCCAAATGATAGCGCAGCGCCATGCGCTTACCCTTGGCGACCATTTCCTCAAACGACCCAATGTCCTTGGTCCGCACGGCAAAGGCACCCCACAATAAGCCAAGACGGCGCGCGGTCGACTGACTTGCCGTCAATACAAGAAGCGGCACAGAAGGACGTTCGCGCGATATCCGGCGCGCAGTGGAGCCCGATGAGGTGAAGCAGACGATCGCGCTGGTTTCAACCATGTCGACAATCCGCCCGCTGGCCTCGGCCAAGGCATCGGCGGTGGTGCCATCTGCTGGTGTTTCGGTAAAATGGATGCGCTTGAAGAAATCAGGGTCGCCTTCAACCTCTTGCGCGATTCGGTCCATGATCGACACCGCCTCAATCGGCCACGCCCCGGCCGCAGTTTCCGCAGACAGCATCACGGCATCTGCGCCGTCGTAAATTGCCGTGGCAACGTCCGAAACCTCGGCGCGGGTGGGGGATGGCGAGACGATCATCGATTCCAGCATTTGCGTTGCCACGACCACCGGCTTACCCATGCGCCGCGCGGTCGACACAATCTTCTTCTGCAAGGGCGGCACTTGTTCAGGGCGCATTTCCACACCAAGGTCGCCGCGCGCGACCATCACGCCGTCGGCCAATTCAATGATTTCTTCCAACCGCCCGATGGCGGCAGGCTTCTCGATCTTGGCCAGCAAAGCCGCCTTATTGCCAATCAGCTTCTTGCCTTCGGCGACATCTTCTGGCCGTTGGACAAAGGACATGGCGACCCAGTCCACCCCCTGCTCCAAGGCAAAAGCGAGGTCCGAGCGATCCTTTTCGGTCAACGCGGCAATCGGGATCACAACGTCCGGAACATTAAGGCCCTTGCGGTTCGACAACGTCCCGCCAACCTCGACCTTCGTTACAATATGGTCGGGGCCAATCTCGGTCACCCGCAACACAAGCTTGCCATCGTCAAGCAACAGCCGTGCATGCACTTCCAACGCTGCGAAAATTTCGGGGTGCGGCAGATGTACGCGGTGCGCATCCCCCAGCGTCGGGTCCGTATCCAATCGGAAGCTGTCGCCCGTGTGCAGTTCAACCTTGCCCTCGGCAAAGCTTCCCACGCGCAATTTGGGGCCTTGTAGATCAACCAATATGGTTGTCGGCCGGTTATACGCCTTTTCCAGCGCGCGGATATTGGCAATCAGCTGCGCTTTATCGGCTTGCTCGCCATGGCTCATATTGACGCGGAAAGCATCTGCGCCTGCACGGAAAAGCTTTTCGATCATTTCTGGCGTGTCACTCGCTGGGCCCAATGTCGCCAATATGCGGACCTTGCGCATGCGTGGCTTATGATATTGCATGAAATTGGCTCCGCGATCTGGATTTTGACGTTCACCTTCCCCATAACGCGGCACATCAACAACGGAAAGGGCGCATAGCTATGCAACAGGACACGCACATTTCAGACGCCGCCGCCGCCGCGGCATTTCGCCGCCTCGTCGCACATCTGCAACACCGGCATGATGCGCAGAACATCGATTTGATGGGCCTAGCCGGATTTTGCCGCAATTGCCTGGCCGACTGGGTGATGGAAGCCGACGGACAGCTAACCAAGGATGAAGCGCGCACGCTGATCCACGGCATGCCAGCGTCGGAATGGAAAGCAAAATATCAAAGCGAAGCAACGCCCGCGCAATTGCAACGCATGCAGGAAAGCGTGGCGAAAAACGCCCCTTCGCATTAAGGCGCTGTCATCTTGATTCGGGGCCTCTGCCCCCAACCAACACCACAGGGAGAATATAATGGCCGAAGGCAATATCGCAGCCGATCAACTGCGTCTTTTCATTGAGCGCATCGAGCGTCTGGAAGAAGAGAAAAAGGGCATCGCCGACGACATCCGCGATGTGTATTCCGAAGCCAAGAGCCAAGGCTATGATGCGAAAATCATGCGCCAGATCGTGCGTTTACGCAAAATGACCCAAGACGATCGTCAGGAAATGGAAGCAATCCTCGACACCTATAAATCGGCTCTTGGCCTCGCGTAACGCCGCAGCAGTACCCCGTCGCCGTCTTGATCAGGACCTGACGACGGATAAATGACGATGGCAACGTCGTCAGCGACTTCGGTGGAGTTGCGTTAAAGCACATGGCTTGCCCAATGGCGTGCGCCTGATGTAAGGGCGCGGTATCCTATCCTTTAGCCAGAGAAGAGCAGAGCCATGGCAGGCCATAGCAAATTCAAGAATATCCAGCATCGTAAAGGTGCGCAGGACAAGAAACGTTCGGCGCAGTTTTCCAAACTTTCGCGCGAAATAACCGTTGCGGCGAAAATGGGCATGCCCGATCCCGACATGAACCCGCGTCTGCGCCTTGCCGTCAACGCAGCCAAGGCGCAATCTATGCCCAAGGATAATATCCAGCGTGCGATCGACAAGGCAGCAGGCGGCGACGCGGAAAGCTACGATGAAATGCGCTATGAAGGCTATGGCCCCGGCGGCGTTGCGATCATCGTTGAGGCATTGACCGACAACCGTAACCGCACCGCGACCAATGTGCGCACGGCATTTAGCAAAAATGGCGGCAATCTTGGCGCATCGGGCGCGGTGAGCCATGGGTTCGACCGGATGGGCCTAATCACCTATTCGATCAATGCAGGCGACGCCGACAGCGTGTTTGAAGCCGCGTTGGAAGCCGGCGCGGAAGATGTGGAATCAAGCGAAGACGAACACAGCATCTGGACCGCGATGGATAGCCTGCATGAAGTCGCCAAGGCGCTCGAGGCGACGCTTGGCGAGGCCGAAAGCGCGAAGCTTGCGTGGAAACCGCAAGTTCTGGTCGAGGTGGACGAAGCCAATGCCGCTACCCTGCTAAAAATGATCGACGCTTTGGAAGACGACGACGATGTTCAGACCGTCTGGGGTAATTTCGATGTGTCCGACGAGGTGATGGCGAAGCTGGGATGATGATGTCGTCATGATTATTTTGGGTCTCGACCCCGGCCTTGGGACCACTGGCTGGGGTGTCATCCGTAAGGAAGGCAACCGCCTGTCGCATATCGACAATGGTGAAATTGAAACCGACGCCAAAATGCCATTGGCGAGCCGGCTGGTGATGCTCGACGAGAAACTGCGGGCCGTACTTGACCATTTTCGTCCCGATTATGCCGCGGTCGAAGAAGTGTTCGTCAACAAAAACCCGCAATCGACGCTGAAGCTTGGGCAAGCGCGTGGCGTGGTGCTTTTGGGTGCAGCGCGCAACCACACGCCCGTAACCGAATATGCCGCGCGGTTGGTGAAGAAATCCGTTGTTGGCACGGGCAAGGCGGAAAAGGAGCAGGTGCAGGCGATGCTCCGCATACTGCTCCCGGGGTTAAAACTTGCGGGGCAGGATGCGGCGGACGCGTTGGCGGTGGCCATCACCCATGCGCATCATATCAGGGGTTAATGGGTTCACGCAGATTTGCTGCCCCTGTTCCCACGATGTTCTCTTTTGCTTGCCGATTTGGTAACGAACAGCTAACCCGCGAGAATGATTGCAAAGCTATATGGCCGCATTGACGAAACGGGCGTTGACCATCTGGTAATCGACGTCAATGGCGTTGGCTATCTGGTGCAGGCCAGCGCGCGGACATTATCGGCATTGGGCAAGACGGATGATTTTGCCACCGTCTTTACCGAAATGCAGGTGTCGGAAAACGACATGCGCCTCATCGGCTTTGCCACGCGCGAAGAACGCGACTGGTTCCGCTTGCTGACGGGCGTGCAGGGTGTAGGCGGCAAGGTCGGGCTGGCGATATTGTCCGCGATTGAACCTCAGGACTTGGCCCTCGCCATCGGCAGCGGTGACGCGGCGATGGTCTCGCGCGCCAATGGTGTTGGCCCGAAACTTGCCAGCCGCATCGTCAATGAATTGAAGGATAAGGTCGGCGCACTCGCGGGCATCGGCGGCGGCGCGAAGCTGATGGCAACAGGTGCCGCGGCTGGCAACCACGCACAAGACGCAATGTCGGCGCTCGGCAATCTGGGCTTCAAGCCCGGCGAGGCGGGGGGCGCCGTGGCGCTGGCTGTCGAAGAATTGGGCCCCGATGCCACGCTTGATGCATTGGTCCGACTGGCGTTGAAGAGGGCGTCGCGGTGAGCGACGACCGCCTCACCACGCCGGACAAGCGGCCAGAAGATATCGACGCCGCCTTGCGGCCCAAAACGCTTGCCGAGTTCATCGGTCAGGCTGCGGCGCGGGACAATTTGCGGGTGTTTATTGAGGCGGCAAAGGGTCGTGGGCAGCCATTGGACCATGTGCTGTTCTTTGGACCCCCAGGGCTTGGCAAGACAACATTGGCGCAGATTGTCGCAAAGGAAATGGGCGTGGGTTTCCGCGCGACGTCCGGCCCCGTCATCGCCAAATCGGGTGACTTGGCGGCGTTGTTGACCAATTTGGAAGATGGCGACGTCCTGTTCATTGACGAGATCCACCGCTTAAGCCCCGTGGTCGAGGAAATTCTGTATCCCGCAATGGAGGACCGTGCGCTGGATATCATGATCGGCGAAGGCCCGTCGGCGCGGTCTGTGCGCATCGATTTGCCGGCGTTCACCCTTGTTGGCGCAACCACGCGGCAAGGGTTGCTGACCACGCCATTGCGCGACCGCTTCGGCATTCCGGTTCGGCTCAATTTTTACACGCATGCAGAGCTTGAACTGGTTGTCACCCGCGCGGCGCGGTTGCTGGATCTGGGCATTGCCCCCGATGGCGCGAACGAGATTGCCAAGCGAGCGCGCGGCACCCCGCGTATTGCCGGACGCT
>Ga0247843_1007681_pt1 | contig 13088 bp, 11 predicted proteins | sample LaCruzMarch2017__FD_192420 | JGI IMG/M metagenome (GOLD analysis project Ga0247843, IMG submission 192420) | Freshwater microbial communities from meromictic Lake La Cruz, Castile-La Mancha, Spain - LaCruzMarch2017_8m | ecosystem: Environmental > Aquatic > Freshwater > Lake | place: Spain...
AACACTCAGGAGACTAGCATGAGCCAAAAATTTTCAACCCAGTTCGAGCCTTTAAAAGGCAAGGTCAGCCCCGAAGAATGGGAGACCCGTGTCACGCTCGCCGCCTGCTACCGTTTGATGGATAAGTACGGCATGACTGACATGATCTACAACCACATCACGGCGCGTATCCCTGGCACTGAAGATTTGCTGATCAACCTGTATGGCTTGCTGTACAAAGAAATTACCGCTTCAAGTTTGGTGCGCATCACTGTCGAAGGTGAGATCGTTCGCAAACCTGACACCGACTATGGCATCAATGTATCGGGCTATGTGATTCACGGGTGTATTCATACCGCGCGGCCCGATGTCGCTGCCGTGATCCACACCCATACGCGCGCCGGCATGGCGGTGTCCTCGATGAGCTGTGGCCTGCTGCCGATGACCCAAACCGCAAGCCGGTTTAATAATCATCTGGCGTATCACGACTTTGAAGGCCCAGCAGTCGATCTGGCCGAGCGCGAATTACTCGTGCGTGATTTAGGCGATCACAATGCAATGATTCTTCGCAACCACGGTCTACTGACCAGCGGTGCGTCGGTACAGCAAGCGTTTAACCTGATGTATCAACTTGAGATGTCTTGTCGCGCTCAGGTCGATGCCATGGCTGCAGGCACTGAACTCAGCCTGCCTCGCAAAGAGGTGCTTGAAAAATCAGCGCATCTGTATCAACCGAATGTTCGACGCCCCTATGGCGAACTCGAATGGCATGCCATGCTGCGCTTGCTTGAAGCAGAGCCAGGCGGCTTTCCGCACTACGCGTCATAAGGCGGCATCCCTCTAATGACCACCACGCTACAAACGAACCCAACTGCGCCCTTCGGTCTGTCTGGCATTTGCGATTGCCACACGCATGTGTTTCCGCCACAAGCGCAATTTCCGTTTTCGCCCACGCGTCACTACACGCCCGACGAGGCCTCGATTGAAGAGCTGCACGCTTTGCATCGCTCAATCGGTGTCGAACGTGTGGTGATTGTGCACCCAAGCCCTTACGCGGCCGACAACAGTTGCTTGCTGTGGGCCTTGCGCACCATCGGTGCAAACGCCCGCGGCGTGGCCGTCATTGATAACCAAACTTCACACGCAGCGCTCACTGAGATGCATCAGGCGGGCGTACGCGGCACGCGCTTAAATCTTGAAACTGTCGGACAAAACGACCCGAGCGTCGGCCAACAACAGTTGCTGCGTACCGCAAAGCAGGTTGCACCGTTTGGCTGGCATATTCAGATGTACACCAATTTGGGCGTCATTGACGGTATGCACGACACGATCATGCAAGCAGCTACCACCGTCGTGATTGATCACTTTGGTCGCCTCAATGCTTCGGCAGGTCTGAAGCAACCGGGCTTTGACGCTCTGCTATCGCTGGTGCGTTCGGGCAAAGTGTATGTCAAACTTTCGGCAGCCTACCGTGTGTCTGAGGCTGCTGATTACGCGGATTTAAACCCGTTTGCCCAAGCGCTCATCGAGGCAAATCCTGACCGCATGGTTTGGGGTACCGATTGGCCTCACCCGTTTCCGCCAAAAGGCCAAGTTCGAAAGCCAGACATCATTGAACACTTTCATCACGAGGACAATCAAGCCGCGATCAAGCGCGTTGTGCGCTGGGCAGGCAGCGCTGAACGCGCAAAAAAGATTCTTGTCGATAACCCTGCTCAGCTTTACGATTTTTGAAAATCAAACATGAGGCATTGACGATGAAAACCTTTCAATCTTATTGCAGAAAATTAAGCGCCTTCTTAGTAACACTCGCTCTATTGGCGCCCCTCGCAACGCATGCACAAGACAGCACAAACTATCCAAATCGACCAGTCAAAATCATCGTGCCGGTCGCACCAGGTGGTACGGTCGATATGGTTGCACGCTCGATTGCTGAAGCCTTAACCAAAGCGTTAGGGCAGCAAGTCATCGTAGAAAACAAACCTGGCGCAAGCAGCTTGCTGGGTACGAACTTTGTCGCTAAGGCGGCACCTGACGGATACACCCTTTTGGCGCACTCAACGACTTTCGTCACTGCACCTGTCTTGTTAAAAAATGCAGGCTACGACCCATTTAACGACTTTATCCCAATTACGGTCACTTGCCAGATCCCAATGGTGTTAGTGGTGAATCCTGACAAAATCCCAGCGCGTAATGTCAAAGACTTTATCGCCTTGGCCAAAGCACAACCAAAATTTTATGCCTACGCCTCGTCGGGCAATGGTTCAACTGGGCACATCGCGGCCGAGCTATTTAGCAGTGCCGCCGGCGTGTCCTACCTGCACGTACCCTATAAGGGCAACGCCCAGTCAATGGTCGATCTGCTGGGTGGTCAAATCCCGTTTATGTTTGATCAGGTCAGTACCTCAGCGCAATACATCTTGAGTGGAAAAATCGCTGCGATTGGAGTCACCAGCAAAACGCGTTCGGCGATTTTGCCGAATGTGCCCACCCTTGATGAGTCGGGCCTAGCCGGGTTTGAAGACTCAACCTTTAACGGGCTCTTTGCGCCGGCTGGCACCCCCGCCCCAATCATTAACCGTCTACATACTGAGCTGACCAAAATATTGCAATCACCCGAGCTCGTCAAACAATTTATGGCTAAAGGGGTTGAGCTCGGTGCCAGCCCCACCCCCGAGCAGTTCAAACAGTACTTGGCGCTGCAAACTTCGCGCTATCAAGAGCTCGCCCGAAGCGCAAAGATTACAGCCGACTAAGCTCACGGCTAACATGAACAGCCACGAAATCTTGATCTGGTACATCGAACCTGAGACGATTCAAGACCCTGCCCGCTTAGATCGTTTTTTGCAATGGCTTTCACCTGAAGAGCGCGCCCAGCATACGCGCTTTCGCTTCGACAAACACAGGCATACCTATCTTGTTAGCCATGCGTTACTGCGAGGAGCCTTAAGCCTAACTACCCAAGTTGAGCCCGCTCAGTTTGCGTTCAACACCAATGCGTATGGCAAGCCTTTTATTGTCGATCCCGCCCAACACCAAGCTATTCATTTCAACCTATCACATACCGAAGGCTTGGCTGCTGTTGCGATTTCACGCCACACAGCACTCGGTATCGATGTCGAGAACAGACATCGCCAAGACATGACTCAGACCTTGGCTGAACATTTTTTTGCACCCGAAGAATGTCAGGTAGTGGCGCGGTGCAGTGATGAGGACCGTACGATAACAATGCTTGAGTTTTGGACTCTGAAAGAGTCTTACATTAAAGCCGTTGGTCAGGGTCTTTCAATCGCGCTTGACTCGTTTGCGTTTAAACTCGCCACCGCAACCGAACCGGCTTGCTTACTTAGACTCGATGCGCAAGGCTCTGATCGCAACGCTTGGGGCTTTTGGCAGGGGCAGCCTACAGAAAATCATTTAATGGCCTTAGGGTTCAGGTCCGATCCCGCTCAAGCTACTCAGGTTAGGGCTCTGCGTGCACAATGGCTCGCTGAGGCCTAACCTGCGACTTCAACTCACTTACGTTGCATGAGCAGTTTCAACCGGTGGGGTAGAAACCTCTACAGTTTCGGCGGTCGCTTTCTTGTTTGAAAACTTACTTTTACCGGTTTCGTAGTACTGGCTGAACTGAGTCTTAACGTCACTCGGCTCGATATCAAGAATCGTGCCGCCTTTTTCAAAATGCTGTGCAAACACATGCCCAATGGCATAGGTCGAAGCGCCCGACAGAAGCATCATCGCTGAGCCGCCTAAGACAGAACCCACCCCAGGAATAAGCTTAAACCAGCTTGCCAAGGTGTTTGAACCAAAGGCCGGAATCGCGCCGCCGATTAAAGCGCTGATCGTACGCTTGGTGGCACTAGACGTGTACTCAACGCCATAGAGCGAACTTAATTGCTTAACCAGGGCTAACTGAATTGCAGTGACACCCACAAAATCAACCAAGGGAATCGGCACGATGCCAACGCCACCCGACAGCAACATGCTGTAGTTGATGGCAGACTCGACCTTAGCGCGTCGCAATTCATCAATGGGTTGAGGAGCCACTTCAACGGCGCTAACTTCAATGTCAATCGGTTGTTTCTTAGGCATACATTATCCTGTTCAAAAAATGCGGTGCTCATTTTCGATGAGCGCTTGTCACTCAACACGAAATGTTTGCGCTTTTCAGCCAAACTATTCGCTATTTGGAGTATACATGAACAGTAACATTAAATACCAAACACTGACACAAAGTCACAAAAATTTAATCAAAATGGGCGGAACTCCCCCTCATTCGGGGGGATGAATAGAGCGGATACTGCAGGTGTACCTGCGGTTTTCTAATGTCGCCAGTCACTGAGCTAAGTTCGCAAGCAGCCAAGAAAAGTGTATCGTAGTTGCTTGCGCTCAGAGGATCAACAACAACTTATTTAAGCGTCAATCGCCCAGCAAAAGTGACTCGTTATCGCTGGTCATGCGAATGAATTTGCAAGGCCTCTAAAAAGCGCGACACCATGTTGTAGGCCCCGACGGTTGCAGTCAACTCAACGATTAACCGGTCTGTCATCACGGCCTTTACAGCCGCAAAAATCTCTGGCGACACATGGATATCTTTTGTCATCGCATCGGTATAAGCCAAGACAGCACGCTGCGTGGCGTCGTAGCTATTGGACTGTTGCCAGTTGTCTAGATCATCAAGTTGCACTTGCGATACCCCTTCACGCAGTGCAATCGGCGCGTGTTGTTCGGCTTCGTAAGGTGCGCCATTGAGCACGGCGATACGCATAATCACCAACTCGCGCAAACCACCCGGCAAGGTACTTTGCTGCCGAATCGCAGTCAAATAATTCAACCAACCACTTGCAACCGGAGGGCTGTGCAACAACATTTGATACAAATGCAGTACACCACCACGCTCGGTGACAATGCGCTCGACCAGCGGCTTGGCTTCGGGATTTGTTAAGTCTGCGTAGGGAATGCGTGCCATGTTTAATGTCTCTTTATTGGTAAATTGTGATTGAAAATAATGAATAGTGACTGCACCATAGCCAAGGGTGTCACCTCTCGTTGAGCGGAGGCCACACCCAACATGACTCGATACTCATCGGGCCAAGCGTTGGGTTGTTAACTTCAATCAGTCAATGTAATTCTTGATCACTGCCGCATCATCTAAACGCCCTAAGCCGTGACTGCTTGATGCCGTGAATTGCAAAAAGGCCGCATGCGCCATCGACGCTGCAAACGTCTGCTCTCGCGCAGCATCGAGCACCAAGCCTAAATCTTTCACAAAAATATCAACCGCCGAAGTCACATCGTCGAAGGATTCAGTGATCATACGGTTACCGCGGTCGCCTAACATCCAGCTCGACGCGGCGCCGCTCTTTAAGATTTCAAGCGTGGTGTCAAGTGGCAAACCAGCGCGCTTAGCCATCGCTAATGCCTCGCCGGCAGCTGCAATATGCACACCGCATAACAGTTGATTCACCACCTTCATCTGACTACCCATGCCCTGCTCAGTACCCAAGACAAAAATCTTGCTGCCAAAGGTCGCGAGGATGGGTTTAACTCGATCGCAGATACTAGGCTCGCCCGCTACCATAATCGTCAGCGAGCCGTTTGACGCGCCGATCTTGCCCCCTGTCACCGGTGCATCCACCAGGTGAATCTTCATGGCAGCAAGTCGCTGGGCGAGATCGCGCACATACTTTGGCGCCATCGTGCTGCAAGTAATGAGCACCGAGCCTGGCTTCAGTTGCGCCGCCAAACCCTCTGCACCAAATAGCATGTCTTCGGTTTGCTTATCATTGACGACAAAACTGATCACAACATCACAGTGATCGGCGATCGAAAAGGCAGGGCTTGCCGCACGCCCACCGATTGACTCAAGCCACGTCAAGGCCTCGGGGTTGACATCACGCCCCACCACGCTGAAACCTTTCTTGAGCAAATTCGCGGCAACACCGCGACCCATCACACCGAGCCCAACCAAACCGACTGACTCCACTGCCTGAACCGCTTGATTCATCTCATTCTCCGTGAATGTTGCCGCTTGCCACTCAGCAATCAGTGTTAAGCCTTAGGCTCTTTTTTAGCAAAGAAACTTTCAATCTGCACAAAAAAGATCGGCACCAGCGCGACCGCCAAGCAAGTCGAGGCAATCATCCCACTAAACACCGTAATACCAATCGATACCCGCGCAGCAGCACCTGCACCAGAAGAGGTCAGCAACGGCACCACGCCCAAAATAAACGCAATCGACGTCATCACAATCGGACGGAACCGCTCGTGCGAAGCCTTGAGTGCGGCATCAACTAGACTCAGACCCTCGCGCTTAGCCTCAAGCGCAACCTCAACAATCAAAATCGCATTTTTCGACGCGAGCGCGATCATCAGCACCAAACCAATCTGCACGTAAATATTATTTGAAAGCCCCGTAAAGAACAGAGCAATGACGGTGCCCACCAAGGCCAAGGGTACCGCAAGGATCACCGGGATCGGTGCAATCCACGACTCGTACTGCGCCGCCAACACCAAGTACACCAACAAGATTGATAGTGCAAACACTAGAACAACGGTGCTACCCACGAGCTTTTCTTGGTAGGACATCGCCGTCCATTCGAAGGTCACCGAATCAGGGAGATTCGTTTTGGCGAGTTTCTCGAGCGCGGCAATCACTTGGCCAGAACTCGTGCCTGCGCTACCCGCGCCCAGAACCGCAGCGGTTGGATATAAGTTGTATTGCGAAGCGATGGCGGGGCCCGTGCTTTCGACAATCTCGATAAACGAGCCAAGTGGCACCATTTCGCGAGATTTGTTCTTGACGTACAAACGACTGATCTGATCAGCAGTCATTCGGCTTTTGCCATCGGCTTGCATGAACACTTGATACGTTTGGCCGTACTTAAAAAACTGATTCACGTACGACGAACCCAACGAATTTTGCAACACATCATACGCATCGCCAATCGAAACACCCAAGGTCTCGGCCCGCGCCGTATTAAAACTGAGTGTCAGTTGGGGCACGTTATTTCTGAAGGGCGTAAAAATCGCAGCAATCTCAGGAAGCTTGCGCGCAGCAGCCAAAAAGTTTTCAGTCGCATCTTCAAGCTTTTTGAAATTGTTGCTGCCATCCGTCAGCATCATTTGCATTTGAAAACCACCAGACAAGCCCAAACCCGGGATAGCCGGCGGCAACAACACTTGCGCCTTGACCTCCTGGATCTCACGCAGCACCGCGTTTAGCCCTTGAAAGATAGACTTTAAATCCTGGCCTTTACCCCGGACATCCCAAGGTTTCAAGATCACATACATGACCCCAACATTTGATTGTGACGCGTTATTGTTCAGCGCATTCACACCGCCAATCGATACGATGCGATCCACACCAGGAACTTTTTCGATTGCGCTCACCACCTGCTGCATGCCAAGTTGAGTGCGTTCAAGCGACGAAGCATCAGGCAATGAGACGGCGACCACCAGATAGCCCTGATCTTCGTTTGGAATAAAGCCCGTGGGCAGCTTAATCAGCCCAACAATCGCCCCAATAATCAATAAGCCCCCCACCACCGAGGCGGTTTTGCGATTATTCATGAGCCCTTTCAACAAGTGCGCGTACCCGTTTGATATCTTTTCAAAACAGCGATCAAAGCCGGCAAAGAACCAGTTCTTTTTTTCATTTGCCGGTTTGATACGAATAAATTGCGCAGCCTGTGTTGGCTTGAGCGTCACGGCGTTGATCCCGCTGATCAGCGCAGTCGCTGCAATCACCAAGGCGAACTGTTTATACATTTGCCCCGTGATACCCGCGATAAACGAGGCAGGCAAAAATACGGCCATCAGTACTAAGGTGATGCCGATGATCGGGCCCATCAGCTCGGTCATGGCGTTGATTGCCCCCTCGCGTGGGGTCTGGCCATGTTCAACCTTTTTAGCAACGCCCTCGACCACCACAATGGCATCGTCAACCACAATACCAATACACAACACAATCGCAAACAGGGTCAATAAATTGATCGAAAAGCCCATCGCTGCCATGCAGGCAAACGCGCCAATCAGCGTCACCGGCACGGTCGTGGCTGGCACAAGTGTTGCGCGCCAGTCTTGCAAAAACAGCATGATGACCAACAACACCAAAATACCGGCCTCAAACAAGGTGTGATACACCTCGTTGATTGAAGCTGTTACAAACATCGTGGTGTCGAAAGGGATTTCCCATTTCATTTCTTTTGGAAAATTCTTTGAGATTTTTTCCATCTCGGCACGTACAGCTTTTGCGACCGCAATGGCGTTTGCCGAAGGCAGCTGGTAAATTGCGATACCACCCGCAGGTCGATCGCCTAAGCGAAAGAATTGGCTGTAGTTCTGACTACCCATCTCAAGGCGAGCCACGTCTCGCAACCGGGTCATCTCGCCCTGCTCGTCGACTTTAACCAAGATCTGACCAAACTGCTCAGGCGTATCCATCGCACTGGTCACGTTCAGGGTCAACTGAAAATCTTGACCGGTAGGCACCGGTGGTGCACCCAACTGACCGGCGGCCAGCATCAAATTTTGTCGACTAATCGCGGCGCTGACATCGGCAGGTGTCAGGTTGCGCATATTCAACTGCGCTGGATCGAGCCAAACTCGCATACTGTAATTGCCGACCCCAAACACGTTTGCCGCGGCCACGCCCGGAATACGAGCCAATCGGTTCTGCATTTGTAAATTGGCAAAGTTACTTAAAAACAGTGCATCGTGTTCAGGGTTGCTTGAAGTCAAGGTCACAAACTGCAAAATGGCAGTGGACTGCACCTTGGTGGTCACCCCCTGACGCTGCACGGCCTGAGGCAAGGACGGCAAGGCAATCGCTACCCTATTTTGCACATTCACCTGAGCGATATTTGGATCGGTACCCACTTCAAACGTCACGGTCAGCGTATAACGCCCATCGTTGGTCGAATCGGATTGCATGTACAGCATGTTTGCCACGCCGTTGACCTGATTCTCGACGTTGCTTGCCACTAACTGTTGCACCAGTGCTGCGCTCGCGCCCGGCCAATTGGTGGTCACCTGAACCGTGGGTGGCGTCATCGGTGGGTATTGCGCAATCGGCAGACCAAAAATAGACACCGCGCCAATCAACATCGTGATCAGCGCAATGACGTTGCCCAGCACGGGGCGTTCGATAAAATATTTTGAAAGCATGGCGTGTCCGGTTGCCTGACTGTTTTAATTAACGTGCAGGTATAGGTGCGACCGTTGCCATCTCGGGGTTGACGGTCTGACCATTGCTGATATTGATAAAGCCAGTGAGCACAAACGTTTCGGAATCTTTCAGACCCTGAGCAATTTCAACCAATGCGTCGAAACGCTGCCCCGTTTTAATCGCCCGACGTTCAACTTTTTTATTGTCATCCATCACAAAAATGTAGTCGCCCTGTTGATCGGTCTGAACGGTGCGCGCGGGGATCAAGACTGCCTTGCGCGACTCGCCATACTCGGCCAGCACCTTTCCGTATAAGCCAGGCAAAAGCTGAAACTTAGCGTTGGGCAAGGAAGCACGCAACTGCAGCGACCCGGTACTGGTGCTGAGCAAGTTCGCAGAGTAGTCAAGCGTACCTTTGTGAGGAAAGCCAGTCTCACCTTGCAATTGCACGTAAACCGGTAACGCATTAATAAGTGATTTACGATTTTCTTCATTGACGTAGCGCTTTTGATACTTCAGCAGATCACGCTCGTTGATATAAAAGTACACATAGATCGGGTTAATTTGTTGAATCGTTGCCAGTTTGATCCCTGACGCACTACTACCCAAATAATTGCCCACGTCGATTAAATGGCGCCCCATCAACCCATCAAAGGGCGCGCGTATCTCGGTGTAGCTCAAGTTAAGCTGTGCAAGTTTTAAATTGGCTTCAGCTTGCAAAAAAGACGAAAAAGCCTTGTCCACAGAGGCTTGTGAAGTGGCTTTGTCTTTTACGAGGGCCCTCTGCCGGGCCAACTCGATTTTTGCTTCGTTATAAATCGCCTCAGTCAGGTTGACCTGCTGAATATACTGATCTTGCTCAATCACAAACAGCAACTGATCTTTTTTAACAAACGCACCGTCTTCAAAGGCGATTTTATTGAGGTAGCCCGGCACCCTCGCCTCAAGATTGACCGTCAACAACGGTGAAATCACGCCATCAAAAATCTCGTAGCTTCGCACGTCTTGCGTCACCGGCTTGGCAACCGTGACCTTAGTCGGCGGCGCTGCAACAACAGGCTTTTTCTCGCAGCCTGCAAGTATCAAGCCCATCAATACAGCAATGGTCAGGGCAGCGGTGCGCATGAGCGGCTTACGCATCAAAGGGCTCATTGAATGGTCTCACTAGACTGAACTAAACGTGGATCGGGTTGTTGACTCAAAGCGTTGCCCCAGTTAGACCGTTGCTTCATTTCTGCCACCATGGCGTCAGGCAACGCGGGCGTTAACAAATCACCAGACCAGCCCCCGCCTAAGGATTTAAACGCCGCGACGTAGCCAAGTAAATTATTGGTGTTGGTTTGCACTAAGGTGCTTTGCACGTTCAACAGTTGCTGTTGGGCAAGGATCACAGTGTTGTAATCGACCTGCCCAGCACCATAGCGCTCAACCGCCAGCTTTGCCGCTTGCTCTGCGGCAATCACTGATTTTTTAAGGTCGGCCGCCGAGCTGCGCGTGGTTGAAATCGTAATGAGTGCGTCTTGCACCTCTTTTTGTGCCTGCAGCACCAGGTTTTGATAGGTCAGCACGCTTTGTTGAAACGCGGCATCCTGAACCCGAATTTGATCGGTGATTGCGCCCCGGTAAAACAAGGGAAACAAAAAGCCGCCAGCCAATGAGGTGTTACGGTTATCCCAAGAAAACAAGCCCGACTGGTTTGTGTTGCTCGTGGTGACGCTTTGGAAACCAAAAAAGCCACTCAAGGTAAAACTTGGATATAGCGCCGCTTCGTTCACACCGATCAGGGCTGACTGCGCAGCCGCCGCGTATTCAGCCTGCAAAATATCAGGGCGACGTCTGAGCAAATCTTTTGGAACACCCACTTGTAACGCCGCAGGCGCCACAAGAACCGCTTTGCTGCTTTGAAAGTTTTGCTCGTAATAATCGGGGGATTCACCCAACAAGATGCTCATTGTGTATTGAGCCATTTTGAGCGAGGCAATCAGCGTGGGGATTTGCGATTTTGTTTGCTGGTATTGCGATTCAGACTGACTTAAGTCGAGCAATGAGGTCGACCCATTAGCGAAGCGTGACCGGGCAATACGCAAGCTTTCAGCCTGAAAGGCCAAGTTGTTTTTTGCAACTTGAATTAAACCTTCATAGTTGCGGATGTTGATATAGGCGTTTGCCACATCAGAGGCCAGCGACACGTCGGCTGAATAATAGGCCGCCGCCACCGAGATGTACGAGGATAGCGTGCTTTCGATGCCACGACGATACTTACCCCAGAAGTCGATTTCCCAGTTGGCCTGAATCATCAGATTACGGGTATTAGAAAGCGGCGAGGTGTTGAGATATTGCGTGAAAGCGTTTGGATTGTCATTGCGCGACGCTGAGCCACTGAGGGCGGCTGTCGGCAAAAGCGTGGCTTCAGATACCCCAAATTGCGACCGCGCTTGCGCAACACGCACGGCAGCGCGCTGCAAACTCAGGTTATCGCTGGCGGCGCGAGCAAGCAATTGGTTCAGCGTTGGATCTTTAAAACTAGCCCACCAAGCCACCGGATTGATGCGTTGAGCGTTAGTTGCCTCAAGCGCCTCGGTAAATTCGGTTGGTTTGGGCTGGCTAAATTGGCTTTGGACCTTGGTGGCGGGCCGCACATAATCGGGCCCGACCACACACCCCGACAAAACAAGGCCAACGCTAGCCAGCCAACAAGACAACGCAAATCTATTCATGATCAACACGATAAAAGATATCATTAAGGAATAGTAGAGCACATTTACGTGACACTCTCTCCCCTAAATAAGGGATGACAACGCAAACTCACACGACAACAAATCCCCTTGTTGGTTAGTCAACTTGCGCGCCCGAAATTCGCACAATCTCAGCCCATTTTGCAATATCGGCCTTGTGAATCTTGGCAAATGCCGCTGGACTGGGATCTTGTGCAGGGGTGATCCCTTGGGTGTCGGTCAGCCATTTTTTGAACTCTGGCGTTGAAATGACTTGGGTCACTGCCGCGCTCATTTTCGCAGCAATCGCTGCGGGCAACTTTGCGGGTGCCAGCAAACCATACCAAGTGCTACTTTCAAAACCGGGCAACGCGCAGGCTTGGGCCATCGTGGGCACATTGGGTAACGCCACCAGAGCGGTAGGTGTGGTCACCGCTAAACCAATATTTAAGCCGCCTTTAATCGAGGCGATTGACGGTGCGCTTTGATTGAAGAACAGATCAACGTCACCCGCCAACAGGGCTGTCATCGCGGGGCCCTGTCCGCGATAAGGCACGTGCACGATATCGACCTTGGCTGCACTGGCAAACTGCGCAGCAGACAAATGCGTCGACGCCCCATTGCCCGTCGAGCCATAATTAAGTTTGCCCGGGTTGGCACGAATCAGCGTGAGCAACTCGGCACAAGTTTTGATCGTGGGGTGTTTTTTCGTATTGATCAAAAGCACGTTTGGCACGTCACCCAAAATCGCAATGTGCGTAAAGTCTCGCTCGACATCAAAACTGAGCTTTTTATACAGCGCTGCGTTAATGGCGTGCGTCCCGGCCGTGGCTAGTAAAAATGTGTAGCCATCAGGCTGCGCACGTGCCACAAAATCAGACGCCAAGTTACCCCCCGCCCCTGTCTTGCTGTCCGCCACAATCGGCACACCTAAAACGGCTGTTAGCGCCTCACCAAGCTTGCGGGCATATAGGTCGGTACCCGCGCCATTTGGAAATCCGTTGATGATCGTGATCGCCCGACTGGGCCACGCCTCAGACTGGGCGAGCACACTGGTGCTGAGCAATACGCCAGCCAACAAAAAAACCGCTTTTTTAGACCATTGAAACATTGTGAATCTCCTGATTATTAGCGCTGTTGGCCTTGCCCCGAAATGCGACGACAGTGATTTAACGAAGCCTGAATCAAATTATCGCTCGCCTCGGGGGTACGAAACGCCGAATGAG
>Ga0247843_1007683_pt1 | contig 13084 bp, 6 predicted proteins | sample LaCruzMarch2017__FD_192420 | JGI IMG/M metagenome (GOLD analysis project Ga0247843, IMG submission 192420) | Freshwater microbial communities from meromictic Lake La Cruz, Castile-La Mancha, Spain - LaCruzMarch2017_8m | ecosystem: Environmental > Aquatic > Freshwater > Lake | place: Spain...
TTCACGTATATGTATGCCGATTCGGGCGCATTCGATATTCTTTTGATTGCCTTTGATGGCACCACAGGTTGTATCGATTCGGTTCTTATCCAGAATGCTGTATATATAGAACCCACTTCGCTAATCAACATTCCAAATGTCATTACCCCAAATGCGGATGGATTCAATGATATGTTCCCAATAGATCCAACGCAAAACAATTTCTTCCCCTTTGAAATTAGAAACATCAAATCCTTTACGGGTCAAGTGTTCAATCGTTGGGGGCAATTGGTGTATGAGTGGACTCAGCCACTTGGTGGATGGGAAGGCCGCACATTGAGTGGAGTAGAAGTAGAGCCAGGAACCTACTACTATGTAATTACTGCTGTAGGAATTGATGGCGACAGCGAAACCCAATATAAGCTGCAAGGCGATGTGTTGGTGGTGCGCTAACCAAAACCACTAGAATTCATATTGAAAAGAGGCTTCCGCAGGAAGCCTCTTTTTTTGCCTTATTGGTAGAAGCGGTTTATAAGTAGTCAAGTTCAGTAGTTCGCTTTTTGCATTTGCGCCCTCTGGTATTTGCTACTTTTGTGGTCCTATAAATTAAACCGACAAACACCTTAAAATATTGAAATAATGGCCTTAGAATTAACCGATGCAAATTTTGATGAATTAGTACTGAAATCAGACAAGCCAGTGCTTGTGGACTTTTGGGCGGTATGGTGTGGCCCTTGCCGCATGGTGGCTCCAATAGTGGAAGAACTAGCCAAAGACTACGAAGGCAAAGCCGTGATTGGAAAAGTGGATGTGGACAATAATCCTGAGATTTCTGCTCGTTTGGGAATTAGAAATATCCCAACTTTATTGTTTTTCAAAAATGGCGAGCAAGTAGATAAAGTTGTTGGCGCTGTGCCAAAGCAAACTTTTGCCGCCAAACTAGACGCGATAATCTAATTTTTTGCTTCTTAAGCACCGAAGGGTGTAAAGACAAAAGACCCCATTTGGTCTTGGGTCTTTACACCCTTTTCATTTTATCTTTACCCACCTAATGAGCATATCTCTCCACAGCCAATCTGTAAAACAATTCAGTCAACTCGAATTGTTGGCCAAGCAAGTGGTGGAGGGATTCATCACGGGATTGCACAAAAGTCCATTTCATGGATTTTCGGTGGAGTTTGCTGAACATCGCTTGTACAACACAGGCGAAACCACACGCCATATTGACTGGAAGCTCTTTGCGCGAACAGAAAAGTTGTTTGTGAAACGCTATGAAGAAGAAACCAATCTTCGCTGTCAGATAGTGATAGATACATCTTCTTCTATGTATTTTCCTGTATCGGACAATTCTGGGCCAGCGCATGTGAACAAAATTGGATTTGCAACTTATGCTGCTGCATCGTTGGTGCATCTACTCAAAAAGCAGCGTGATGCATTTGGCATTTCATTGTTTTCTAATGAAGTGCATGTGCACACCGATACACGTTCCACGCAGGTGCATTCCAAATTGGTTTTTACGGAACTCGAAAAACTGCTTCATCCCTTGCCAGATGGATACCGCACCAAAAGCTCCGGTGCTCAGGCGTTGCACGAGATTGCCGATAAAATAAAACGCAGGTCGTTGGTTATCGTGTTTAGCGACATGATGGAAAACTCAGAGAAAAGTCAGGACGATTTGTGGGCCGCTCTTCAACATCTGCGGCACAATAAGCATGAAGTGATTCTATTTCATGTGGCCGATAAGAAGCACGAACTTGAATTTCAGTTTGAGAATCGTCCTTATCGATTTATAGATTTGGAAACGGGAGAAGAACTGAAGCTGAATCCAATGGATGTGAAGGAGGCTTATTTGGCTTCCATGCAAGAATTTGAACGACAATTGAAACTGAAATGTGGTCAGTATGGCATTGAGTTGGTGCAGGCCGACATCAATCGGAAATTCGACCAAGTGCTATTGCCCTATCTTCTGAAACGAAAAAAAATGTACTAATGCGATTATCTATTCTATTCTGCTTATTGCTTTCCTATTCTGCCGCCTTTGCTGTGGAGTTCACTTCCCTTTCGCGAAAAACACCAGTAACTATGGTGTATACTTCCGAATTTGATGCCTATGTAGATATTAGTTTTTCGTTGAATGCCAAATCTTGGGCAGTTTCGCCATTGTTTTTACGTGTTCAGTACATCATCGGTAACGATACGCTAAACGATAATCTTTCGCTAACCGAGAATTATAAAGGTGTACTAAAGCAAATCCTTATGCGCCAAGGAGAGCATCTTACTGCCAAAATTATGTTGGTAAATGCAGATGTGGAATCCGTTGCAGACATTCAAGGCTCGTTTCGTGCGGCCAGCAACACAGCACTAATGGCATCGAAAGATTTGGTGGGTTCGGCTTTTCCAGGCAATGTGTGGTTGCGCGACCACAATCCCCTTTTTCGCCTAAAGTTTGAACGGGCCGAGCCCCGCGAGGTGCAGCTCACGTTTCATTTTGACGGCAATTATGAGTTCAGTAATCTGCATTTTAAGGTGAAAGTGATAAGCCCTGAACAAGGCATTCTCTTTTTGCCGCGTACCGTTGACGTTACAGACGATAAGGTGCTCAACTATCGCGACAAAACGGTTACCATCACCCTAGAGGGTGTGAACTTCGCTTATGCAGGTAGCTTTTATCTCCAAGTGATGCACGCGATGGATGCCAATAGGGTGAATGGGGTGAAGAAGATTACCTATGAGGTAATTGAGAAGTAAGTCTCCCCGCCTTCTTTTTACTGTTTATGGGTTTCTATGTAACGCAGCGCCATGCTGGTTGGTATGCGTTGCCCTTGGTTAAACGCAACGATAAATGAATCCTTAAATTCCAAGGTGCCCAATCTATCTTTTTCGTTTTGTGCTAAGGCATAAGTCTTAAATGCACCTACCGTGAGTAGCGTCAAGTCGCTAGAGGGCACTTCACGCAATCCTTCCAATTGAAAGTATAGCTGGGCCAAATGCTCGGGCAATGCTTCGGCAAAGGCGCCAATTTGAACACGGAATTCTACATCGCCCACCAACTGCCGCTGAATGCTCAATTCGTTAAGCAACACCACTTCTTCTTTGTAGCGTTCTGGATTGTTGATGTCTACAATAAATGCATCGGGATAGCCTGCCAAGCGCACCTCGCGAAGCAATCGCTCTGCTTGCGACCGAAAGGTGAGGTTGCCAATGACATAGCGGTAAATCCCATTTTCATCTACATAAACGCCTACATTTTTAAGCCCAGGAAAATTGACGGTGTAGGTGGGTTTTACCAAGGCACCTACTTGCACACCATAGAGCACCGATTGGGTGGAAAATGGCAACGGACGCGTTACCACACTATCCTTTGTACTTTCTAAAGCCACCAACCTATCCTTGAGCAAACCACTACCTACTGCCAATGCGGGCCGTGCATCAACCTCTTGCGCAAGTCGTTGGGGTTCGTGACAAAGCTCTACCCATTTTGCTGCTTCTTTGGGGTAAAATGGGTCTGCTTTGGAATAGACTTCCATAAATTCGTAATAGGCCTGCAACGCCTTTTCGCATTGCCGCAATCGGGTATAGGCAATTACCAAATAGAAGTGGACAAACTCTGGTTCGCCCATGCCAGGGTCTACATCATGTTTGGTGTAAAGCTGAGCCGATTTTTCAAGATAATTAACAGCTTCGGCTATGCGAATGCCCTCGCGAATGAGACATTGCCCTAAGAAATAATTGTGGGCAGCCCGCATGGGATCTATGCGCAAGAGGCGCTCTAAATGGGGAATGGCATCGCGGGTGCGGTTGCTCGCCACCATCACTTTTATGGAGTCAAGCGGAGTTATTTGTGCCAAGGCAGTGGGCACAAAACTCAGCCAAAGCACCGCCATTAATGCCAGATGCACCACTCGTTTCATGGCAGAAAATTACCCCGTATTCTAGCCCTTCAATTTTGGACTTTCTATAGGTTGCCCACAGCGAAGTGTTGATTGAATCAAGGGGTCTCTTTTTGAGGATATATGGTGCGGGAAATGCAAAAGCCCCGAACTTTTGTGTTCAGGGCTTTCGTTCATTTAGCAGGTTTAGCTCTGGAATTATTTAATTTCCGTTAACCACAACTCGTTCAGAAAACTGGTTACCATTGGCAGAAATAGACAACACGTAAATGCCGTGTTCCAATTGTTTGTTCAATACCAGCGTTGCGTTTTCCTTCGCGTTCCAAGTTTGTTGCAATACTATTCGTCCCGCCATGTCTATGAGTTGAACCTGTGCAATGCCGTCTATCTCTGCTAGAGGAGTAATGGTAAATTGTCCATTACTTGGGTTTGGATGGATACTGAATGCCCACGGACTAGATGTAACTGCATCAGCCAAGCGTACCGCTCCAAGCGTAGTGAAAGTAGCATTGGATGTGCTCCAAGCGCCATAGGTTCCGTTACATCTTGACCGCACATTCCATTGATAGGCGGTGGCCGCAATTAAACCAGTGATGTTCCTAAACACCGCTGCTGTGGACATGGTAATAGTAGTCCAAGCCGTAGTTCCTGTTCTTCGATATCTAACTTGATAATTGGATGGCCCAACAAAACCTGTCCAGTTTAATTTTGCCGAGGTACTGGTAATATTGCTGGTAAATCGGCCAATTGGAGCAGGACAAACTGCTGTTGTTGTAAATGTGGATGTCGAACTATAGTTGCCCCAAACAATTCCACCGCATTGCGCCCTTACATTCCACTCATAGTTTGTGGATGCCGAAAGCGTTGAAATGGTTAGGGATACTGTTGGACTCGATATTATTGTAGTAATCCACGTGGTAGCACCAACTACACGATGCCTAAACTCATATTGATTTGATCCAGATACGGCCCCCCAAGTAAATGTGGCGCTCGAACCAGTTATAGAAGAAGCGACTGCGCCACTAGGACTTGCGCATGGAGCATCATCTCCCAAACCGTTGCAGTTTTCGTCAATGCTATTGTACAATATCTCGCTTGCCGCTGGGTTTATGCTCGCATTCGCATCGTTGCAATCTGTGCCAAGGCTGGTTGCTTTGTATCCGTTTGGCAAGTTCGAGCCGCTGCAAACACTAACAACATTGCCAATGGTATAGCCATCATTGTCCCCATCCACAAGACCATTTAACAATTGCCATTTGGTGTTGTCGGTAGGAGCACAGTCACTGCTACCACCAGCTGGCAAGGTAGAAGTCCATCCAATTCCTGGGCTATTGCACGCACTTTGCGTTGCTGTATAGTAGCTATCTGCGTCTGCATCCAAATACCAAACAATTGGGTTCGTTGCCGATAGTCCAGTAGTACCACCCACACAAGTGGAACAATTGTCTACAAAAGCCGAACCTCCATACGTTCCGTTGCAGTCTTGCACACAGGCGGAAAGACCAGTTGTTCCCCCCACACAAGTGGAACAATTGTCTACAAAAGCCGAACCTCCATACGTTCCGTTGCAGTCTTGCACACAGGCGGAAAGACCAGTAGTACCACCCACACAGGTTGCGCAGTTATCGAGATAAGCAGAGCCTCCATAAGTTCCATTACAGTCTGTAATGCAAGTAGGGAACGCATCTTCGTCTGGTGCACCAGAGCAGTTTTCGTCTATGCCATTGCATTCACTATCGGTAGCATTTGGATTGATAGCTGCATTTGCATCGTTGCAATCCAATCCTAAGCTAGTAGTGGTGTAACCACTTGGTAGGCTAGCTCCACTACACACACCAGTCAATGCGCCAACGGTAAATCCATCTCCATCCGCATCCGCATACGCACTGATAGTTTGCCACAGCATTGGGTCAGCTGGCGCACAGTCAGTATTTGAAGTAGAATAACCTGAAGGTGGAGTTTCAGCATCAACCGCACAAACGCTCTGGGTATTGCCTGCACCAAAGCCATCATTATCAGCGTCTGCATAAAAATTGAATTGTGCATGTTTCGAAGCGTCTAAAGGCGCACAATCGGAGTTTCCACCAACGGGTAGGGTAGAAGTCCATCCCAAACCAGGACTGCTGCAGGCGGATTGAGTACTGGTGTAATAGCTATCGTTGTCCGCATCCAAATACCATGTCACTGCAGTGCTCACCAAGTTTCCGTTGGAACAAATAATGCATCCTGACGGGGTATAATTCTCATCCGAACTTCCACTGCAATTTTCATCTATGCCATTGCAATTGCTATCCGCCACACTTGGATTAATGCTTGGGTTTGCATCGTTGCAATCCAATCCAAGACTGGTGGCTTTATACCCCGATGGCAATGCTGCACCACTGCATACACCTACTTGTGCGCCTACGGTGTAGCCATCATTATCGCCATCAACAAAGCCATTAAGGGTTTGCCATTTTGCGTTGTCTGATGGTGCGCAATCTGTGTTTCCGCCAGAAGGTAGGGTAGAAACCCATCCTGCTCCAGGGCTAGCGCACGAGGTTTGAGTGCTGGTGTAGTGTCCATCGTTATCCGCGTCTTGATACCAAGTCAGTTGCGGGTTTACAGTGATGGTAATACTGCCACATGCTCCAGGTGATGCACAGCCGCCTTCGCCTCTGGCATAATAGGTAGTGGTAGATGATGGACTAACGGATATTGAAGTGCCTGTGCCAGCAAATGAGGTTCCGCACGAACCCGAATACCAATTCCAGTTTGCTGCACCATTCAAGGCTCCCGAAGCAATATTTAAGGTAGTGCTGGTAGTGCCACAATTTGTAGTGGAAGAAGCAGATAGGGTAGGCACTCCAGGGTTAACACAAGTTACTGCGAAAGTGGCCTGAATGGTATGTGCTGCGGTAACGTTATTGAACGCATAATTAGATATAGCGCCTTGCGAAACGCCATCTACCAACACATTTTGAATGGCGTATCCACTATTTGGTGTAATGGTATAAGACCTGTTGCTTGCACATACCACGTTGGTAGTTCCCGCAGGACTAATTGTTCCGCCTGTTCCAGCTGTAGCTACAATAGCATACGTTTGCATTGCAACAGTAACACTGGCCGAAGTGCTGCACCCCATGGTGGTAGCGGTTACAGTATAAGTTGTAGCTGATGTTGGATTTGCGGTAACCGATGTGCCCGTTGTTGCACTCAATCCTGTTGATGGGGTCCATGCGTAGGTAGAAGGATTTGTATAGGCAAATCGTGTATTATTTCTTGAACTATAGGAATAACTCGGTGAGCTTGAATAGGCATTTAATGTAGCAGCAGTGGCACTATTCACACGATAAAATAACGTACTCACAAAAGAGGTTGCGGTATGATTTGCTGTGTTGGTTGTGTTACTTCCTGTGTTCGCGTTGGAGTAATTTACTTCCACTATCAAATTGCTCGTGCCGTTCCACACAAAGTTTGAGTTGAAAGCAATGGTATTCCATCCAACCGCTGGTGTAAAGTTGGCTGCCGTGCGTACAACCGTCCAACCAGTAGTGACAAAGGAGCTTAAAGCAGATAGGCTTGAATGTTGAACTTTTACCTGAAGGTTTTGCAATGCCAAACCTGTATTGGCAGCTGCCAATTGGAACGCAATAGACGAAATGCTTGACCCAGTTCTCATGCCTAAGCTTGTGAGTTCTGCAGCGGTATAAAGCATCAATTGTTTTGAACCACCGTATTTGTTTTGTAATGGATTCGGGCCTAATGCTGAAGTGGTGGATGACCCAGAAGTTACCGATGTACCTGAGCCAAGCTGCACTGTGCCTCCAACAAGACCAACACCACCAGAGGCTACCAAGTTTACAGAAGCGCCAGGGCAAATGGATGGAGTAGCGGGCGATACCGTGACTGTGGTGGGCACTACACTGACAACCACTGCATCGGTAAACGTTGCCCCTGTAGCATTTTGGGTAGATGTTACTGAATAGGTGGTGGTCACTGTTGGTGATGCTACAGGATTGGCAACCGATGCAGATGAAAGTCCAGTTGATGGTGTCCAAGCATATGTTGTGCCACTACTTCCAGCCCTGCCTAGAGTAGTGCTTGCGCCATTGCAAATCATCACATCGGCACCAGCGGTATAGTAGAAGGGCGTTAATATAAACTGACCAAAACTGGTGAGCCCATTGCCAGTGCTAAATGTAACGGTCGAAGCCTGTCCGCTTGGTGTGAAGGCATCCGCTTGGTCAACTGGGCTGCCCCAAGTGTTGCCATCAGCTATGCTCGAACGCTTGTAAAAATTGAAATCACCCACCGAATATCCACTGGATATGTTTGGTAGTTTATTGAATTTAATACTAGTTAAGGCCGAAATAGTGGCATTTGTTCCGAAGTTGTTGATGATGAAATACCCTGTGGTAGGCACGGTAGTCACATCAGGTTTTTGGTCGGGCGACACATTGAGTCGTGTAACCACTACATCGCCCGCAGGGAATGTGCCTGAAGAAGGAAAGGTTATTTCTACTCCTGGCGTAAGGAATGATTTTAAACCTCCAGTCGTTACCGATTGGCGCTCAAATACACCACCACCTACGGGTGCAGTAGAGGTAACGCGCGTGGCATTTGCCTCCAAAGAAGCGTGATGCACTCCGCCTGCATGTTCTAGCACAATTCCATTTGATTCGTTGAACTGGTAGTAACGTATTAGCCCAGCATCAACTGGAGTTTGGTTTTTTGTAAGGTGCATTAACTCCCTAATTTCATTGGCGGTCAAAGCCCTGTTGTAGAAACACACTTCATCCATGTTGCCAAAGAAGTTACGTGTGTCATACCCGCGGTCTTTGCCCAATTGAAATACCTGATTGAAGTTTACTGCGGTGTGGGTGGCTGTGCGTGTGGTGGCCTTTCCATTTAAGTAGAATGTGGCACTCGTGGCATTCACCACAAGTGCTACGTGCGACCACACACCAGCTGGGACAATTGGTCCACTAGCATAATTGTAAGATCCAGGCTCATCGTTCCAAGTATATCCTAATCTGTTACCTGTTACAAAATTGATTCCCGTAGCTCCGTTGCTAGAAGAGAAAATAAGACCCGTGTAATCGCTTTGAATTCCGTTTGGTTTTATCCAAGCGCTCATGGTAATGGTGTTGGTCGTGATGCCCAATGCTGGAATGGATACATAATCGGAGCTCGAAGTCATCAATAGCGCATTGCCCGGAACTGAATCTGGCAGGCATGGGTTAAGTGATGTAATCACAATATTGGAGGTAACGGTGCTTGTATTGCTCGAAGCATCGGTTACTACCAAGGTTACTGGATAGGTGCCAATAGCAGGGAAGGTTACTGTCGGGTTTGCAGAGGTAGAAGATGATGGACTTCCACCGGGGAAACTCCACGCATAGGAGACAGGTGCACCAGTGGAGGTGTTTTTAAACTTGTACACATTTTTTATACAAGGACTAGAAGTGCTTGCTTCAAATATGGCTTGCAGCGGGCGCAGGTTTGTGAATGGGGTTTCCCACACGCCACGGCCATAACTTGTATATCGGATTAACGCTTGGCTGCTGCCATCATCAAAAATAGAAAGTTCGGTGGGCGAGCGTCTGCTTGGCAGGTTGGTGCTGTAGTTTGTCCACGAAGTTTGGCCTGCTTTCTTGTAATACACCGCATTGCTGGTGGCAATAAACACCAACTCTTCCAAACCATAATATTCTTCGGCCAATATTCTGCGATGGTTTACGGATGGTAGGTTGTAAGTAATGTCCGTCCAAGTTTGTCCACCATTGCTTGAGCGATAAACCTTATTGTTTATGGAGATGTACACTATATCCGCGTTAGTGCATATAGCCGTTACTGTGGCCATAGCGTTTGATGCAGTTGGCAAGGCATACATAGTGAATGTTGGGCTTGCACCAAGGGCGTTTGTAGAAACGTAAATCTTTTGGTCGCTGGTTAACACGTACAACCGGTTTGGGTCGGCAATGCAGCTATGCACGCTTTTTATGGTTTTGTTGAAGGTGGAAATTTGGGTCCAAGAAGGGCTGCCAGTTAACACATTTGTTGAACGATAAATGTTGCTGCTGCCCGCAAAAGCTAAGTCGATATTAGTTCGATTAAATGCCATGGCCTGCCATGAGGCGGTGGGAAGATTGTAGCTTGCCTCTCCCCCAAGTGGAGTTCTGCGTTGACCATTTTGACCGTAGTAAAGCATATTGCTATTGGCACGTTTGTCAATTTCTAAAGGAGAAGTCCAGTCGCCTCCTCTGTTTGTGTTCCAACCTGTTGAATCGGCAAACAACTCACCGTTGTCTTGGGTGCCAATGCTTACGAAATCTCTTCGCGTTGGGCTGCTTTTGCCAGAGTTGCCGTATACCTCAAACGCAAATATCCCATCACTTTTGGGCGTCCAGTTGTTGCCTTCGTCAGTGCTAAGCCAAACACCACCATCATTACAGCTGTATAACTTGGTATTGTCGTAGGGCGATTTGCAGATTTGGTGCATGTCGGTATGCACCTTTTCCCACCAATTGGTTTGTTTGGTCCAAGTGGTGCCCGAGTTTGCCGAGTACCATGTGCAGTGCGATTGCACCCATATTTTATTGGCATCTAGGCCATCTACACCGATGGAAAAGTTATAATTACCCTGACTGCTTTCGGTCGGGCTATCGTTGTAGTAACTAATGTAGGGCGCCCCTCCTGCCTTCATTAGGGTAAAGTTGAGCCCGTTGTCGGTCGATTTGAACACCATACCACCGCTAGAAACCATTGCAAAATAGACCACGTTGGCATTGGCTGGCGTAACCGCAATTCGGCTACCAGCCTGAATGTTTGCAACTGTGGGCACAGTAATTCCAGAAGTAACTATGGTCCATGTTTCTCCAAAATCTGCCGAGCGGTACAACTCTGGTGCATTGGTGTAAGTACCCGCAAAAAGCACAAGTGAACTTGCACCTTGCGATTTTTTCATATCCGAGAACTGTACGTTCGTTGCTGTTTTGGCAACCCATGTAGCCCCAGCATCTGTCGATTTGTAAATGCCTCCATCCGTGGCAACCACTATTATGTTTGGATTGGTAGGATGCAATATCGTTTCGATAATCATTTTATTCGTGGGCAATCCACCACCAAGTTGGGTAAAGGTGTTGCCTCCGTTGGTCGATTTGTACAGACCCGCACCACCTCCATAATAATTGGGATCGCCACTGCCTAAGTACAACACTTGATCGTTCGAATAGTCGATACAAATGGAGGCCATACTTGCCGTCAACACATCCGAGCCAGGAGAAACAGACCAATTTTCGCCTCCATCATTGGACAGGAACAAACCGCCTTCTGAGGTCACCGCGTAGTATTTAAGCGGATTGGTAGGATGGAACTTTAGTTGGCTTATGCGCGCATTGCCATGAATTTGCCCCGAACGATTGGTTGGAAACTTGGTGGCTTTGTAGCCTGACCAATTGGCCAACTGAGCAAATGCGAAGTGAATTTGTATTGAAAGAACAATTGCGGTCAGTAATGTTTTTCTCATGATGCTGAAATCTAGGTAAGCGGCTTTAACCTTATGTAAAGCGAAACAAATCTTGAAATGGATAAATGTGTTGTGTTGCTCTATAAGCCAAGGCGCAGACAGTCGTTTATTTTTTATTCTTCTGCTCTTCGTTTTGCAAATCGCGTTGCTGTTGGTCTATAATGCGTTGCTTTTCTTCAAGCGATAGAATATGTCCATCCGGCTGAACCCATTGTTCTTCAGTCCTTCTCCAATGTTTAAATTCTTTATTGAGCAGGAATATGCGCTCGTATTCTTGCCTTTCTGCGGCAGACATTGCGGCAAAAAAGGTTTTGTATTCTTCCGTTTGTCGTGAATCCTTATTTGGGGGCATTTTTTTGCCCTCCCAGTATTTTTCATACACCTCTACAGCTTTGTAGTAGTTCACGTTGGGGTCTTTCATCATGGTGTACCATTCTGGGTCTGCATTGCTTTGGCCAAGCATTACCAAAGGCATTGCAAACAATAGGGTTAGGCAAAGGATGATGCGGTAGTTCATGATAAACGTGGTTTTTGGGCTAGAAGTAAAGGCGTGTTTTACCAAACCATGCGGTATTGGTTGCGCAAAAGGAGCGATTTGCCGCGCAGATATTCCGTTTTTTAGATGAAGGCCACTTATCCTTCGGCTAATATCTGTTACCTCAATACCAAGCACACTAGGATTTAAGGCAAGCGCAGCAAGATGGCGGCTAGTCTCTTTAAATTTGGCGGCTCACATACGTTTGATAGTCACATCACTACCATTTTCTCAGCCAAGCGAGATTATTCGGTTTTTCCTAAGAGGTAATGTGCTCAGTTGGCCTAGGGAGCCAGCTTATTCTTGATGGCTTTCGCTATGGAATTTGGAATCTTGTCGAGCGAATTGAGCAAATAGGGGAGGGCTTTCAGTTTGAAACCTTCGTATTCGCTGGGCACAATGGCGTCTATTAAATGCGGTCCGGGTTCTCTGAACGCTCTTTCGAGTGCTGCGTTGAATTCTTCGGCAGTGCGGACGCGCTCGGCTGGCATTCCCATTCCTTTTGCAATGGATACGAAGTCGATTCCGGGATGCGAGAGGTCGAGTTGCGCTTTGGCTTTTGGGCCTACTTTTTCTGCCCCAACACGTTCTAATTCAATGTTGAGAATGGCGTACGAAGCGTTGTTCATGATAACTGTGGTCACATCCAGCTTTTCTGCAACTATCGTCCAAAGCGCTTGTATGGTATACATGGAAGAACCATCGCCAAGCAAAGCCAACACAGGACGGTTTTTTCCAGCAATGGCGGCACCAAGGGCAACGGGTAGCCCTTGCCCAATTGCGCCACCAGTAAGCGTGAGCAGGTCGTGCTTTGGTGCACCAGCAGTGTTGCTTGGCAATTTGAGGCCTGAGGTTTGGGCTTCGTCCGATATGATGGCATGGTCGGGAAGCAAGGCACCTACCGCTTGCATAATTTTTTCGGCATTCAGTTTTCCCGAAGGAAGTTTAGGCCGCGAGGCTTCTTGCAATTTTGGGGCGGTGTCTGCGGCACCAGCGGCTGCTACCAACGCATTTAGGCTTTTCAGCGCGTCTTGTTCTATAGTGACGAGGCGGTGCAGTTTGCAATCATCGGGCACCAAATAACTTTTTTTGCCCGGATAGGCGAAGAACGAAACGGGCGCTTTGGCATCTAAAAGAATGAGGTGGTCGTAACCGCTTAGTTGCACCGAA
>Ga0247843_1007684_pt1 | contig 13083 bp, 7 predicted proteins | sample LaCruzMarch2017__FD_192420 | JGI IMG/M metagenome (GOLD analysis project Ga0247843, IMG submission 192420) | Freshwater microbial communities from meromictic Lake La Cruz, Castile-La Mancha, Spain - LaCruzMarch2017_8m | ecosystem: Environmental > Aquatic > Freshwater > Lake | place: Spain...
GCAAAAGTCCGAAGTCGGAAATAATTTTACGCCTGCAAACCAAAACCAAAAAAATTAACTAATTTTAAAAAGAAAATGTCCTAAGTTGTTTATGCTTAAAAGTACAGATTGGTTTGACTACATACACAATTGGGATTATTGAAACCTGTTATCACGATAGTAATCGGGATCGTTTGATAGGTATTATGATTCTAAAAAGCTTAAAACTCTCTTTTAGCAGCAATTAAGGTGTTTTTTAACAAGGAAGCAATGGTCATGGGACCAACGCCACCTGGCACGGGTGTAATATAACCAGCTTTTTTAGAAACCTCTTCAAATTGCACATCACCCACTAATTTGAAGCCGCTCTTTTTAGTAACATCATCCACGCGGTTAATACCTACATCAATAATCACTGCACCTTCTTTAACCATATCGGCTGTTACAAAATTAGGTTTACCAATAGCGGCAATAATGATATCAGCGTTTAAAGTATGTTCTTTTAAATTTTGAGTATGGCTATGGCACAGTGTAACCGTGCAATTACCTAAATTGGTATTTTTAGCCATTAAAATACTCATGGGTGAACCTACAATATGGCTTCTTCCAATAACTACACAATGTTTACCATCGGTTGGAATATTATAACGTTCTAATAATTGTACAATACCAAAAGGCGTAGCGCTCACATAGGTTGGTAAATTCAATACTAAACGACCAACGTTTATTGGATGAAAACCATCAACATCTTTACTTGGTTTGATAGCTTCAATAATTTTTTGTTCGGAAATATGACGAGGCAATGGCAATTGAACAATGTAACCATCAATATCATCATCGTTATTTAAGTCTTCAATTTTTGCTAATAATTTTTGTTCAGAAACATAAGCTTCAAAGGTTACTAAGGTTGATTTAAATCCAACATTTTCACAAGCTTTTACTTTGCTGCCAACATAAGTTTGAGAAGCAGGATCATCTCCCACTAAAATAGCGGCTAAATGTGGTTGCTTTTTTCCTTTGGCAATTAATTCTTTTACTTCTAATGCAATTTCAGATTGAAGTTCAAGTGATATTTTTTTTCCGTCGATGAGTATCATTTTCAAATTTTAGATTTACGAATTTAGATTTGCGAAGTACGAATTACGAAAGACGACGAAGTGTAAAATGCGATTTGTCAATTAAGATGTTCGAGTAATGAATTACGATTTTTCGAATGGCGTTACATCTAAATTCTTAAATCGTAATTCGTCAATCGTACTTACATCTTCGGCATTCCGCCTGGCATATTTTTCATCAATTTTGCCATTTGGTTTTTATCGCCCATCATACGCATCATTTTGCGAGTATCTTCAAATTGTTTCAGTAGTTTATTTACTTCCTGAATAGATTGCCCGCTACCTTTTGAAATACGCTGACGACGTGAGCCATTTAATATTTCTGGTTGCGTACGTTCTTTTGGAGTCATAGAACCGATAATAGCTTCAATGCCTTTAAAGGCATCATCATTGATTTCAGCATCTTTCATGGCTTTACCAACACCTGGAATCATACCAACTAAATCTTTGATATTTCCCATTTTTTTAATTTGCTGTAACTGGCTTAAAAAGTCGTTAAAGTCAAATTGATTTTTGGCAATTTTTTTAGATAATTTCCTAGCTTCTTCTTCGTTAAATTGCTCCTGAGCACGTTCTACTAAAGTAACCACGTCGCCCATTCCTAAAATACGGTCAGCCATACGTTCTGGATAGAAAACATCTAATGCTTCCATCTTTTCGCCAGTACCAATAAATTTAATAGGTTTGTTTACTACCGATTTAATAGATAAAGCTGCTCCACCTCGTGTATCACCATCTAATTTGGTTAATACTACCCCATCAAAATCCAAACGATCATTAAAGGCTTTTGCTGTATTAACAGCATCTTGCCCTGTCATGGCATCAACAACAAATAAAATTTCGTTAGGATTAATTGCTTTTTTTAAATCAGCAATCTCCGTCATCATTTGCTCATCAACTGCTAAACGACCGGCAGTATCTATCAATACAATGCTATTTCCGTTTTCTTTAGCTTGTTTAATGGCAGCTTCAGCAATTTTAATTGGATTTTTTTCTTCTTTATTTGAAAAAACATCAACGCCAATTTGCTCTCCTAAAACGTGTAATTGGTCAATAGCAGCTGGACGATACACGTCGCAAGCTACCAATAATGGTTTTTTTCCTTTTTTAGTTTTTAAGAAATTGGCTAATTTTCCTGTAAAGGTTGTTTTACCAGAACCTTGTAAACCGCTCATTAAAATAATGGTTGGATTTCCACCAAGGAAAATCTCTTCCATTTTTCCACCCATTAATTGGGTTAACTCATCATGTGTAATTTTAACTAATAACTGACTTGGAGAAACTGCTGTTAAAACGTTTTGTCCTAAAGCTTTTTCTTTAACAGTATCAGTAAATGTTTTTGCTACTTTATAGTTAACATCGGCATCTAATAAGGCTTTACGAACTTCTTTCAACGTTTCGGCAACGTTGATTTCAGTTATTTTTCCTTGACCTTTAAGGGTTTTAAGGGCTCTTTCGAGTTTATCGGATAAATTATCAAACATGGGTATTGTATTTTAAAGCAATAAAGATAATTAAAATTCAGGGAATTGGGCTGTAATATTTTAACCAATTTGGCTTGTAATTTCTTGAAGAAAGTCTACTTTTTCACCTTATAAATAGAATTTATTTTACTTTTTAAAACATAAAATGATTTTACTTCTTTTACTCCTAATGTATCATAATCCTTGGGGTGCCATCTATAGGTTACAATAAAATAATCGGATTTATGAATGGAATCCACGAACAAAATTCGTTTATGTTGTTCATCTGTTAACATATCAGCGTTTGCTATAATCACAGGATTGTCGGAAGAAATTTTAATAACCTCAGAAGAATCAATTTCTAAAAGCGCTTCTAAAGCTTTATTATAACTCACTCCCCAATAATCCATTTCATAGTTTTTTCTAATATAATCTTCTCCATTCAATGAAATAAATTGATTAAAATACACATGATGAAATGGGAAATAAGTGATAATGTAAACAGAAACAGAAATGATAGAAAGAGTTGTTACTGTATAAGCCGTTTTTTTAAATTTTGAATTGATACAATAATTTAAAAAGTAAATCCCTAACAGAACAAAAGATGGATAAATGTAAAATAAATGCCTCCAAGTATCATATAGTACCGACTTTAAAACTATGATTGATAAAATTGGAGCAACAAAAGAAAAAAGGAATAATAAATTATTTTTACCTATGGATTTTAAATCAAAGTTTTTGAGATTTTTTAATAACCGAATTGTAAATAAAAGTATCCCAGAGAAACCAAGAATTAAAAATATAATAGGTGTGTTGATACAAAACCAAGTTGGAATATAATCCCATCCTATTTTTGTGGCGTCAATAATTTCGCCTTTAAATAAGTTGGAACCACCCCACGGATATTGAGATAGATTTTTAAAGGTGTAAATAAAATTGTCAATTAAATCATACCACAATAAAGGCCATGTAGCAATAGTGAAAATAATAGTGAAAAATAAATAAAGTAGTGTTTGTAGTATCAGTTTTTTTAGGATTCTTTTTTCTTTTCTGTGTGTTATAAAGTCGAGTGCTAAAAAAAAGATAACAAAACCCACAAACAATATTCCCATCAATCGAATATTTATCACAAAGGAAGTGAATAGCGCTAACCAAATAAACTGAATGTGTTTTTTATCTCTAAAAGCTAACGCAAACTGGTAAAAGCAGATAATAAATAATGAAAGAAAAGGAACATCTTTAGAATTAAAAAATGAATGAGCGTAGATTGTTGGATGAATTACTAGCATTAAAAAACCGAGTATCGCCAGTTTTTTATTTTGGTACATCAGGAATATCAGTTTATATAAACATACAGCACTTATTAAGAACACTAAATGTGAAACGAGATGGCGGCAATAATAGATGTCTCTATTAGTAGTGAGACCTGTAATTTTTTCAATAATATATAAAAACATTTCAAAAACAGCTCCATGATCTCTAGCAACGTATTCTAAATAATATTGGTCATTATTAAAAATGTAGTTGTAGCAAATAACACCAATATTTCTTTGCTCATATTCATCCCAAGCAAAGCCATAAGAGTTTGCAGTAAAAACACCTATTACAGCAAATAATATAAATAATAAGTACTCTGGGTATTTTTTTATAAAAGTCAAATGCCGATTTGTTTAGTTGCTATAAAAATTATACTCCAATCTTTTCATTTACTATTTTCAATATGTCTGCCTCTAATGAGATGGTTTTATTTTCAATGTCTTTTCCTTTAGTAATAATATCTGTAACAAAAATTTTATCATCGTAACCGCTAGCATTAATGCGAACATTCATAAAAGCACCCATTACTGCACTGCGAGCACATAAAGCACCTACACCTGCATCCGAAACCGAATTTGGATTTCCTACTTCTGCCATTGCTTTAATGATGGTTAAACTATCGTAAGATAATTGCATCACTTTAAATGGTACTTCAATAGCAAATTTTGTAGCATCTTGTATAGCTTGTTTGCGAGCAGCTTTTTCTTCGTCGGTTCCTTTTGGCAAACTAAAAGCCGTCATGATTTTATTGAAGGCTGCTGTATCTAAATCAACTAATTTGCTTAACTCATCTTTTATCTTTTGACCTTTTTCAGCCCAAACGCTAAATTCTTCCCAACGTGCATCCCAACCTTTTTTGTGCGACGATAAGTTAGCTACCATAGTTGCCAAGGAAATTCCTAAAGCGCCAACATACGCAGAAATAGAACCGCCTCCTGGGGCAGGACTTTCACTCGCTGTTTCATCAGCAAAGTCGCTTAAAGTCATGCTCACTAATTTGCTATCTGCTTTATCTTTTAGTAAATATTCAATAATGCGTTCTTCTGGCTTAAATGGACCTAATTCATCTAAGCCCATAGTTTTAATGGCAATTTTAATTAATTCATTTTCTGAAACACCAGTGGAGCGTTGTTGTTTTTGTAGGAAATATCTTCCTGCATCTAATAATGATTTTAATGGCACTAATCCTACTAACTCAGAACCTGTTACTCTAATACCGCGCTCTGCTGCTTTTTTACATACTTCATCAAACGCAATGTGTAAAGGTGTAATATTGATATTAGTTAAGTTCATGGCAATTTGTGCAACGCCATATTCTTCAATAAACCAGCCAATAGCCTTTACAGATTTTAAGCTGCCAGGAATAGAAACTGGATTTCCATTCGCATCATTTACTATTTTACCGTTAATTGGATCGCCTTCACGTTTTACTCGTCCAGCTTCACGCACATCAAAAGCAATAGAATTTGCACGACGTGTTGAAGTTGTATTTAAGTTAACATTGTAGGCTACTAAAAAGTCGCGAGCGCCAATAACGGTTGCACCGCGTTTCGCGTCAAATTCAGCTGGACCAAAATCTGGTTTCCATTCAGGTAATTTAATCTTTTTGAAAAAGCCTTCGTATTCACCCGCTCTAATAACCGAAAGATTGTTCCGTTCTTTGTTTGGTTGCGCTGATTCGTATAAATAAATTGGTATTTGTAACTCTTTTCCTACACGCTCTCCTAATTTTTGAGCCCATTTAGCAGTTTCTTCCATACTAATGTTAGCAATAGGAATTAATGGACAAACATCGGTTGCTCCCATACGAGGATGTTCTCCTTTGTGTTTGCTCATATCAATTAATTCGCCTGCTTTTTTAATCGCTAAAAAAGCAGCTTCAATAACAGCTTGTGGGTTTCCAACAAAAGTTACTACGGTTCTATTGGTAGCTTTACCTGGGTCAACATTTAACAGTCTCACACCTTCAACAGACTCTACTTCGTTAGTAATTTGTTTGATGATAGATAAATCTATTCCTTCAGAAAAATTTGGAACGCACTCTATTAATTGTTGCATAAAAAGGGTTTTAAAATGGTGCTTAAAAGTATAAAATTTCCGCTTTGTTGAGAGAAGATAGGCTTATTCAATATTATTTTTAATTAACAATTGCTTATAAATAACAATATTTTGGGTTATGATAACGTTTGACAAAGGCTGCTATATTTGTTTAGCTAAACATTCATTTGAATCCAAACGCACATATCCTCATTTATACTCATAAAACCACACCGAGGGTTAAGTATACGTTAAACCTAATTTTAAAAGATTGTTTGGGTTTAGAGTTTACAATCATCAATAGTATTGATGATTATAAGATGTACGAGGGGAATAAATTTTCATATACAACTCAAGATGTAGAAAGTGATTTTCATATTGTAGGATGTTCTTTATTATTTGAATCTGGAATTAAGGAGCAAACGATTCAAATGCAAAACCACGAAGCTTATTTTAAATATTTTTTTAAGACGTATCATAGTGCTTTGCCATTTGATGTATTTGCTGCATCTTTTTACTTAGTGAGTAGATACGAAGAGTATTTGCCTTTTATGCCAGATTCATTTAATCGTTTTGAAGCTGAAAATAGTTTGGCTTATCAAAATGATTTTTTAAATATTCCATTGGTTAATTTATGGATTAATGAATTTGAAAAATTATTAAAGAAAAAATTTCCCTTATTAATCACTACACATAAACCATATCATTTTATTTCGAGCATTGATATTGATAATGCTTATAAATATCAAGAAAAAGGAGTGATGCGCTCCATTGGTGGTTATTTAAAATCTATTGTGAGTTTGGATAAACATGATTTAATTGATAGAACATCTGTTTTAATGGGAAAAGAAAAAGATCCATTTGATTCGTATGATTATCAACTGCAAATTCAAGAAAAATATAAATTAAAGGTTATTTATTTCTTTCTATTGGGCGATTATGGTGTGAATGATAAAAATCATCCATCTAATAATTATGGATTTCAAAAATTAATAAAACATTTGGCCGATTACTGTACTACTGGTATTCATCCGTCATTTGGTTCAAATGGTAATTCAAAACAAGTAAAAATTGAAATTAATAGATTAGCGAAAATTACACATCGCGACATTTTTAATTCGCGCCAGCATTTTTCGATGCTTAAATTTCCTGATACTTATTTTATATTGCAAGAACTTGGAATAACAGATGATTATAGCATGGGTTACGCTAATTTTAATGGATTTAGAGCAAGTTATTGTTTACCTTTTTATTGGTATGATTTAGATGATGAGTTAGAAACAGGCTTAAAAATTCACTCTTATTGTTTAAGCGAAACAACTTTGCGATTTAAAGATAAAGCAATTCCATCTACAGTTGCAGAAATAGCAAAGCCTATCATAGACGAGGTTAAAAAATACAATGGAGAATTAATCACTATTTTTCATAATGATACCATGGGCACTGCTCAAGATTGGATTGATTGGAGATACGTGTACGAAGAGATTGTGAAATTAGCAGCTGTAAAATGATTTTAATTTATACGCATTCCATAACATCACGTGTTACTTATACTATGGATTTAGTATTTGGTACAGTATTGAATACAGCATATAAATTAACTGATGATAAAAAGGAATTTGAAGAATATACTTTACCAAAGTTAGCCTATACAACAGACCTAAGTTTGTCACGAATTTCTATTTTATCAAATTCATTATTGTTTGAAACAGTTATCAATTCTACTATTCCAGTGGCGGAAAAAGAATTCTTGGGGTTCCCTAAATTTTTCAAATCAACTCAAAAAGATTTTTTAGGGTATGATATTTTCGCGATGGTGTTTTATTTTGTTTCTCGCTACGAAGAATATTTAAGTTCAGAAAAAGATACTCATCATCGATTTCAGGCAGAAAGTAGTTTAGCGTTTAAATATAATTGTTTACATATTCCTTTTTTAAATCATGCCATTCAAGATTTTGCAGAGAGGTTGAAACGAGAATTTCCAATTATTATTTTTAATAAACGCTCTTTCAATTTTTTATCGACTATTGATATTGATAATGCTTTTGCATATGCTAATAAAGGATTTAAACGTAATGTGGGAGGCTTAGCAAAAGATCTATTGTCATTAAAATTCAGGCAGGTTTCTTCTCGTTTAAGTAGCAATTTGAATGATGAGAATGATCCTTATAATACTTTTGAGCAGATTAATCGTTTAAGTGAGGATACTCAAACGGCTTTGCAGTATTTTGTATTAATTGGAGATTATGCAGCTTATGATAAAAATCCTCATTATCAGAACGAAGGATTTAGAAAGTTGTTAAAGTCATTGTCAGTTAAGCATACAATGGGTTTGCATCCATCTTATGAGTCTTATAATAATCTCGAGAAAATTGGTACAGAGAAAAAACGTTTAGAAGATATTATAGGCAAAAAAGTAACTTCTGCTCGTTGTCATTTTTTAAGAGTTAATCTTCCTGAAACTTATAGAGAGTTTATTAAACAAGAAATAACAGATGATTACACGATGATATTTGCGTCTCAATCAGGATATAGAACAGGTTTATGTGTACCTTATAAATGGTTTGATTTACAAAAAAATGAAACAACGAACTTAACTATTCATACAAGTATCATTATGGAAGGTACATTGAGAGATTATAATAAGTTAAGTGCAGAAAATGCAAAACATTCAACTTTATATTTATTACAAGACGTTAAAAATTTTGGAGGCGAATTTATATCTATCTTTCATAATGATAGTTTTGTGCCTGAAAAAATAGATTGGATTAAGTTTTATAAAGAATTACTTCAAACTTCTAAAATCTAAATTCTTAAATAATTATGTGCGGAATAGCAGGAATAATCTCTAAAACAAATACAGTATCTCTAAAAGATATGTTATTTGATATGAGTCAGGCTATCAAGCATCGTGGGCCAGATGGCGAAGGGTTCGCTTTTTTTTCTGATTCAAAATCAACTGCTGCATATTCATATGAAACACCTCAAGTAAATAGAGAAAGTAAATCCTATTTGTTTAATCCCGTGACTTCTTTGGAAAATTTAGAAAACGGTTATAAAATTGCTTTCGCACATCGTCGTTTATCAATTATTGATTTGTCAGAATCTGGTCACCAGCCTATGTGTGATACCACTGCTGATTATTGGATTACATTTAATGGAGAAATATATAATTACATTGAATTAAGAGAAGAGTTAAAAAATAAAGGACATGTTTTTGTAACACAAACCGATACCGAAGTAGTTTTAGAAGCCTATAAGGAATGGGGATTTGATTGCTTGGGAAAATTCAACGGTATGTTTGCTTTTGCTTTATTAGATAAAAAAATCAATCAAATATTTTGCGCTAGAGATAGAGTAGGAGTGAAACCTTTTTATTATTCTAATACTAATGATGCTTTTGCCTTTGCGAGCGAATACAAGGCATTTATTAAATCGAAATTAGTTGCATTTGAAATTAATGAAGTTCAACAATTTGATTTTATGGTGAATGGGAATCTTGAAAACACTGAGCAAAGTTTATTTAAAGGTATACATGAATTAAAACCTTCACATTATTTAGTTTATGATTTAAATTCTCATAATTTTAAAATAACTAATTACTATAAATTACCAAGTCAATTGGTTTCTTCAAATAGCGACCAAGAAATTATAGAATTAATTGAAGGGAAATTGGTGAATGCTATTAAATTGCGATTACGCAGTGATGTTGAGGTTGGTTCTTGTTTAAGTGGAGGATTGGATAGTACGATTATAGCTGGTATTGTTAAGCATTTGCAACCTAACAAGCAAATGAAATTATTTACGGCTGTTTTTCCAAACGAAGCTTTTGATGAAACTAATTATGCGAAACTAGCTTCCGAACACGTTAGTGGTAATTGGAAAACAGTTAGTCCAACTGCTGTTGAATTTTTTAAAGATATTGAAACTTTAAATTATTTTCAGGATTTACCGGTGTGGAGTACAAGTACATACTCGCAACATCGAGTGATGAAGTTGGCTGCTGAAAATAATATTAAAGTGGTTTTAGATGGGCAGGGTGCTGATGAGATGTTTGCTGGATATTCTCATCATTATATGGCTTTATGGAAAGAAGAGTTTAGTTTTAAAAAATTAAACGATTCAAAACAAACCATTCCAAACGCCTATAAATTATTTGGGAAACAATTAGTGAAAGATACATTTGGACTAAGTGTTGATTATTCTAATTATTTTATTGAAAATAAAAAACACTTTGGAAAAAGTAAAAACGAGAAATTAGCACCTTCTTTAAATGCACATTTGGCTATAGATTACAACGGAAAACTAAAATCATTCTTGAAATGTGAAGATAGATGTAGCATGGCTTTTGGTATTGAAAGCAGAGTTCCTTTTGCAGACGATGTTGAATTGGTTAATTATATTTTTTCTATTCAAGGAAATAAGAAAATCAAGGATGGCGTTTCTAAATACTTATTGCGCGAAGCTACTAAACAATATATTCCTCAACAAATTTATAATCGAAGAGATAAAATAGGTTTTGAAACGCCTGTTCAAAAATGGTTTGCTCCGTATAAAAAACATGTTTTGGATGTTATAATTAGTCAATCGGATTTTATTGATAAGGATTATTTGTTTTCAAATTTCGATTTGCTACTATCTAGTAAGCCTAATTTTTTATTACGACTATATTCTATCTCTGTCTGGAAAAAAGTATATTCTCAGTTTTAATACTATTCTCTATTTAAAACTCGTCTAAGCTTTTTTTTGGTTCATCTATATTGTAGATAGTTTTACTTTTAGATTCTATTATTTGAAGCCTTACAAAATGCCTACAAAATATTTTTGGGTGAAATCTGACTATCAGTTAGTTAAGCGCGTCTTTTTTTTAGTATAAAGTTTGATGTTTCGTTAAAATGTATATATTATTGTAAAGCTAAAAAATCATTAACTCACTAATTAATGGTCTTTACTAAATGGGGGGTTACCCCTCTAATTTTTGAAAAAGATTTAACATAACATTGTGCAACAAACAATTATAACTAGAATGAAAAACTTTACAAAACTATTACTTGCTGCAGTTTGTTTAATGGTATTTCAATTTATTGGAATATCTCAAACAGACAATCATCATTTGCACAAAGATGCTAATGGCGGAAACATAGATAAGTTTTACCTACCACTTGAATATGACGCGGATTCATTAGTTGGTTTTGACGAGGCAGCTGCTTGGGATCAGGCCAAAATGAATTACTCTGAGGAGTGGATGCAAAAACGTTTTGTTGCTGTTTTAAAGCGTAATTATATAGATTTTCATTATGGTTATCAAGTTGCAAAAGAGTCAGATCCTACAGTGCAAGCTCCATGTACAAATCCAGGTTTTGAAACTGGAACATTAGCAGGTTGGACAGCTTTAGAAGGACCGAATAACAATTCTCAGACAATGGCTGGCTGCTGTGCAGCTGCTACTACTCAAGCGGTTATTGTTGGCCCTGGAAATGATCCTAACGTTGGAGCAGTGGTTCCAATGGTGCCTCCCGGTGGAGGTAATTTCGCCGTCCGTTTAGGTCAAACAGGTACAGGAGGAATTTCGTACCGTTTAAATCAAACATTTACTGTAACAGCTGCTAACTCTGTGTTTATTTACAAGTATGCAGTTATTTTACAAGATGGAACTCATTCTTGCGCAGAACAACCTTTCTTTAATATTAAATTTGAAACCTGTAATAATGTGGTTATCCCTTGTGCGCAATATCAAGCTTCTGCTGCTGGTTCAGGTTGTCCAGCTACTAGCGGTGCTGACCCTAGCTTTATTACTAGTGGAGCTTGGTTATATAAACCTTGGCAAACACGCTCTTTTGACTTATCGGCATATATTGGTCAGTGTGTAAATATTGAATTTACTGTTGGTGGTTGTGTGGCAGCTCAAGGTGCCCATCCTGGTTACGCTTATATCGATGCTTCTTGCGAACCAATGACCTTAGAATTAAATGGAGTTGATATACCTGTTGGACAAACAAATACAGCTTTTTGTGCGGTTGGAAATAATACATTATGTGCCCCTCCTGGGTTTACTTCATACTCATGGAATGGTCCTGGAGTTACAGGTCAAACCTCGCAATGTGTTAATGCCGCCGCTGTGGGGTCATATTCAGTCACACTTGGTATGCAGGGTACGAGTTGTCAGAGCCCTGTACTATTTTCGAATTTTATATTGACCCCAAAACCTACAGCAAATTTTAACTTTACAACAACAGCTTGTCAAAGTACTTTTACAGTGCCTTTTGCAGATGCATCTACATTAAATGGTGGCCCAGCGTTAACAAATTGGACATGGGATTTTAATAATGACGGTGTTCCAGATAATATCACTCAAAATCCTACTAATACATTCCCCGCTCAGGGCACATATAGTGTAGAGTTAAAAGTTTCTAATGGAAGTTGTTTAGATAGTATAGTTAAAGTTGTTTCTGTGTCGCCTTCTATTGTTGCTAGTTTTACAAATTCAAGTGGATGTTTAAATACGGCCACTAATTTCACTGCAACATCTACACCTACAGCTGGTATTACCAGTCATGTTTGGGATTTTGGTGACGGAGGAACGGGAACAGGAGCAACTCTCAGTCACACGTATACAACTTCAGGACCTAAGGTTGTGACATATACAGTAACAAATTCTGCAGGTTGTACAAGTGTAAATACCCAGACGATCAATGTATTTCCGAACCCAGTGATGGCGATAACGGCCAACACGGTTTGTTTGAACGTGCCGACAACTTTTGTAAACACGAGTTCAGTATCGGCGCCAGCGACGATCAGTACCTGGGCATGGGATTTTGAGAATAATGGCTCGGTAGATAATGCAACACAAACACCAACGAATACTTATACAACAGCAGGAACCTTTGTCGCAGTATTAACGGCTACAACTAATAATGGTTGTATCAACACAACGAGTGTTAATGTTAAAGTAAACCCATTACCAACTGCTACGTTTACACCAGGACCAGCCTGTTTAAATGCTAATGTGTTATTAAACAATACATCAAGCATAGCAGCACCAGATAATATTACAACTTCTACTTGGAACTTTGGAGTAGGAGCAAGCCCAGCAACGGGCTCAGGAACCAATGTAACCCCTTTGGTTTATACAACAGCAGGCGTAAAAAATATTACCTTAACCTTAACCAGTG
>Ga0247843_1007686_pt1 | contig 13082 bp, 9 predicted proteins | sample LaCruzMarch2017__FD_192420 | JGI IMG/M metagenome (GOLD analysis project Ga0247843, IMG submission 192420) | Freshwater microbial communities from meromictic Lake La Cruz, Castile-La Mancha, Spain - LaCruzMarch2017_8m | ecosystem: Environmental > Aquatic > Freshwater > Lake | place: Spain...
GCGCCGATGACGCCATCAACGGAAAAAACCTCACCCTCGCCAGCACCGCCACCGGGAACGGCACGGCGGCGAGTTTGGTTTTCTCCGGCACCTACAACGGCACCGCCGGTTCCCTCACGCTCAACCAAGATTCCCTCATCGACCTCGGCACCGGCAGCGTGGTCCTGCATTTCTCCGATCTCGCCATGGGCCTCTACAACCTCAGCATCTACAACTGGACCGGCACCACGCTGTGGGGTGGGGGAGACGGCAACAACACCGACCAATTTTACATCGACCGCTCACTCACCTCGGGCGAACTCCAGAAAATCAGTTTCTTCAGCGGCATCGACACCAGCAGCTTCGTAGGCACCGGCTACCAACTCTCGGGCGGCACGTTTGCCAACGAAATCATCCCCGTCCCCGAGCCCGAAACCTACGCCACCGCCCTCCTTCTCCTCCTCGGCCTCAGCCTGTATTTCCACCGTCAAAGAAAGGCCGCCCCCGAGAAAGGGGTCAGTCAAAAATTCGTGACACTTTTTTAAAAGACAACGCTGATTTGGCACATAACCTGTCACGAATTTTTGACTGACCCCTTTCTCTTGTTTCCCTTGTTTCAGGTCCTGCCTACCCGCCGAGGCGTTGCGAGAAGTTTGCGCGTGCCGATGAAGGCGGTGCAGGCGCCGAGCACGATCAGGACAGCACATGCCGCAACAAGCACCCAATTCGAATCGCGGAAATTCTTCATGAGTGCCAGCCCTGTTGAAGCAAATGTGGTGGCAAACATGAGAACGGCCGGGATCAGCACGAAGAGGGACCGCCGGCCGTGGTCCCGAAGCCACACGGCTGCGACCGTCAATGCCATGGCACCCATCATTTGATTCGCCGATCCAAAGACCTGCCACAGCACGGGGAGGCTATTGGAGCCGGATAGCAGAAACATAACCCCGGCGCAGAGAAGGGTGTTGAACCAGACCCCGCGCAGGATTGCCGGGGGCTTGCGGAATAGGAATTGCCAGACTTCCTCGAGCAAATACCGGTTTAACCGCACCGCCACATCCAAGGTCGTGACCACAAAACCCTCCAACAACAAAATGCCCAGCACCGTGCCGACCCACATCGGGAGGTTGAATGCGAGATTCACAAGGCTCCCGGTCGCCAGCGAAATCGCGAGCACGGGGTTTTTTTCCGCGTAGGTGATCTGCAGGTAGCTCTGCCAATCCAAGCCAATCAAAAGTGTCAGGACGATGGAGACAGCCAGGAGCGACTCGAGCAACATGGCATTATAGCCCACCTTGCCGGCATGGCGCTCGCAAGCCAGTTGGCGCGCCGTTGTGCCGCTCGATACCAAGCAGTGGAAACCGCTGATCGCCCCGCAAGAGACTGTGATGAACAGCATCGGCCAGAGCATCCCGATATACTGAAGACCGCTGTCCGGACTCCATGCCGGGATCACCTCTGCCAGACTCTGCGGAGCGGCAGGGATCGAGGGAAAGTTCCCGCTCACGCCTGCAACAACAAGCCCGGCCACCACCGCCAACAGCCCGGCGTAGAGGATTTGCACATTGACAAAATCCCTCGGCATCAAGAGCAGCCAGACAGGAATCGCCGAGGCCAGAACCACATAAAATGTCATGAGCAAACGCCAGACATCCGGCGACACGACAATCGGAAAATAGACGCCCAACACGACGGAGGACCCGCAGAGAATCGAAGCGATCGCGTAGTTCATCCAAGCCGGCGTGTGGCGGCGGTAGATAAGAAAACCGAGCAATGGAGCGCAGAGCGTGATGAACAGGACGCTTGTCGATGCGATGCCCCCGATGCGAGCCAGAAGCACAGGTTGCCCGTCTTTCAAAGCCACGACGGTTGGCAGCGCCCCACCGTGATGAAGAGGATGCATCCCCATGTGGTCGGGGGGCAGGAGCATCGCGGCGTCCAACTCCGCGCGCACGGCGGGTTCCATTCCCAGCTTCGCCGCCGGATACATGCTCGTGAGGGCGGTGACGCTAAGATTCAAAAATGTGGCCGTGATCATGAAAAGTCCGATCACCAAAAAGCTCACAATGCAGACGTAGCCGAAGGGCCCTAGATACTGACGGGCGATATCGGCCACAGAACGCCCGTCCTCCCGCGTCGAGATAAAGAGCGTGACCATGTCATGCACCCCGCCCATGAGGGTGGCGCCTATAACGATCCAAATGAGCGCTGGTAGATAGCCGTAAACAACAGCCAGTGTCGGTCCTACAATCGGCCCAGCCCCGGCGATAGCCGCAAAATGGTGCGCGAAGAGAAGGTAGGACTTGGTTGGCAGGAAATCCCTGCCGTCACTTTTGAGCACGGCAGCAGTGGGACGGGACGGGTCGACTCCAAGTGCCCGCTCCACAAAACGGCTGTAAAATCGAGCGCCCAGCCAATAACAAAGGAGCGTTGCACACAGAATACCAAGGAGGAGCGGTCCCATACGGCGGGATAGTGTCGCCACATCGGTTCTCGTGCAAGCATGCCAGAGCGCACACCAACCAAAGAAAAAGGGGTCAGTCAAAAATTCGTGACACTTTTTCAAAAGGAAACCGCTGTTTGGCACCGCAGCCAGTCAAGAATTCGTGACCTCCCTTTGGCTGGAGCATTCCGTTTTTGCTGCAAAAAAAGACGCGGCGGGTTATTGAGGGAATGTGTCAGGCCTTGAGAAATATATTGTCCACACGCGGCCGCTGGCTCAAGGAGCATGAGCCTTACCGGCCTCATCGAGCGGGTCACGTTTCATAACGAGGAGACGGGCTTTTGTGTGGTGCGCGTCAAGGTGGAGGGACATCGCGACCTCGTCACCGTCGTCGGCCGCGCATCGAGCATCAATGCTGGCGAGTGGCTCACGGCCGAGGGGGCGTGGGTTCAGGATCGGGATCACGGCATGCAGCTCAAAGCCGAAGTGCTGCAAACCAGCGCACCGACCTCGAGGGAGGGGATCGAGAAGTATCTTGGCAGCGGGCTCATCAAGGGAATCGGCCCGGTTTATGCAAAGAAGTTGGTGGATAAATTCGGCGAGGACGTTTTTGCGATTATTGATGGGCAGTCTGCCCGGCTTGAACAGGTGCGGGGCATCGGACAAGAGCGCCGGCGCCTGATCAAGGCCGCTTGGGGGGAGCAAAAAGTGGTCCGTGAGATCATGGTGTTCCTGCACTCCAACGGGGTGAGCACAAGTCGTGCGGTGAGGATTTATAAAACCTACGGCGACGAGTCGGTGGAACGGGTGCGGGCCAATCCGTATCTTCTCGCCAGGGATATATCGGGCATAGGATTCAAGACGGCCGATCTCATTGCCCAGAAGCTCGGGATTCCGGAGGACTCGATATTGCGGTGTCGAGCGGGGCTGGCGCACATCCTTGCCGAGGCATCTGGAAATGGGCACTGCGCCTTGCCGCGGACCACCCTTCTCGAAAGCGCGCGAGGTCTTTTGGAGGTCGATGCCGAACTCTTGGAGCGGGCTTTGAAAGAGATGCTTGCCGAGGGAGGGTTGGTGGAGGATTCGATCACCGGAATGGATCTGGTCTTCCTCCCAGCGCTGCGCCATGCCGAACTCTCCATTGCTTCCTCCCTGCGGGCACTGACTTCCCGCGAGGCATCCTACCCGACGATTGATGCAATCAAGGCGCTCCAGTGGCTTTTTGAAAAGAGCAACACGGAGCTGGCCCCGAGCCAAGCCGATGCTCTCAGGCGTGCCCTCACCGCCCGGGTGCTCGTCATTACCGGAGGCCCGGGGGTGGGGAAGACCACATTGGTGAACTCGATTCTCATGCTTCTTCGGGCAAAAAAAGTGAAGTGTCTGCTGTGTGCCCCAACCGGACGTGCGGCCAAACGTTTGGCCGAGACAACAGGTCTTGAGGCCAAAACGATTCATCGGTTGCTCGAATATCAAAATGCGGGCTTCGCGCGCAATGCGTCCCATCCTCTCGACTGTGATCTCCTCGTGGCGGACGAGACTTCCATGCTCGACGCGCCGCTCATGTCAAAGCTGCTGCAGGCACTGCCACAGCGGGCACATTTGCTTTTAGTGGGTGATGTCGACCAGTTGCCCAGCGTCGGACCGGGAGCCGTGCTCGGGGATGTCATAGCCAGCGGAGTCGTGCCTGTGGTGCGGTTGACGGAAATCTTCCGACAGGCCTCGAGCAGCCGGATTATCGTCAATGCCCACCGGATCAACCATGGCGAGATGCCGGAGTCGGAGAAGGATGCGGACTTTTTTTTCATTGAGCGGGATGATGCCGATCGCATCGCCTCCACGATTCTTGAACTGGTCTCCGCCCGCATTCCGAGAAAGTGGGGCCTCGATCCCCTGCGCGACATTCAGGTGCTGTGTCCCATGAATAGAGGTTCGCTCGGTGCCGTGCAAATGAACCGTCTCTTGCAGGAGCGCCTGAATCCTAGGCGGGGAGGGGAGGCGGCGGTGGAGAAGTTCGGCTGGGAGTTCCGACCGCGCGACAAGGTCATTCAAACGCGGAACAACTACGACAAGGAGGTCTTCAACGGAGACATCGGCGAGATTTTTCGCATCGATGAGTTCGAGCGTGAAGTGGGTATCCGTTTTGAGGGCCGCGAGGTGGTCTACGATTTTAATGAACTCGACGAGATTTCTCTCGCCTACGCAATCACCATCCACAAAAGCCAAGGATCGGAATTTCCTGCCGTAGTGATGCCCCTAGCCATGCAGCAGTATTTGCTCCTGCAGCGAAATCTGCTTTACACCGGCGTAACCCGGGGCCGCCGCTTGGTCGTTCTCGTCGGCGACAAAAAGGCCCTCCAAACCGCTGTCAGGAACGCCGATTCCAAGCGCCGCTTCACAGCCCTAGCCGAAAGACTTCGCCAAGCGGGGTGACCCCTCACCGTGGATCTAAATCTCCTCCCCCGTTAAACATTCCACTGATGGGCGGTAGTCTGCCTGGACCCTTTTCCTGCTTCAAGGAATGCGAGCAACGCCTCGGAGCAGCGCCCATGCACCGCAAGGAATGGCGGTTCCCTTTTCTGTGAGGGTCGTAGCAGAAGGAGTTCAAAAGGAGTTAACGATTGACACGGCGCTTCCTCGGATCGAAAAGAGGCGCCGCGTCGCATTTAAAATTTATTATCCCCCTGATGTGTGCTGCTTTTGCGTTGACGGGGCACGCAGCGATCGACTCGGGCGGCGGGTTGGCGGACTTGGGCGGCGGAACAAACCACTCCTCGATCGGTGCGCCGCTGGCCACAGGCGGTTCGGTGGCCGGGCTAATGGAAATCCTTTACCCACCCGCTCCAGCACTCGAGCCCGCGGCGGATACCGATAGCGATGGGTTGCCGGATTCCTGGGAGGACGAGAATTTTGGAAATCTCACGGCGACTGCCACAGCGGACTCCGACGGCGATGGCACGACCAACCTCATGGAGTGTCTCGCCGGCACGGATCCTGGCTCGGCGGCATCCGTCTTCCGCCCGACCTCGCACGCAGCCGAGGGCAATCTGGTTCTCTCCGTGCCGACCGTCTCGGGCCGCAGCTACCGCGTGTGGGGAACCGCGAATTTGAAGGACCCTTGGACGGAACACGACACGATCTCTGGGGATGGCTCGACCGTGGAGTGGCTTTATCAACTCAACCAATCCTCCCGATATTTTCTCCGAATCGAAATCCTGATCCCGCAGCCGAAATGAAAAACCCGTAACCCATCATGAACACAGCCACCATCCTCTGCAGAGCCCTGCTCCGCCAAGCCCGACTTCTTCCGCTTGCCGCCTTCTTCATCTCACTGCCGCTCTCCGCGCAGGTGCCGAGCCTCATCAACTACCAAGGCCGCTTGACGGATGGGTCGGGCCAACCCGTCACCGGCAACCGCACGATGGCGGTGCGGATTTACGACGCGGCCAGCGGTGGGAACATGACCTACGAGGAAACGATCGGCACGGTGGCGGTGGGCAATGGAACTTACAGCTTTCGATTTGGCTCCGGCGGAGCGGTGGTGGTGAGTGCGAACGAAACGATTGCGACCACTAATGGAACGAACCAGGTTTTCACTGGCACCTTGCAGGGGACGCCCTCGAGCGGGACTCCGAGCTTGAGCGATGGGGTGTATACGTGGACGGCCTCGGGAGGTTCGAGCAACAGCGACGCCTTCAGTGTGACCTACAATGGAACGGCGAAGAGATTTCAAGTGGTCTATATCTCACAAGTGCCCTTGGCTGGTCGGGCGATTGTGGCCAGTTATGATACAACCGAGGCGGAGACAATCGATGCCTCGCTGGCAAATTGCGAAGCCTATCTTGCACTGAGCGTGAACGGCACGGAGGAGTCCACGCGCACGCGGTTGCTGGCGGTGCCGTATGCGCTGAAGGCGAAGGAGAGCGAAACAAGCGTGGATGCGCAGGCGCTTGTCCAGCAAGTGGGCGAGTTGCAGGCAGAGACCACGGCACTCGGCACCAGCGTGCAGACAGTCGCAGCGGCTCTATCTGCCAATGTGACAGCTCTGCAGGGGCAGACGCAATCGGTCAACGCAACCGTGAGCGGGTTGTTGGCGCAGTTCAAGGTCGTGGGCCTCTCCGGCACTCTGGCTTTCGGCAACTCCACGAACAGCGGGACACTGGAAATCTCGAACAGCGGGTTCGGGCGCTTGGCAGTTAGCGGGATTTCGTATCCAGAGGGTTTCAGCGGGGATTGGAGCAGCGGGATCATTAACCAAGGGCAGACCCAGTTTGTGAATGTCACCTTCACGCCGACGGCGGTGCAGGACTACAGCGGAGATATTAGCGTGACCTCGGATGCCACCAGCGGCATAGGCACGATCCCAGTGAGTGGCGAGGGGGCGAAATTGGTTGCCCTGAGCGGGGATTTGAGCTTCGGAAATGTCACAGTCAATGTGCCGAGTCAGCTCGATTTCACGATCTCGAACACCGGCACGATAGATTTGACGGTGAGCGGGATTGCCTACCCAAGAGGCTTTAGTGGGAACTGGAGCGGCACAATTTTGCCAGGAGATTCCCAGAGCGTGACGGCATTCTTCACACCAACAGCGTTGCAAAGTTACGGAGGGAACCTTTCGATCGCTTCAAATGCGACGGGAGGAAGCGGTCTGTTGTCTTTGATCGGCACCGGAAGGGCTGCGGGAGTAACAGGAAGCATGGTCACCGTTGCGGGCGGGACTCTGCAAATAAGCAATGCGCTCAATGGCACGGCGGTCTCCACCTTCCAGATCGGCAAATACGAGGTGGCGTGGGGAGAGTGGAAAGCCATCCGAGACTGGGCCGTCGCGAACGGCTACAGCGATCTGGCTGGGTTGGGCGATACTTATCCGTCTGGCAGTGCCGACACATTGCCCGTCATCAATGTGAGTTGGTATGATGTGCTGAAGTGGATGAATGCGAAGAGCGAGAAGGACGGGTTGGTGCCAGTGTATCAAGTGAGTGGGGCTGTTTACAAAACAGGGCAGAGCGTGCCGACTCTCAATAGCAGTGCAAGTGGATACCGATTGCCGACTGCGGCGGAGTGGGATTGGGCGGCGCGTGGAGGAGTGAGCAGCCAAGGATACACCTACAGCGGAAGCAGCGATGTGACTGCAGTGGCGTGGTACTACGACAATAGCAGCGATGGAACCAAAGCTGTAGGAACCAAAGCGGCTAATGAATTAGGTATTTACGACATGAGTGGGAATGTGTGGGAGTTGTGCGAGGATAATTATGATCCATATTCCTTAATCCTCACCCGCGGCGGCAGCTGGAACCTCAATGCGGACATCTGCGCCGTCGCCTACCAGAGCTATTACGACCTCTTCCCGGACTCCCGCTACAACTACCTCGGCTTCCGTCTGGCCCGCAGTTCGGGAAACTAGCCTTCCGGAGCTCAAGAGGAAGCCTGAAGGATGAAGGAAGAAGAAGCCGAAGGGATGCCGTGCTTGGAGGCGGAGCCGGAGAGCTGGCAGACCGGAGGCGCCGGTGGGTGGCTGCATGAGCGAACAAAGGCCTCGCGGCCATAGGGGGGGGAGAAATTTTTTTGGCGATGCAGGTGAGATTTTTTCAAATTCCAACGACGGGCTGTGAGGCGGTGGAGGCCGAGATGAACGCGTTTCTGCGTTCGCATCGAATTTTAAAGGTCGACCGCGAGCTGGTGCAGCGGGAGTCTGCGCCGTGTTGGGCGGTGTGTGTGGAATACATGGACGGCGCGGTGGCGATTGGCCCCGGCGGCCGTGGGGGACAACGCAACGATGACAGGTAGGTGGATTACAAGGCGGTGTTGAGCGAGGGAGACTTTGCGGTGTTTTCCCTGCCGTCGTGTCTTCTGCGTTTAGCTCTCATTTCTGTGGTTGATTGTAGTTTTTTTGACCTCCTCCAACCATCGATTTTTATCTCTTAACCAGTGGTCCGATTTTCGGGGTCCATCTATTCGCCTCCGTGTTTCGCTAAATCCTACAATTAAAATTACCGATCGGTGATTTTAATTGTTAAGTGGGCCCAAAAATTACTGCACCAAAGGGGGCGGAAGAGCTTCGTAGATGGACCGAAAGGCTAGGTGGGCAGTGCCTGAGCGAGGCAGAGGGCATCGCCTCTATGTTTCAATAAATCCTACAATTAAAATCACCGATCGGTGATTTTAATTGTTAAGTGGGCCAAAAAATTACCGCACCAAAGGGGGCAGAAGAGCTTCGCAGATGGACCGAAAGGCTAGGCGGGCAGTGCCTGAGCGAGGCAGAGGGCATCGCCTCCATGTTTTGATAAATCCTACAATTAAAATGACCGATCGGTGATTTTAATTGTTAAGCAGGCCCAAAAATTACTGCACCAAAGGGGGCGGAAGCGCATCGCAAATAGACCGAAAAGCTAGGCGGGCAGTGCCTGAGCGAGGCAGAGGGCATCGCCTCCGTGTTTCGATAAATGCTACAATTAAAATGACCGATCGGTGATTTTAATTGTTAAGTGGGCCCAAAAATTACTGCACTAAAGGGGGCGGAAGAGCTTCGCAGATGGACCGAAAGGCTAGGCGGGCAGTGCCTGAGCGAGGCAGAGGGCATCGCCTCTATGTTTCGATAAATCCTACAATTAAAATGACCGATCGGTGATTCTAATTCTAGCTCTCTTTCAAGTTGAGGCTAATAATCCACAGCCATGCGGTGATGCTTTTCACTCGAGCTGTATCTGAAGCCAGGGCGGGAAGGTCGTTTGCGAGTTGCGCAATGACGGCTTTCATTTCGGAGAAAACGCGGTTGGGGAAGGATTTCTCCCGGATTTCATCCCAGAGGTGTTCCACTGGATTGAGTTCCGGCGAGTAGGGCGGAAAGCGGTTAAGACGGATGTTTTCAGGGATTTTGAGCTCTTTAGAAATGTGGGAACTGGCTCCATCGACGATCATCACGAGAAAGTTGTTGGGGTGCGCCTCGGAGACTTGCGCAAGGAAAGCGCTGAAGGTTTCGGTGTTCATTTTCTCGCCGAGCATCCAGTCCAATCCTCCATCGAGGGGGCTGACGGCTCCGTAAACATAGGTGAATTGGCGCTCGTAGCCGTTATCGACGACGGGGCGCATGGGGGCGGGGGCCCAGCAGCGGCGGATTCGCACCATGCGACCGAAGCGGGCTTCGTCCTGAAAGAGGAGTTTTACCTTATGGCTTTGGACGACTTCGGGTTGAAGGATGGTTGCCAGCTCTTCCGGGAGTTTTTTTTCCAGTCCTCTTGGACTTTGGGGTCGCTTTTGGGGTGTCGGGGGCGACTTTGCGCCATCCGTGGCGGGCGAGGAGTTTGTAAACGACCGAGGCGGCGACGGGTTTTTTCAGGTGCTGGGCGAGCGCGGCGCGAATGGGAGAGACGACGACCATGCCGCCCGAAGCTGCCTGATCAATCCAGGGCTGAAGAAAGGCTTTTTCTTCTTCCGAACTCATGAGTTGGCGACGGCGTCCGCCCCAGTTGCGAGGCGGCGCAGGGGTGGTTCAGCCGAATTGAGTGCGAAAAGTCTTTTGCATGCGTGGAACGGTGGCGCGGCTCACGCCAAGGATGGATGCGATTTGTTCCAGCGTGGCTCCAATCCTTGAGGGAAGCAAAACAGACTGGCATAGGCGAAGGGTGCTGGCGCACTTGGTATCGTTGGCGATTTCTAGGGCTTTATTGACGAGAGTCGGATCGATGGTGGGTTTTCGTGCCATCCCGAAAAGAAAGCATAATACATCTCATTTCGAAAGAGAATTAGAATAATTGTTAAGCGGGCCAAAAAGTTACTGCACCAGAGGGGGCGGAAGAGCTTCGTAGATGGACCGAAAGGCTAGTGTAGTGTCGCAGATATAACTAGACAGGTCTGAATGTCCGGGCGATTGTGTTGGCATGCCTAGCCCAGCACCGCTCGAACTCACCGCCGACGCCCAATCCAAGCTTGCAGATTGGTCCAAGGCCCACGGAACACCGCAGCAGGTCGTCAAGCGCTGCCGCCTCGTCTTGCTGATGGCCGCCGGCGTGCCCGCCGCGCGGGCCGCCAAGACTGTCGGCACCAACCGGCACACCGCCGAACTCTGGCGGGATCGCTTCCGGGAGGGCGGCCCCGACACGCTCTGGGAGATCGCCCCGGGGCGGGGACGCAAGCCGCGTGCAGGTTTGGCTGCCCGCATCGTCGAGAAAACCCTGCAGAGCAAGCCGCGTGGCCAGACCCATTGGAGTTCCCGGCAAATGGCCCGCAACCTCGGCGTCCACCATTCGACGGTGGCCCGCGTCTGGCAAGACCACGAACTCAAGCCCCACCGGCACAAAACCTTCAAGCTCTCGCGCGATGCGAACTATGCAGCCAAACTCATCGATGTGGTGGGTGTTTACCTCAGCCCACCGGAGCACGCCGTGGTGCTTTGCGTCGATGAGAAGAGTCAGATCCAAGCGCTCGATCGCACGCAACCCGGGCTGCCGCTCAAGCGTGGGCGGGCCAGCACGTGGACGCACGACTACGTGCGCAACGGCACCACCACGCTGTTCGCGGCGCTGGAAGTGGCCAAGGGCAAGGTGACCGGCCAGTGTTACGCCAAGCATAGGCATCAGGAGTTCCTGAGGTTCCTGCGCCACCTCGATGCCGAGTATGACGGCGGCGAGGAACTCCATTTGATCTTGGACAACTACGGCACCCACAAGCACGAGAAAGTCCGGCGCTGGCTGGAGCGTCATCCGAGGTTCCAATTGCACTTCATCCCGACCAGTTCGAGTTGGCTCAACCTCGTTGAGCGCTGGTTTGCCGAACTGACCAACAAGGCAGTGCGCCGAGGCAGTTTTGCCAACGTGCCAGATCTGATCGAGGCCATTTTCGAATTCATCGAGGCGAGCAACGAGGAGGGCAAGCCCTTTGTGTGGAAAGCCACGGCGGCGGAACTCCTCGCCAAATATGAAAAATGCCGGAAGCGCTTGGAACAAATCAGCCCCGGTTGCACCGCGCCGAGGCGCCGCCGAAAGGCTACGGCGTAACGTCTATTCATTTACGCGACGCAACACTAGACGAGCAGTGCCTGAGCGAGGCAGAGGGCATCGCCTCCGTGTTTCGCTAAATCCTACAATTAAAATGACCGATCGGTGATTTTAATTGTTAAGCGGGCCCAAAAATTACTGCACCAAAGGGGGCGGAAGAGCTTCGTAGATGGACCGAGAGGCGGGACGAGCAGTGCCTGAGCGAGGCAGAGGGCATCGCCTCCGTGTTTCGCTAAATCCTACAATTAAAATGACCGATCGGTGATTTTAATTGTTAAGTGGGCCAAGAAAAATTACTGCACCAAAGGGGGCGGACGAGCTTCGCAGATGGACCGAAAGGCTAGGCGGGCAGTGCCTGAGCGAGGCCGTGGGCATTGCCTCCGTGTTTCGATAAATCCTACAATTAAAATGACCGATCGGTGATTCTAATTGTTAAGCGGGCCAAAAATTACTGCACCAAAAGGGGCGGAAGAGCTTCGCAGATGGACCGAAAGGCTAGGCGGGCAGTGCCTGAGCGAGGCAGATTGCATCGCCTCTATGTTTCGATAAATCCTACAATTAAAATCACCGATCGGTGATTTTAGTTGTTAAGCGGGCCCAAAAATTACTGCACCAAAGGGGGCTGAAGAGCTTTGCAGATGGACCGAAAGGCTAGGCGGGCAGTGCCTGAGCGAGGCAGGGGGCATCGCCTCCGTGTTTCGATAAATCCTACAATTAAAATCACCGATCGGTGATTTTAATTGTTAAGCGGGCTCAAAAATTACTGCACCAAAAGGGGCGGAAGAGCTTCGCAGATGGACCGAAAGGCTAGGCGGGCAGTGCCTGAGCGAGGCAGATTGCATTGCCTCCGTGTTTCGATAAATCCTACAATTAAAATCACCGATCGGTGATTTTAATTGTTAAGTGGGCCCAAGGATTACTGAACCAGAGGGGGCGGAAGAGCTTTGCAGATGGACCGAAAGGCTAGGCGGGCAGTGCCTAAGCGAGGCCGAGGGCATTGCCTCCGTGTTTCGATAAATCCTACAATTAAAATCACCGATCGGTGATTTTAATTGTTAAGTGGGCCCAAGGATTACTGAACCAGAGGGGGCGGAAGAGCTTCGTAGATGGACCGAAAGGCTAGGCGGGCAGTGGCTGAGCGAGGCAGAGGGGATCGCCTCCGTGTTTCGATAAATGCTACAATTAAAATGACCGATCGGTGATTTTAATTGTTAAGTGGGCCCAAAAATTACTGCACTAAAGGGGGCGGAAGAGCTTTGCAGATGGACCGAAAGGCTAGGCGGGCAGTGTCTGAGCTAGGCAGAGGGCATCGCCTCTATGTTTCGATGAATGCTACAATTAAAATGACCGATCGGTGATTTTAATTGTTAAGTGGGCCAAAAAATTACTGCGGCAAAGGGGGGCGGGAGAGCTTCGTAGATGGAGCGAAAGGCGGGACGGGCAGTGCCTGAGCGAGGAACTGGATCGCCTTGACGGGATCCGGGAGACTGATGATTGCCTTCCATCCTTACGCCAGGAGGTCGTTGCTGCTCCGCTGCGCTTAGGTTGATTTCTACTTCGCCCAGATGTCGCCTTCGCTGGGGAGGAACCAGCGGGTGGTGGTGGTGCGTTGTTTGGTGTAGAAGAGGACGCCTTCCTTGCCTTGGATGTGGAGGTCGCCGAAGAAGGAT
>Ga0247843_1007691_pt1 | contig 13075 bp, 9 predicted proteins | sample LaCruzMarch2017__FD_192420 | JGI IMG/M metagenome (GOLD analysis project Ga0247843, IMG submission 192420) | Freshwater microbial communities from meromictic Lake La Cruz, Castile-La Mancha, Spain - LaCruzMarch2017_8m | ecosystem: Environmental > Aquatic > Freshwater > Lake | place: Spain...
GTCGGTTGCTCTCTTTGTTGATCAGCACGACCTTCCCGCCCAATCGCTCGGAACCCGAACACACCAACAAAAAAACGGGTGACCGTCCCACTATATCGTTGCATCGCAGTTAGTAATGCTATTACCACGGAGTCTCGTGCTACTAATAATGGCTTCTCAATTAATGAGAAGGAGGGGGAATAATAATATGGTCGTTTCTTCATTCTCAACAACAACGCCTCGTTCATCAACTGCCGGCAATAATATCCGTATTAGACTTCGTCGTCGAGCTTTGTTCCATCATCATCATGGACATTTTATCACGAATGGACGAGGCGGGCATCCGACATTCCCATCCGTTGTCGGAACAACGACCGAGTCTTCTACTGCTCTTTTATCATCTGCATCTTGCGGCCATCGCCACGACTTCATACATCGTCCCCATCAACGTAGACCATTATCGGCATTATCGATGACTACTATGGATAATTATACCCCTTGGGGGGCAACGACGATAACAACAATAATGACCGAGGAAGAAGAAGATACCTCCACGGCATTGTTGTTAGATTTCGAAGACTTGGAATATTCCAATTATCGCGATTTACAATATACGTCATCCTCGAACGGTAAGGAAGGTAATGCGGTGGCGGTGGAGGATAATATGTCTCGTCGACGACTAGAGTCGTCGTTGACGAATGCATTATCATCGTCATCTGTGGGGGAATCAAATCGCCAATTGGAGGAGGATGACGATAATGAGGAGGAGGAGGATGAGCAAGAAGGGGGACGGGAGGCGAATCGCGGAAGAAAGAAGACGGTTAAAAATGACGAAAAAGACGATGAGAATGATGAATCGTCGTCATCCTCCTCCTCGAATGACTTATTCCACGGGATACAATCGCGTCCAAAACCTGATGGTATCGGTGCATGGAATCCAACGAATCCATTACATTGGTGCGCTTCCTTCGGTACGCGCTCGATGGCCAATACGCAACGTCTCGCGAGTCTCGTGCGATTACGTCCGGGCGATGAGGGATATTACGATACCTCGACGTACGACGATTGTATCCCTCCCGGTGTTTCAGTCGTACGTACCCCCGAACAGGCGCAAATTGTATTAGAATCATTACGGTTATCTAAAATTGCCGACCCCACGCGTGTACATGCGTGTGATACAGAAGTTATGGATATTGATTTAGCCAAGGTCGGTCCCGTGGGTAACGGTTATGTCACCTGTATGTCAGTATATAGTGGTCCAGACTTTGATTATGGTTTAGGGGATGGTCCTGGTACCATGTTATGGATTGATAATTTGGATGACTCCGCGGGATTACTTAATACGTACTTTACCAATTGGTTACAGGACACGGATGTACTAAAGATATGGCATAATTATGGTTTTGATCGACATGTGCTATATAACGAGGGGATTAATGTCCAGGGTTTTGGTGGAGATACATTACATATGGCACGTTTGTGTGACACGAGTCGTATGAAATATAGTCTTGAATCACTCACCGAGGATTTATTACATGAACGCAAGGTACCCATGAAGGAGATATTTGGCGAAGCACGGCCACGGAAGGATGGTACGCCAGGTGCATTAATTGATTTACCACCCATGGAACGATTACAGCGTGACCCTAATACACGCACTAATTGGATATTGTACTCGGCCAAAGATGCCAAGAGTACCTATGACTTATATCAGCATCTTAAAGTGAAATTACAATCCACACCATGGATTAACGATTATAATCTCATGGAGTATTATCACATGCACATGAGACCATTTGGTGAATTACTAACCGACTTGGAACGTCGGGGGATGCTAATAGCAACCAACTACCTTGCCGATGTCGAAATACAGGCACGTAAAGACCGTACAGAGCATGAAAAGACATTCCGAAAATGGGCAGCGGAACAAATTGGTCCTGACGGTTTGGCAATGAATTTGGCAAGTTCTGTCCAATTAACAACATTCCTATTTGGTGGTGCAATGAATAGTAAAACGAAGGAACGATCTGAGACTGTACGTATATTTAAAACTGCACGAGAGGAAATACCGGATGATGCCATGGAGGCATATCGATGGAGGAATGCACGTGTTAAAGAAGATCAGGATGGGCGGATACTGACAACTGCCGATGGTGGTGGTGATGGGGGATCATCGACTGAGTTGATAGGGGAGGATGATTTTGATCTAATGAAAGCTGATCAGTTAAAGCTCCTATGCAAGGAATATGGGTTGAAGGTATCTGGGAAGAAGGCTGAGCTACAACAACGCTTACGTGGTCATTTCCAATTATTAGACAGTGGTGGCGGTGGTAGTGGGGATACTTCTAATTTTTCACCTCGAGGTGCTAAGTACAATGTTGACGATTATGATTCCATGTCCGTCAACGACCTTCGTGACACGTGTCGTGTTCGTGGTGTAGAGGCAACGGGGAAGAAGTCGGCACTAGTAAAGGCATTACGTGAAGATGATGCGTATACTCGTGAGATCACCGCTGCACACATGTCATCATCACCGTCGTCGTCAAACACGGATTTATCATACACCGTGACACATCGCAAGATTAGTGAACTGCTTGAGGAGGCAGCAGCGTCTGGTGAGAATGATGCACTGAAAACTATACTTGATGGTATCAAGGCAAAGAATATGGAAGAACCCAAGTATGTAGATATAAAGATTACAAGTATTGGGATGGAGCCAGATACATTTACAACGAGTGGTGCACCCAGTGCGACATCAGACGTATTGAGGAAATTAGCAGGTGATCCATTTGCGGATCCCCCAGTGTACGGGAAAGCATACGACTTCTTTGGTGGTGGGCAACAGGGTCATGATGCATGTGTTGCATTTTATAGTCTCACGGCAATCGGTTCAATTGATACCATGATTGCCAACTTCCTCACAAGTCTTCAAACACTGGCCGATGACCAGCAACGTGTACACGGGTCTTTGAATATTAATACCGAAACAGGCCGACTATCATCTCGGAAACCTAATTTACAGAACCAACCGGCATTGGAGAAGGACAAGTATAAAATCCGTCAGGCATTCATCGCCTCTCCTGGAAATAAATTGATCGTGGCCGATTATGGACAGCTAGAGCTACGATTGCTTGCTAGTATGACAGATTGTACGTCAATGATAGAAGCCTTCGAGGCAGGTGGGGATTTTCACTCTAGAACTGCATTGGGGATGTTCAAATACATCCAAGACGCCGTGGAGAATGGTGACTGTTTGCTGGAGTGGGATTACTCCAATGGTGATGAACCAAATAAGCCTATGCTTAAGGATAAGTATGCATCAGAAAGACGAAAGGCAAAGACACTTAATTTCTCAATTGCGTATGGCAAGACTGCACATGGGCTGAGTCAGGACTGGGGAGTATCGCCAAAGGAGGCAGAGGAGATGCTACAGGCCTGGTACAAGTCACGACCAGAGGTTGAAAAATGGCAAAAGAATACAAAGGAAGTGGCCAAGAAGTATGGCATTACACGAACATTAATGGGTCGGTATCGACATTTACCTCACGCGAAGGATAATAATAGCATGAAGTCTCTCGGACATGCACTGCGTGCGAGTATTAATACACCAATCCAGGGTGGGGCCGCAGACGTTGCCATGATGGCTATGCTCAAGATCAATAACAGTGAATTGCTCAAGCGACTGGGGTGGATACTGTTGATGCAGGTCCATGATGAGGTCATATTGGAGGGACCAGAGGAAACTGCCGAGGAGGCATTCAGAGAAGTTTTGCAATGCATGCAAGAGCCATGGGTACTCGGGTTGGAAAAGACGAAGGTTCCTCTGTTAGTGGATGGTTCTTATGCTCACACTAATTGGTATGATGCAAAGTAAACGTTAAAATACAAAACCAAGGTAATGAGACAAAACAAAACAGGACTGCACATGAAATCTGCACTTAATAGTTTCGTGGTGTTGTTCTTTCATATATATAGATACAATAAGATACTTGACAATTCAACTTATTCACATGAATGGATGATTTATTGCTTCCCCCCACTAGAACGAACTATATCGGACTTAATCACTAATCTTGTAATGCTGACAGCCTTTGTTCCCTCTCCCTGACAGAAACAGCAGTAACAAGGGAAAGCCAAATAATCAATAATCTGAGTAGGATTCTGAGTCTGCGTAGGATTCTTCATCCTACCTAGCAATGACTAGGAACGGCAACACTTGACCAATAACAACATCAGCACCACAAGTTATCCTGATTTCACTTCGAATGCTTGAATCATTAGCTTTCATTTTCTTCTTGCGCTGTGTAGCCATATCTTGGTGGCTCTTCTCATTCATCTTCATCTTCCATAGCGCAAGCTCAAGTATGGTTGTGATATGCTTCAATTTAGAGAGTTCGTCTTCGAAATGGGCGAGCTTATATTGAATTCTACGCATAATATCCAAGTTGTTGCTCCTCCATGAAAAGTTGGCGGTGTGAATCATGTTTGTGATGTCATCACGCCAGATTTTGAAGCCAAGAGATTCTATACGAGATGACAAGCCGCACATGGAAAGAAATTGCATTGTTTCTTGATACAGTTGTCCACCATGGGAAAAATCTAAAACCTCGAACCTTGGCAAGCAATCAAGCAAATATTCCCAATAAAGTGGCTGTTCAGGGAAGTGCATTTGTTTTACACGAAGTAGATTCTCAATACTTCCTTTTGTTGTATCACATCTCCCCATAGTCTCCACCATCATTGTCCAGTTGAACACATGGCCGGGGTAGAGCGATTGATAGCTCTCGAGCAGGAGTTGTATAATCTCGCTCGGGACATCCCCCCAAAATGCATAGAGCAGTGGCAGCGCCCCCCATCTGTCTTTGGTAATTAGATTTGCGGGGTACTTCTCAACAATTACATGATACAGCTCCAGATCATGAATAGACGAGCATGTCAGAATATGAAGCGGGGTCATCCCAAGACAGTCTTGTTGATTGCCCGTTGGATCTAGCTTAGGAGCAATGCGCTGTGATCGACGTTGGCCGTATGTCATGTTTATTGCAGCAATGACATCTTGCAGCAATCCCTGATTATATGACTGGTAGTAGACTAATTTGTGGATTGTTAATCCATCAAAACGATGTTGCAGCTCAATAATTATTTGTGCTTGTGAACCAAATAGCTGACAAAGATCGGACAAATCTTCTCTGCCTTCTATGATAAATACAACATCGCTGAAGACAGTGTCAGGAAAGGCAATATTTCATATACAATAACAACCGTTGAATGCATAATTTCCAATCTCCGTCATGTTTTCGGGAAGTTCCACGGAAAACATGGATTTGCACCTGGCTAGCATGCCGTAGGGAATAACAGTGATGAGGGGTGGGACTCTAAAGTTGGTAAATATGCAGCCATTGAGTGCGAATCTTTCAATAATTTCAACACCATCGAGGAGACGAATAGGAGTTCGAAGAGAATCCAGGAAGGCACTATCACAAATCCTCCTGAGTGAGGTGGGGACAATGATTTTCGTAATAGAATGGCCGCAGTACTTGAAGGAATCTTCCCCGATTTCAACGACGCCTTCACAGAGCTCCAGCTCGGTCAACTTATTGTGTCGGTAAAATGCTTTAGCAGGGATCGATGTGAATCTACCCGAGCACGGATCACATCATCTTGCGGAGGTCTCTCTCCACCCAGCCCCGTGTAAGACCTCGGCATTGCTGCCCGCGCATTCTGGCCGACATTATTTCAGTTCAAACAAAAGCCCAAAGTCGTAACTAGGAAAAATAGAGAGTCCCAATGCATTCATCGTCGAACTCGCATTAATCGATATTTAAATATTCATATGAGTATTCCGAAAGTAGATTTAGAAGTGTCCTCTACTACTACCATACTAGATTACGAGGAGGAAGGAGATGCTACATACAACTATGACGTCTAGGCTCCGTCGTCCCAACTTCAACCCCCCACCACCACTCGGAGGAGGAGCAATTGAGCCTCAACACTTAGCAGATTATACAAGATCATGTCACCAGCGTCTTCTGCTCAACAATGACGCTTTCGACAAGGACAATGACAACTACAACAACGACGTCAACGACGATGACAATCCATCATCATTCGAGGAGAAGAACAAATCGAAGAAGAAGAACGATGATACTAGAAATAAAATTAGTATGGAACGGTGCATTGCACAATTAGAACCAATACTTGACAAATTTCGCACTAGTTGCATACTCAATGATAAATCAAGAAAGAAGAAACGACGACAGGGTAATATCGGCAACAGCGCTGCCACAGGAGAAGTAGAAATAATGAATGCAACTGATAATGAGGATGATGAAGATGAAATTCCACCCCAACTAACACGTACAGCACGTTTCTTTCCACATATATTCCAACCAATAAAACGTGCGCTCCTTCGTCCTTACATTATATCAAGTGATGTAAGTAGTACCATGATTCAAACAGCAGATGATAATAATGGTAATGATGATAGCAACAATGGCTTGTCAGTGGAATTGGGTGTATACTATCGTTTACGACTTGCCAAGGCATGCACGGCTAGAGGATTGGTGGCAGTGGCCGAATATGAAACCTTGCGTCAATCGATACATCAAGCAAAGAAGGTAGGAGAGAGTTCCCACAATGCTGATGATGATCACGATGGTGACGAAAATACGACGACAAAGAGACAAAAGACCAATTCTAGAGGGGAGGATGAAGATGAAGATGATGATGCATTGACAGAGCGTGTACGATTATCTCTACTACGACTTCCATCTGACGCTGTTCTATCAACGTCTACATCATCATCATCATTTCGTGGACGCACAAACGCTTCATGGCGACATGTTGTGGATACCCTATCAACATGGAGTATACGATGGAAAAAGGAGGAGGAAGTACGTCGGACCATCAAGAATGATGATAATGAGTCGTCATCGTCCACTAAGTTGAATACTCACAAATTGTGTCGCAGCAGCAATCTTGTTAATCCAGATCAGGTGGCAGATTGGGCAATGTCATCTTGGACTGCGATACTACTATTACAAGGGGAGATGGGCCATCATCGTTCCACTGAACCTGCGTATGCTGGTCACCAGCAACAACAACACGTTGAGAATGACTCTATCGAAATACGTCTCGCGACTATATTATCCAATCGCCATTGTGACGACAACGAAAACAGCATCGCATCAAATACAACAAATACATTCGAAGCATTGACACATGCTGTGAAATGTCGTATTGATAATCTTCTATCACCTGAAATTATAGTGTCATTGAATGGGATACATTTATACTCATTGGGACGACTGTTGTCATTGTTTCATAATAGACAAGATGCCATTGAGCATATTGTCATGTCCATTATTAAATGTAGTAGTAGAGCAATGGCCACGTCTACTTCGGATAAGGGTGGTGGTGGTGGTGGATTGAACTTATTTGTGGGGATGGAACAGTTATCTCGCCTTCTGGCTGTACATGTTAGCTGTTGCTGTGCAACCTCGTCGACTACGACGACCACAACTTCGATGTTGACATCATCATCTAGTTATGTTGCTAGTGATATAGAAAGAGACTTACGTACCAAGCTTGATAATGATGAAGTAGTGAGAACCATCTTGCTAGAAGATCAGTCCATGAAAGAAGGGAATCATGTGGTTGACAATAGCAAAACACAAGCAGGACGTTCTCCTCCTCCATCTTCTGCAACAATACAATCAATAAAAAGCAGAGCTACATCATTTTTACAATTGGTTCTTTGTGCCACGGCTCATCTCGTTGGTGGATGCTGCAAACAATAAGAATTTGACTCGCGGTGTTTGTGTAATCTCAGCCCATATAGATACACACGAGGGATTCAATGCGGCTCTAACTTCACGGGCTCCTAACCATTGATGAATGAAGAATATGGCGGATTTTTTTGGTGCCATTCGACTAGTGTTTTTTTATCATATTTCTACCATGTCATCATTCTTCAATAATTGAGACTATATATATATATATATATTAATTCTTATTCCAAACATAGAATTCTAAACCCATCCACCTTCTATTTTAGACGAATCATCCATTCCAATACAAAAATATCCATCTCAAAGTGCCTGGCTCTAGAGCCACTCACATCGGAGAAATGAAAGTTGTGTATCCCCATCAAAAAACATCACCACAGTCACAGCATTACACCCTTCTCCCTCAATTCAACTTAATTCACTGGCTTCTTTGTAGGTTTACGTGTAGGACGTTTCGTTGGAGGTGCTGTGAAGCATCCCTCCGGTGGACATTCGGGTGTACAATTACTATTATCTGCCATGGTCCTCATTCTCCATTTTTGTACCTGCGCGACACTCGTTCCCTCGGCACCACTCATATTACAATTGCCTGGTTTGGCATAATAGCAAATGGCAGCTTGACATTTCTTTGCCTTGTTAATTGCAATATAACATCCTACATATTGCGTTGGTCGCCATATAGCTTGTGTGAGTGCACTATTTTGTGGATACCCCAATGCCTTGCGTTTTTCCCATATGTCAATAACCTTGGCGGGCGTGAGGCCCGAGGAGGCACCTTGACGTATGTATCCGTTGCGGCCATATCCTTTGTCGTCGCGTGGGTAGTCTTTACATTCTGCCACATTGGCCTCGGCAGTCGTCTTGGCCTTTTGTGCCAAGTCTGTACTCCATTGTAAGTTTACGACATCCTTCTTGTTCAATGTGGTATGATACTTGAAGCGTATGTCATTGTGTTCCTCGAGCCATGCGCTCTTGAAGTAGGATCCGGCCGCCGAGGCTGTCGATGCCTGTTGAACGAAGAGGATGGTGGTTGCGATCGTGCGCATGATAGCCTTCGTCATATTTGTCAATCGATTTTGAATGGTGATTGAATTGCGTGAGCACGAGCCAAAAGTGGTTCTGGTATTGAGTCGTGGTTCTCTCCCCGTGGCGGGACTTCCCAAGTCAGAAGAGTTGTAAAGAACACAAGCAAAAGAAACCCGGCACCACAAAACCCACAAACCGAATTTGTGGCGGAACTTCCCAACCACAAAAAGGGAGAGAACCCAACATGGGAATGAGCAAATCCGCAGCCAAGATACGACGCAATATAACTCGTGCATCAGCTAGGGGTGAGGCTTATATTCCACCTATTGCTGCTGCTGCTACTGATACTGCTGCTAATGACGCCGATGACGGTGTGAAGAACACTTCTTCCTCCGCTGGGAAGAAGAAAAAGAGGACGGCTGATGCATTATTAGTGCTATCTGCTGAAGACAAACGTAAATTTGATTCTGTCAAGAAGTTATACGATACACTCGCTTCATTAGATAATAACGATGAAGACAGCAATAAGTTGAATGCCAAGGAACGTCGTTCTGCTAAGCGTAAAGCTGAGGCTATTGCATCCGAAGAGACCGGGGAAAAAGACATTCAGGTATTACTTGACTGGTATAACTCTGTAGCCCCTCCTCCTTCAGTCTCACCAACAAAGAAGAAGACAAAGATGGCAACAAAATCCAATGATGATAACAATACTACTGATGCTGCTAAGAAGGAGAAGAAGATACCATACATATTATTCATTGGTCAATTAGCATATACAACTACATCCGAAATGATATTTCAACACTTTCAATCAACATTAGGCGATGACCTAATAACACCCGACACACTCAAAGTACGATTACTTCTTGATCAGAAGAAAAAGGGTGCAAATAAATCACGTGGGATGGGATTCATTGAACTATCTACACCTGAAATAATGTACGAATGTTTAAAATTACATTTAACATATATAGATGGCCGGCGTATCAATGTTGAAAAGTCTGCCGGTGGTGGTTCCACTATTAAAAGCTCACGTATTATTACCCACCGTGCGGCACAATCTACATATATTGCCAATACAGTGGAGGCTATATTATCTACTTATATTAATAATGGTGACTTATCTACCAATGAATTAGATGATGGAGTTAAGGCATTGTGTACACGACATTCCACGACAGTTGTTGAGGCGGCCATTAAAGAGTATATTAATGAAAAGAGGGAACGTAAATTACGAAAAAGTGATGATAATAGTGGTGGAGGTGGTGTGGATGAGGAGGGATTATTACGTAATCCAAGTGCCTACTTGACACATATGATTGGTCGGATTGCCGAAGAGGGTGTAGGTAGTATTAGTGGTGGTAGTAAATCATTAAGCAAGGGTGGTGGTGACAAGGCTGGAAGTGGACAAGGCATCAGTGGAGGAAGTAGTAGTAGTGGACGAGGTCGTGGTGGTCCTGGACGTGGAGGAGGTGGTGGGAGAGGAGGAGGAAGAGAAAGTGGAGGAGGGCGAGGAGGAGGCAGAGGCTACATGGCTGGCAGTGGCAGCCAAAGTAGAGGTGGTTCATCATCGTCCATCTTACAACGGAGTGGGGTGGACATGAGTATAAGTAATCGAGGAGGAGGAAGTAATAATGATGTATCGAATATGTTTCCCTCAATGCGTGGGAGAGGACGAGGTCGGGGCTACATGTGAAATCTTCTTTATTGAAAGTAGTAAGGTAATTAATAGAATGTTGTTTAACACGCACTAAGTCCTCTTATGGCCTGCCAACCCTCTAATGATGTGTAACATCTAGTTTCTGACAACTGCATGTCAATGTAAAGTATATCGAATGCAAATAGAATCATATGCCCAAACAGGGGCAAAAGCACTTCTTTATACCCCAGAGGATATGAACATCGATACGATCATAGCACAAACAACCGTGATTAAGCTAATCATAGACGTTGCTGATGATTCAGTCATCGCTACCGGTGGCTCTGATACTAGCGCCATCACATCCGGTGTACCAGCAAGATCCGATAGGTACGGAGGAGTTGCAGCTGGCATATCGCTACCACTACCATCAAGAAGTGCAATAGTACACCCTGGCTGTTCGTCAGGACAGGTCTCACCCTCCACTATACAGCAGGATGGCCATCCAGACTCGTAACATGTCATATCGGGACCGTAGGTACAGTAACTCGTCCCAGTAATGAGTGGCAAGTAGCCTGGCTCGATATTGTCGACATCACAGGGTGGTTGTGTATCAGTACAGGAGACATTGGTACTGTTGTTGTTGTTGATAACACAGCATGCTGGCCAACCGGATGCGTAACAAACTGTGTTGGGCGCATAGGTACAGTAGCTTGATCCGACAACTTCCTGGGCGGCACGATCTGCCACCACCGATACGTGAGTTGCGACCATGGTGAGGAGGATAACATGCTTCAATACCACCATAACGAACATGTTGTACTGTCGCGAGAGAGGATCGAGTTCGCGAAAAAGATTTTTTTGAGTGCCTCTCTCCCTTTTGACACCTTGCTTCCCACGAGAACAGGATGAGATGTAGGTAGATATGAGGCTCTCCGTACGTGAACTAGCAGTACTACCGTTTCTCTTCCTCTTCTCCTGAATTTTAGGTCGTCGTGGACGTCGTTATGCTGGAAGTCTCTCCCCCCTTTCCACATTCCCCACTCAACACCACGACGTACATCGCTGCAACGTCAATATGGCGTCCTCCTCTTCCTACCCGATCCGGAATATTGACAAGCTGCACTGTTCCACAATTACCTACCAATGTGCACTTGGCTATCCTCGTGGTGGTGCTGGTGCTGGTGGGGACGATAATAGCAAGTCGCCCTGTAGCTCATGTGCCTATAAAATTTGTAATTTTGATGTAGCACTCGACAGTGCCTTTCGTGACACTGTGCCGAATGTCCGACCTGAATGCTGTCCTCGTTCATCATCATCATTATCACCAGCAGCAGCATCAGAGAATGTAATGGTTGTGGGACATCAAAGAGGCATGCATGTATTAACAATTGGCGATGGCGATTTTTCATTCTCAATTGCAATTGCCAAGGCAGTAATTGACGATGGTTCTAATAGTGGCGTGGTAGTTGCAACAAGCTATGAAAATGGGCAGACATTACAAAGCGTATATCCCGAATTTACTACCAACCTCCATCTATTAACAAACTTTAACAACACAAAAAGACAAAACATTTGCATAGGGTACAATGTCGACGCAACAAATCTTGTCACAACACTACCAAGCGCAATTAACAACCAACGTAAATATTACCATCGTATAGTATGGAACTTTCCATGCACAGCCATACTTGATGGACAAGATGGACAGAATCATGAAATGGAAAATAACAAGGATTTGATACGTAAATTTGTTTGTAATGCATTACCTTACTTGAGTGAAACGGAAGGAAGTGAGATACATTTATTACACAAGACGAAACCACCGTACAATCAATGGCTGTTGGAAAAGGTTGCATTGGAGGGATTAGCAGTGGTATCAAATATTGATGTTGATTTAATTATGAAAGACGACCACAATCATGTGGTGAAACAATCTAGCCAACGAAGGAATAGGGTATTAGAGTACAAGGGACGGTTGGTGTTTGACAAATGTATCTACCAACCATATACACCAAGGAAGGCACTTGACAAACGTTCCTTTCCTTGTCATGATGCATGTGTTTACATCTTTGGTTGGAAGGAGCAGGAAAAGAAGTATGACAAGAAATACAACGACGAGCATGCTTGCAGTAGAGAAATGATTCGATCCACAATACCTGAATCAAACAACAATTTGACAATAGAAAAAGGAGACGATTGTGATGATTTGAAAACATTCTCATCGCAACTTACCATGGCGGTAACACCGGAAGTTATTGATAGGATTAGGTCGGTACATATTGAATATGCAACGAAGAAGAAACGAATGACTAACAGTCAGGGTGTCGACGACTCAATAACTCAAATGACGAGTAAACGACGACGTAGAAAATGAATTGAAAAGCTAATCTTGCTTAGATGACAAGTAATTCAATGACTAACTAAATCAATAAATTTTCTCTACTATTCTATGTCAACTACGACACTCTCTCTCTTACAATTCGTCCTGTCGAGGCCAGCCATTATCACAACAATCCACAACCAATGAACTATCCATACGACTAATACGCACCGGTCCATCAACCCTACTACTATCAATTTCAACACGTAATGGTGGGGCTATACTTTCACCATCTAATGATATACGCATATACTTATCAAC